>Ga0209798_10000877_pt1 | contig 18416 bp, 29 predicted proteins | sample DOMMetBare3Fresh_FD_187475 | JGI IMG/M metagenome (GOLD analysis project Ga0209798, IMG submission 187475) | Wetland sediment microbial communities from St. Louis River estuary, USA, under dissolved organic matter induced mercury methylation -... | ecosystem: Environmental > Aquatic >...
CTCGTGTTCGCGGCATTGGACGATGCAGCGGTGCCGTGATTCGGGCGAGGAACTGTGCATACGACTTGGAGCCACGTACGCCGTGATAGAGGCCCACGCCCTCCGCACCGCGCTAGGGGCCTCTGCCCCGCGCGAATCGAAAGGAGCATTTGATGGAGACTGAGCACCCCGAGCAGTTCCACGACGGCCACTGGTGTGTGCTGGTGCCTCGTGACAAGTATGCCGCGCTTGTGGCGCTGTACGAGGCGCACGAGTCGTATGAGTGGGACGAAGGCACGGAGTCGATGGACGCGGCACTCTACCGATGGGAACTCGCCATGAAGGACGCAGCGGTGGCCGTCACCGCCATCCTCAAGGAGGCCGAACATGAGTGACGAGGCGATGGTGCGATACAACATCTACGACCGCGAGGTGATGGAATCCTTCGACCGCATCCTAGCCGAGAAGGAGAACATCGCCTCATCGTTCGACAAGTTACAGGCTGAGAACAAGCGCCTCTCTAAGCGCCTGACGCTGGCAGAGGAAACCGTCGCCATCATCGGCGGCGAGCGTGACGTACTCCGCATGAAGGTGGAGGCGCAGGACAAGCGCATCGAGGAGGCGTTGGTGCAACTAGGAGAGGAGCGCCGATACTTCGGCTCATCGTCGTTTGTGGACGAGGCCACCGCCATCCTACGAGGTGAGACGAAGTGAAAGAGAACGACGTACCGAAGGTCGCGCCGTGGGTTCTCGACGCGTACCGTGGTCTACTGAAACTGGCGGAGCGGGTGTCGGGCGTCAAGCCCCTGCTGGAGATTCTGGTAGATACTCCGTGGGTGGCGGGCCGAGTGCGCTACACCCTCTGGATAACGCCGCATCTAGGGCTGGGACTAGACCGAAGGCCGAACATCTGCCGCCGCTTCATCATGTGGTGCGTCGGGTGGAAGGTCTTGCCGAGTAACCTTGACTACGGCATGTACTGTGCCAGCCCCGACAGTCCGCGCTATGGCGCACCTGCCACGCGCGAATCGACCAAGGAGGCCGAACATGAGTGACCGACACGCGCTAGAGATGGCGCACGCTTGCGCCGAGCATGGAGTGACCGCCTGCAACGAGTGCCACCCGATGACCGACACACCCGCACGGATGAGTGACGAGCGGCTTGCGGAACACGAGCGATTCGCCTTTGACACACGCGATGGCGACGAGTGGACTGGCGGATACGAGTGCCTCCACGCACTCACCGCCGAACGCGCCTACTCACGCGAGCAGGACAAGCGCATCGAGGCGGCGTTGGCGGTGCTGGACACGGAGCCACCGTGGTATCCAGACGAAGATGCACGAAGGATTGTGAAAGCCGCCGCCATCCTACGAGGGGAGAAGTAGATGCACCCTAACAATGACGAATATCTCACCAAAACGTATCCCATCTTGTACGAGGATAGACACGGAGATATGAGTACCACATGTATGTGCTGGGGATTTGAGGTAGGCGATGGATGGTTCAAGATTATCAACGAAGCGTCTGAACAGTTGGAATTCCTCAACAACCACTTCCCCGAAGTTACCATCACAGCAGTACAAATCAAGGAGAAGTTTGGTACTCTCCGCTTCTACACACAAATCTCCTACAAGGAGGATGCTAGCGACGAAGTAAGAGAATCCAAGATACAGCACATGATTTTCGAGATTGCCAATACCATCACAGACGCGGCAGAGAACGCCTCGCGGTTCCATTGTGAGGAATGCGGAAGGGCCTCATACAAGCAGGGCGGCGCTAAACTCCGCGAGGATGGGTGGATTCGTACATTGTGTGACCACTGTGAGGCTCTACGAGAGAATGAGAGGTACTATGGTGACAAGAAATAGCATCGGGCTGGACTTGCTCAATAACCTATGGCCTCCAGAAGGGAGAACATTGTACGAGGGACACCCATACGTACTAATCTCGGAGTACGTCCTAGACCTAGAACGTCTTGCTATGGCGGTTGAGAGAGACCCGCACATCAAGTCGGTGGAAGTGCATATGGCTCTAGGTGCGCTTGGGCGTGGCATAGCGGCACCAGCAGAGGGGGAGAAGTGAGTATAGAATTCGTTAGTTACAACGGCAGTTACCCCAACCTGTGTTCTGGAACACTCGTTATGCGGATAGACGGAGAGGAAGTGGTGTTCCCCGATTACTGTATGTCGAGCGGGGGGAGCGTCTGGTTTGATAACGATTGGTGCGAGCACGTCGAGGATGGAGATTGGAGCGTGAGTGTCCCCGAGAAATATTCGCACTTGCAACATGAGATAGAGGAAGTAGTTAACGGCCATGTAAGCCCCGGATGTTGCGGAGGTTGCGTATGATTTGGTACATGCTAGCGTTTGTGCTATCGTTCGCGTCAGGGTTCGCGTTCGGATATGAGTTCGTCGTTCGCCGCACAGCGGGTGAGATTACTCGGAAAATCGTGGAGGATTTCAAAGGCAGGGAATCAGATTATCCCGAATTTACTAAAGGCAGGGAGTCGGATGATAGAAACAAGTAGCCTGTTGTCACGTAAGGAACGCTCGTTCTTGAGGCTCGCAGTTAAACTCGCAGAGACTTCGCAGATTGAGCCGATGAAGCATGGGTGTGTGGTGGTAAAGAGCGGTAGCGTGATTGGGCTGGGAATCAACAAGAATCGCAATCAGGGCATAGAGGGTTGCGAATTGTACGAATATACCGTCCACGCGGAGATGGATGCTTTGTCCAGATGTAGGGAACAGGCAGAAGGGAGTATCGTCTATGTAGCACGAGTCAATATGAACAACAAGATTGGGCTTGCCCGACCCTGCGATATGTGCTATACTACTATGAAAACGCTCGGAGTCAAGAAGGTTATCTACACAGATATGGAGTAGCCATGGAATGCGCGAGATGCCATAAGGTACTCAAGGAATGGATGAGCGGGTGTGGCGTTAGCGGTATCGACTCCATGTACGGGGTCGCTAAGGTTTGTGATGCGTGTCACGTTCAGGAGTACATGGAGGTTTATCAGGCTGGCCCTACTAAACCACTCTCGTATCCTCCAGATAAGTATGATGGTGAACCGTATTGGAAAGAAGAAGAACTAGCCTGGGAGGAAGTAGAGAATGTATAGTTTCGATAAGAGCACGAAGAAGATTATCGACCCGATGGGTGCATCGCTTTCGGTTAAGGATACCGTCACCCAGCTCAACCGTATGTATGAGGCTGTAGTCCAGTTGCACCTAGCATGGCGCATCGTTGGTGACGGCATGAGTGTTATGGATGGTGTGTTCATGGGGGCTTCTCAGCCAGAACCCGAGGTAATAGAAGGAGAGACAAGTGACTCAGAAACTCCAGCAGTTGACACAGGACTTGTGTCTGAGGAATCGACAGGGGTGCAGGATAGCGAAGTGGTACTACGATAGCGAGGGCAAGCCGTTCTTTGTTCAGTGCGAGGCTGGTGTCACTAACCTAGCAACATCAGTTGTATGTGGTAATATCAGCGATTGCCTCTACTATGAAGAGGGCATGGAGGAACTAGTAGAAAATGAAGAAGCAGAAGGTTAGCGTAGAGTTTGATGCAGTTGGCGCTATCGAGTACAACAAGTGGTGGAAGCATCGTGACCACAAGATTGGTATGCTGGACGTGCTTGAGGTCAGGACATTCACGGACGCTACCGAGAAGGACTACTACATTTCTTATCCGATGACGATGTTCTGCCACGAGTGCAACGCAGTTATCACCACCTTCCCCGACCCCAGTCCTACGCTAGTCAAGAACGGTGGCAAGCATGATAGACACGATAAAGAAGTGGAAGTCTCCAGCGGAGTTGCAGATTGTGTGCAACCAGAATCCGAAGATGGTGAGTGTGACGGGGATAGAGTGGGGGAAGCAACAGAGGGACTTGCCAGTTTCGTATTCCCTAGACCACCTACCATTCGGAAGAAACGTAACAGCAAAGTTTAAGGACAAGAGGTATCATTTCAGACAAGCAACCGATGGAAGCATAGAGGTATTCTAATGAGCGACTGTCCTCCTTGCAAATTGTGTGTGTTCTGTATTCCCGATGGTGAAGGATGGGTATGCGCTTGGACATTCCCGCCAGAGGAACTACTCAATGTAGAGACTACCACTGGTTACTGTAAAACATTCGAATACAGGAGTACAAGATGCCCTGTTGCAAAGTAAAGACAATATGGAGCGATGACCTTGAGATTGTGTGCAAGAAGGATATCATGCGCGATGGTGACGTAGAGTGCTATCTACACAAGAAGTATTTCGAGAAGTCTAAGCGTGCAGATGGTGAACTCCATTACACATCAGGCCCCGCACCTGCTGACCGTAGGCAGGTACACTTCAAGGGCCTGAAAGACCAATGCTACATTGTGGCTGTGTTTAGCCCCGGTAGGAATATCAGACGAGAGATAGGAGATGAATATAGCGAATAAGTAGAACTAGGAAGAACAAGTAAAGTAAAGTAAACTAAGTAAAAGGAGATTTACAATGGCTGATTATGGTGTTCCTCCCAAGACCGAGTATAAGGATATCCCCGAGGATATCTACGAGGTAGTTGCAGTTGACTTCGAAGAGATTCCCAACACGTTCTTTGAGCCAGAGAAGGACAACCCCAACAAGGCTACTCAGTTGAAGTGGGACTTCGTTATCAGGGAGCAGGGTGAGTACGAGGGTCTTCACCTTACCTACTACACTGGCTCCTACATCGGTCGTCACAAGCGTAACAAGATGACCAACCTCACCCGTATCCTGGATGCTAACTTCGATATCGACAAGGCTTACGATTCAGAAGACGATTACAGGGACGCGGTTAAGTTTAGCCCGCTCCGCGTAACAGTCGCAGTCATCGAGAAAGACAAGGACGATGGAACCAAGTCGCGCTACGCTAAGGTGACTGGTGTGCTCTCTTCCAAGTTGGGCAAGTTGTCCGAGACCGAGAAGTTGTTCATGCAATCCAAGGTTATTCGCCCCTTCTAGTCTATACACTAGGGAGGGGGGTGCCTTCGGGCGCTCCCCTCCTATTTGTTTGGAGGAAAGATGGATGAAGACTTCGAAACCTTCGACCCCGAGCACGACGACGGTTATATTCGGCCAACGCATGACGTTTGCAATTGCGGTAGACCAAAGCAGGTACAATCTAAAACGTGCCGTACCTGTTGGCTTGCGAGTAGAAGGGACGACCCTAAATGGAAAGGGTCAGCATCGTGGACAAAAGTGAAGGAGCGCCATACTTCGCCAGAATAGGTGGCATGAGGATGGCAATCAAGATAGTGGGTAACGTAAGGATAGCGATAGACAAGAGTAAGAAGGCATTTACTGTTATCAAGCACAGCCCACTGTCTTATGAGGCAGAGGATGGTACCATTTATACGGGAATGGAATCCGCCCTACTCCATAGTTGGGGGATGCACAATGACCGAGCCGCGTAATACTTACATCGACAAGGACGGGAACCGACGCTACATCGGTGAGAAAGCAGTTGACCGCTACCTATCAGTTACTTCTGCTCTAGGCATTCTTAAGCAGGAATGGATTGCCCCATGGTACGCTAAGGTTGTTTCGGAGAATGCTGTAGAAGTAATGATGGAGATGCGCGAGAACGGATTTCTCCCCTACTGGGACGAACAAGAAGGTGAGTGGGACTATGAACTCCTAGCGAAAGACCTAGCGCGTTCTCCCGAGTGGGAGCGTGACGAGGCTGGTGGACTAGGCGATGCCGTCCACGAGGCGGGAGAACGCATCCTGTGGGCTTCTAGGGGTAATCCCGTAGTGGCTATGGAAGTGCTGATGGAGATAGCGGGTTCGCTTGACCCAGAGGTATATGCTAGGTGCGTCGGGCTGGTCACATGGCTGGAGCAGAATGAAGTAGAAGTATTGCTAACCGAGTTTCGTGTGTTCAATGACACGCATGGTTATGCTGGCTCCTGCGACGTGCTTGCTCGTGTGAATGGACACCTAGTATTCATCGACCTAAAGACCAGCAAGAACTGGGACGACAAGTTTCCACTCCAGATTTCAGCATACGCCAATGGCGAGTATATGCTGGATGCCAACGATAAGCGCGTGGAGATGCCCGAGGGGAGCGAGGATGCCAAGGGCGCAGTTATGTGGATGAAGGTGAACTGCAAGACGGAGTATTGGGAGGTGAACATTGACGACGAGGTATTCGATGGTTTTCTAGCATGTCTCCTACTAAAGAAGATTTGGCTCGATATCACAGGCAAGTCTCAGAAGGACAAAAAGTGGGAGGTTAAACTTGATGGCTAAGAATCTACTGGAAGGGACTCCACCGCATGACTTGGATGCTGAGAAGGCTCTCATCGGCGCTATGCTTCTTTCTTCAAGCGTTATCGACGAGACCTCCGTCATCGTTGAAGCAACCGACTTCTACCGTGAAGCGCATAAGACCTGCTACGAGGCAATCCTCGATATGCAGGGGGAAGGCAAAAGTGTTGATGTCATATCCCTTGCCTCTTATCTGGACGGATTCGGACTACTCGAAAAGGTCGGAGGTAAGGGTTATCTGCTCGAAATCGTCGGGACGTGTGTCCTCACGAGTAATGCCAAGGACTATGCAGAAATCGTAAGAGAGCGTAGCAAGTCTCGTAAGATGATTGAAATCGGAAGGACGGTGATGATTGCTGGCTACGACCAGCCAGAGGAAGTGGAAGCAGTTGTAGCCGATGCTATGTCTGGTCTTATGGGTATCGCTGTCAATGCCAATGATGATAGCAAACCCGCTTCTGTAATCAACAAAGAATTCATGGAAGAACTACGCGGCCCCGTACCCTATTACATTACACCGCCTTGGATTCCTTTTGTAAAGGCGAGGAAGGGAGACCTTGTTGTAGTGGCCGCTGGCCCAAGCGTAGGGAAAACTGCTATCGCTTTGAACTGGGCTGACGAATGGAGTAAGACGCATAAGGTTACTTACTTCGAATATGAAATGACAGAAGCAGACCTGATGGCTCGCCTTATCTGTAAGCACGCTGGCGTAACTTGGGAACAAATCTTGGAGCGCCAGTTGACAGCCGAGGAAATGGAACGTATTGAGGCGGCCTCAAAAGACCTATCATCTAGGCACCTGCGTATCAAGGAAGTGTGGTGCAACGTCGGCAAGTTGGTTGCACAGATACGGCAGGAAGCAAAACGTGGTTGTGAGATAGTGATGATTGACCACCTTGGGCTTATCCCGTTTGATATGCCAAGTGGCGCTAGTTGGGCTAAGGCTATCGGTGTTGCTATTACTGGACGCCTAAAGCGACTAGCTTCTGAACTAGGAATCATCATTGTCATTCTCTCGCAGTTGAACAGGGAGGGGCAGGGAGAGGGCTTCCCGAAACTACGCCACCTTCGTGACAGCGGAGAGATTGAGCAGGATGCGGCTATCGTTCTGATGCTTTGGTCAGAGCGTTCCGTACAGGACGACCCTGCTAAGAAGTTGTCTATCAGAGAGTCGTCAGAGATTCTATCACGGGAAGAACTATTCCGTGACTTTGAACTAATCCGTATCGGTGTCGAGAAGAACCGTAACGGAAGGCTAGGACACAAGTATGTGCTATTCCACGGAGAGCATTTCCAGTACGAGGAGAGGTCTCCAATCACTCACGCATGGCAGAATGAAGAGGTCAAACTCTTCACAGACGAGGAGGTTCTAGGTGAACGAGGAAGTAACAGTCGAGGAACTGCAAGCGGAGATTCACAAATTGGAGTGCAGGATAGCATTCCTGGAGGGTCAGAACTCGGCGCTGGATGAGGCAAATAGAATCCTGCGTGCCGACTACAACAAACTGTATATGTCTTATGTCGCCATCCCGATGAGGGGGTAATCATGAACGAGGAAATGGAACTGCTACTACTGCGTGGATTCTACAACAGCGTGATGCAGATGGTTGACTCTATCGACAGAGTAGTGAACTACGCTGACCTTGTGAATCCTGTTACAAGACCAGAGGAACTGATTGACTCCATCGTAGACCCACACGCTAGGGATGCGAAGAATCCAGACAGGTGTTCACGGTACGCGGCAGAGTGTCTTACCGACCCATGCCCCGATTGTGAAATTAGTAACATAAGCACAGATGTTGTCGATGAGTAACCGTGGGCGCATAAAAGGGAAGAACGGCGAGCGTGCCATCCGTATGCTACTGAATAAGGAGGGCTGGTATATAGCGCATCAGGAGATTCAAGGTCTTGCCGGAGATGACTTCTTCGCTAAAGACCCTAATGGTAAGTGGTGGAGTATCGAGGTTAAGAACTGTACTGCCTTCCACCCCAAGTTTATAGGGCAGGCAAAGAGGCAGGGAGTGGAGAGGTACTGGTCGATACAGAAGAAACTGCAAGAAGGTAGCGAGGAAAGTGAGGTAATGAAATTCCTCGGTATGGATACCTTCGAGCAGGGTGATTGGTTAGTCTTGTGGCATCCTTCCAATGCTAATGCTAGGGCTACTCTATGGGTGGCTATGTATAAGGAAAAAGAGGGAGGATATACCACTGTAATATCCCCATTCTTAGGAGTAATCAATGAAGGTAAGATATAACAATATATATATATATAGGTCTTTATCTTTTGTTCTTTCTTCTTTGCTTCTTTTGACCTTGGTCTTTAACGGAGGTGTTGCATATGCCAAGGCGCGTCGGGTTACTATCCTTCCTAACCCGAAGGCTTTCTGTTCTAATATCCTCAAGCAAGAAGGGATATACTCGACTCAAACCCTGACCCTATTGCTCCACTGTATCGGCTCCGAATCTGGTGGTAATACGAACTGTGTGTATGGCACCTGTGTTGGAGTCTTGCAATTCAATTCCAAGTGGGGAACTTTCAGTAATCGTCTGAACGCTACATGGTCGGTGAAACAATGGTGTCGAGTGTGGAAGGCAAGTGGTGTTCGTGGAATACGGAAGCACTGGTGCAAGTCCCATAATTGTCGTCGAGGAATCAACCGCGCAAGAGCGTGGCTTCGACAGGCTTAGAGAGAAGGCGGAGTTTTTCGGATACACCGTGCTGGTAATAGACACCCCACCATCCTCGCGTGGTGCTCGCTATGTTGTCGATAAAAGGTCGCCAACATGGAGGGGGATGCGTGAGATAGAGACGGAACTAGACTCTTCTCACTACTTGAAACTACAGGAATGGTACGCTGAACATGAGCACAAACCAGTAGTATGCTCGATATTGCCTATTGACAGCGACCCAAACGAGTGCTACACTTGAGCGGGTTAGGCGACCGAGTATCGGGCGCACAAGTCCCATAGGACGCGGAGTGTCCCTCCGTGCAGGGCCGGGAGGGGGAGCGGTGGGTACCCATCCCCCCTCTCGTATCTATACCAACGAAGAAGGAGAAGCATGAAGAAGGTACAGACCGAGAAGGTAGTGGTGCTTGGGTGCGTTCATACCCCGCTACAAGACCAGAAGGCTGTAGACGCTGCTCTAGATTTCATTAAGTATTGGAAGCCCAACACTGTCTATGTGAATGGTGATGCCTATGACCTGTTCCCAGTCAGCAAGTATTTCAAGGTAGCCTCTCGTGTCGGGCAGATGAAGGAAGAGATTAATGAGGCACGGAAATTCAATCGTGACCTTCGTAAGGCGGCTGGAACCGATGCCGATATCATTCTCCAACAGGGTAATCACGAAGCGCGATGGGAGGTCTATCTCAACAACGGAATCCCCCAACTCGCAGACCTTGAGGACTTCTCGTTTGAAAGTGTATTTCATCTGGGCGACGAGAATATTCAGTACAAGCGTGGACTTAATGGTAACTATGCTCGTTCGATGGTGGGTGGCGTACTGGTCGGCCATTTCCCGATTATTCGCGCGGATAGCGGTAGCACCGCTAAGTCACTCGTTAACCGTTACTTTGGAAGTGTCATCGCCCACCACTCCCACCGTATGGGTACATTTGAGAAGCAGACTCCCAATGGACGTTTTATTGGACAGGAGGGTGGCTGTCTGTGCACTTTGGAGCCTGAATATACTGAGGCCCCAAACTGGTCTCAAGGTTTCGTCACAATGGAGAGAATACTAGACAAGGATACTTTCCATATTAGCCCTATCCGTATCATCAACGGGAGAATTCTTTATGAAGGGAAGGTGTTTGAGTGAATGAGTTTGTGAATGACTACTATATTGGGACTTCTGCTAATAATATGAAAACAGCAACTCAAGCAGCACTAAATTCTTCAATCAAAACTCTTTACGATGGAATAACATGGCAAGTTTCATATCCTACCACGTGTCAGGAGGCGTTCAATTTGAAGCAGGGAGATAGGGTCCGCGTCCGTGAGGGCTATGAGGGATACGGTAATGGCAAGGAGTATTACTATGTAGGAAGGTCCACCTACGACAAGAATCTTGTATTAGCCAAGGAGTACGGCCAGGACTCGCTCTACGCCGCTGACTTCCTTGCTGAATCGCTAGAACTAGTATCGCTTACTCCAGAAGAGAAGGCGCTAGATAGTATCAGTATCATGGAGGAACTACTCGGTATCGAACTAGAGGATAACGAGAAGGCTGTACTACACGCAGTAGCCGTTGACGCGGCATTCGACTAAGGAGATAAAATGATTGGAGTTATTGTAGACCCGTACAATCTAGTGAAGCCAAGCCTCACGCTAGGCGATGTTATGGAGGCGTTCGATGAAGCGCAGGACAATTGTAGTTTCGTTAATACTCTTTGGACTGTTGCTTGTGTTCTTGCTGGCACAGATACTATGGCTCTTTCTGATTTCGAGGATTTCTGCCATGAGCGTCTAGACCGTGCTCCTACCCCTCGTGATGTTCTGATGTGGGCTATCATGTGGGATACTGGTACTGATTGGAGGGACTAAATGGGAACTCCCGCCCCTGCTTGCAAGAAGGTACTTGCCCAAATGACCGAACTGTTCCCCGCAAGAAACAAGTCTAGCGATGGTATCATGGGTGATGCTGCCCACGCACTACGCAAGAGCGACCACAACGATGGTCATGCCGTAGACGTTACCCGCGATGATAGGTTCTTCGACTCGTGGAAACTCGCTACTGGACTTGCTGGCGACCCTCGTTCTGATTATGTAATTCACAAGCGTAGGATTTATAGCAAGGCTAGGCCGTACTGGCGTGTGTATCTAGGTACAAACCCGCACACTGGACACGTCCACATGAGTATCCTAGATGCCCACCTTAAGAACACGCTCCGCTGGCCCGCTATCGACCTGCTTAAGCCCGCACCCGCAAAGCCCCCTACAGCGCCACCCACGTCCCCTGTAGGCACTCCAAGGCCGTATGTGAGGGTAGACCACACTGGTAGCGTCAACGTCCGCTCAGGGCCGTCTATCTTCTCTCGTGTAGTGCACATCGTCACTTACGGTGAGCGACTTTACTACCTCGGGAATGACGGCAAGAGTGGTGGCAAGTGGTTCCTCGTGCAGGACGGCTCATTCAAGGGCTGGGTACATTCCGACTTCGTATCTAAGGTCATGACTTAGGAGGCACTATGAAATTCATCACGGCAATCGGTGGTCGCAAGTTTGTACTGACAATCGCTTTCATGCTTGTTGTTGTTCTTAATGCTGCTCTTGCATGGGGCATGGATTGGCAGACGCTAGCCGCTCTTGGCGCTGGTATCGGTGTCTACAATATTGCGAATGCTATCAAGGGTTAGTAATGCCTACCTACTGCTATAAATGTCCTGGATGTGGGGAGAAATGCGAGAAGCGTTTCGACTCTTACAAGGACGAGAGGATTCCGTTCTGCGAAGCTTGTGGTGCGCTGACGGTGAGAGACTTCGGGAGTGAGCAGGTTACTAATACCTACCATCCCACCGTAGACCTCTACGCTAACTCTCTAAAGCAACGCGCCCAAACTAGACGAAGACACGAAGCAGAGTAACAAAAAGACCCCTTACCGCTCACGCAGTAGGGGGTCTTTTTTTACCCTTTTTCGGCTACTTGTCTAAGTCTGAATCCGAGTGCGGGCCAGCGATTATAGTGAACTCTTCCGTATCATGGATAACAATAATCTCCCTGATAGGGTTCACCTTATATACTGCTACAATACGTAGTCTGTATTTGCCCGGAGGTAATGTCGCAGGAATAGAGAATTCGGAGTGAACGTGTACTGGTTTAACTGTTACGGGCTTGTAAGTTACCGCACTCTCCGCTGTGAAGACAACTCCATCTACGAACTGCTTAGTTACAACTGCTTGTATACTGATGTATTTCTCGTAGGTATACTCGTAGGCAAGGACGCCACCCTGTGCCGCTACCTTGTTACCAGCAATCTTGAAGATATCCTCCTTGTACTCAATCACCTTATACGGGTAGAACGACCAGTATAGTACAAGCATTAGGCACAATCCGAGCGAGGCGAGGGTGCCATATGTAAAGAAATCTAGAAAAACATTCTTGTGATTTGCCATTATCATGTCCGTTCTTCTTCTGTTAGGCATCTACCTCACCACCAATGCTATGATACCACCTATCATCGCTGTAAGAGCAAGAGCACAGAATCCGTACACGAGTGTCTGCACTCGTTTCTCAGCATAGAGTTTGTCGCTCGTAGCACGCTCCTCATCAAGCCTCTGGCGTAGATTTTCCCGTGCTAATGATTCCGCTAGGAGTTCTTCTGCTGTTTTATCCATTAGTCCCACTCGCCTCCCCAAAGGTCAGGCGACATTTGCCAGTGCCATGATTCGCTGGGGAGATTGACAATCCCATACGTTCCTGCATTCTGTCGCAGCCATGATAGTTGTGTCTTATTCAAATCCAAGTCCGTAGCCAAACCCAGTCCGTGAACAGAACGGCCAGGAGTTGCTGCGAGATTACCCTTACGCTTCTTAACGTCCTGTTGTGCTGCGAATGAGCGGAATCCGTCAGTAACTCCTGGCCTTCCCACACCGGCCAAGTCCATAGCCGTGAACATACGACCGAGAGCATCGGAGAATCTACTTTGTAGTCCGTATTTTCCCTTGCCCCTGAGACTGGCCTGACCCGTTGTACCTTGGAACCCATATGCGCTGGGGCCAAGTCCGCTTCCCTTTTTGCCATTCTTGTTATATGTCATCTTTGCCTTGGAAGTATTAGCAGTATTAGTAGTATTAGTTGCCGGAGCGGGGAATCTCTTTGTGATAGGGATTACCGTACTTCCTACTCCCATCGGGGTGGGCGTGAAGGGCTTGGCATTAGCCGTCATAGTCGCAAGAGTATTCTCGTAGTTGCTGAGTTTCCCCTGTGCGGTATTAGCGGTAGGAACAACAGGCACGGCTGTAGCCAGTGCGGATACAGGCGGGTTAACACTCGCCATGTAGTTCGCGTATTGCTGCGTATTATTATCCCTGAGCAAGGGGTTGTATTGGTTGAGTGCTAGGGGATTTATCATTATCTCAACACTCTATTCGACCTTAGTGCTTCTGACTTGGCCCTTACCATCTGCTGATATTGCTTGGCGAAATCATCGCGCTCCATAGCGGCGGCACCCGAATCGAAACCGCCCATCTCAGCCTTGAACAAGTCCATCGCTTTCGGGATGGAGTTGCCGAATCTAGTATCGCCCCTGTCCATTAGCGGCAAAGCATTCATGAGCGGGGTATTGCCAGTCTTGTAGAGTTCCTGAATCATGGAGGTGTAGAGTGCTGGTAGTTGTAGTTTCAGCCCCTCCTTCTCAAGCGGGTCTACCCTGTCGTCGGCTAGGAATTTCTTAATCTTACCGTAGGTATCCCATATCTCCAGCGCCTTCTGGTAGTCGGCGGGGTCTCCAGAAGCGGTCATACGTGCTACGCCATCCTCGATGTAAGCAACCTGCGCTTCCTGCGACATAGGTAGCATCTTGCCACTTTCCTGCTCAAGACTGTCGATAACACCCTTCGCCTCTGCTTGGTCGGCCATAGCGTTCTGCCTATTCCACGACACATTCTCGTAATTGCGCGGGGATTGGGCGAACAAGGTACTGGCAAATGCTTTTTCCATAGCGTTAGGATTGCCTACTTCATTCGCTTCTGGCTGTAGTTCTGTACCATAGTATTTCTTCTCAGACTCTGCGGCTTTTGCGAATTGACCTATGAGTGGGAAGTTCTGGACAAACGCTTGGCTGATGTTAGTTAGTGGGTTGTTGTTGCCGCTCTTATCAAGGGCCGCACCAGTTTCCATATCAGCCCCCGTGAGTCCTTCTGCACCCATCTTCCACACAGGGCCAACCATTTGCGATAGAGTATCAGCACCCTGACGTAGGAATGGAAGTGCGTTTCCAGGATTATGCACTCCACCACCTCCCTGCGCATACTGGAGTCCTTCTGCTACTGTTTCTGCTAGACCTCCGATATCGTTAACAGGAAGCCTGGTGTTGATATAACTAGACTTTCCGAAGATAGGCATACCCATAGTATCTCTCTGCATCGCTGGGATAGCAGACAGTTTCTCAGCATATTCGTTTGGTGACATCATTACTGTGTTGCCATTCTCATCTACCGTGCTCGACTCACTGAAAGTTATAGGAGCATCTAGATAGAGTTTAGCGAATAGTGCTGGGCGTTCTGCGATATACGATAGAGTAGCGGGGATGTTCCTACGGTTGAACACATAGAATGGGATTACATTACGGACGGTACCCTCAAAATGCGTGAGGTTCGCCTGTGAGTAGTCAAGCATGACTCGACGTACTTCCTGAGCCGCTGCGGCATCTCCCAGACCCATATCCTTGGCGCGTAGGAATACGCCAGCTCTTGCTACGTTTTCTGAGTAGGTGTTAATCTTACGCATATTGCGGAGATATGGGCCGATTACTGGCATATCCAGTAGTCCTCGTCCCTCTCCTGCTGCCAGTACGTTCCACATTTCTGCAAACATCGGGTCGGTAGTCTCTGATACCGTAACACCCAAGTCCATCATGCGAATAGCGGCCTGCTTAGAATCTGTTAGTTCTTGTCCAATTTTAAGTGGTACTCCTTCAAATGTTTCTTTTACACCGGGGACAATCGGACGTCCTGCGATATAACTAGCAATCTTTGTAGCCTTCATGATACTTTCTGGATGTAGATAACCGTTTCGGGCCATGAAGTCTACGTTACCGATTGTGTTAGTGAGTACGTGAGCGGGACGAGCGATAGTCATGAGTGGCATAATCCACTTAGACATTCCCTTTTGGAAGTCGTTAGGCTGATAACCAACGTCGTAGGCTATTGCGTCAATGACGGCACGCGATGACGGGTCATTGAGTTTGTATGCTACAGTTCCCGCCTCGTTCATTACTACGTCATTGTACTGTGAGAAGTTACCAGCCGTGCGGATATCTGACGCTCCAACAGTCGAGTTCTCAAACTCGAACCTTGGCTCGCCTTTGATGTCTGTACCGACCATGCGTAGCGGTTTGCCGAACATAGCACCAAGTTGCGTGAATACATCGTCGGTGGCGATTGCTTCCCCGCCCATACCTACGCGAGTGCCTGTACGCTTAGCGATATCAGTCTCAAATGGTACGCCACTGTCACGCCATCTTGAGATAAGCCCCTGTGTATAGGTCTTGTCCTTGGTAAAACTTGGGGCCTTCATCTGCGCGGCGGTAACTGGTGCTTGCGGATTAGTAGCATCGAAGTCATGTAGGAATTTGGCACCGCGAGTACCCGGAGTTACTACCTCATTCTGCGCTAGTTTTGTCGGGTCATCCACGCCGATTGCCTGCATGAGTTTAACCGTCTGGTCATCCATGCCGCTCTTAGAGAAGCGGGGGATATATCCAGGAGTGTATTCCTTGACCATCTTGTGGGTGATACCAGCGGCGTTCTCTGCCCCGCCAATCTCGTCTAGGAATTCCTGCTCCATCTCAAGTGCCTTGCCGAACATGACGAGTACGGCTGGCATATTCTCTTTCTTCATCTGACCGGCATCTACAAACTTCTGTAGAGCCTCGACGACCCTCTGCTGGTCGATGCTATGAAGGTCAGGATTCTCGATATACTTGAGACCGGTGACGGTATTGATGTACTCTACCATCCACTCGGGGTCTTCAAAGGTACCGATATGCTCGACTGTACCATCCTTGAGGGTACGCTCAACACGTACTGCACCATCAAGTCTGTACGAGGGGTGCCAGATGTTACCGTCTGCATCCTCCCAGTTGTTGACGAGGAATGGAAGTTCATCCCCCTGTGCGTTCTTAACTGCTCCACTAGCCATGCCCTCAGTGAAGGGCTTCTGCTCCTGCGGCAACGAAGTACCAGCCCCACCCCTACCGCGACTACGGGGGGATGGAGAGTTCTCAAAGTTCATATCAGCGATATCACCACGAGGAGCGTTGGAGGGCATGAATTCTTTGAGAGTGCTAGGAGGCTGTGATGGGCCACCGAATTGCGGGGTCTTAGCAGAACCTAGAAGTCTATCCATCTCGGGGCTACGACCAGTACCAGTTCTGAGAGCGGCCTCTTCTGCCTCCATTGGACTTATTCCAGTAGCACCAAGACCTAGAACACCTGTCTTCCTATCACCGAATATCTGTGTTCCCACCTGCTTCCTAGATGGAGATAGCGCCGTCTTCATACCCTTAATCGGCTCTAGGTGAGCCTTGGCAAAGTCGGCAGTAACGTCATCGGGGTGCATATTGGTAGCGATTTCAGGGTTGTTAGAGAAACGAGACTTGAGCCTACGGTCTCCGAGCGGAGTCTGGAGTTCCATCCATTCCTGTTGGGAAAGATGCGCCTCTCCTGACCCGAGATTCAGGTGTAGCGAACCCGGCTCGTCTGCCATTTGTAGCAGTTCTAGAGCACGCCTTTCTTCCGCTGCGTTCAGGGCTAGTTTCTCACGAGCATCCTGACCGAGTGGCTTCTGGTTGTACTCAAGTTGATATATCTTCTTCTCTATCTTTAGTTTGGCATCGGGGTCTGTGGCAACCTTTAGGTCTTTGGTGAGTTGCCTTAGTCTGGCCCTCTCTTCTCTGGTGAAGAGTTCCCTACGTAGTTCGATAGCCCGCTTGGAATCCTTGGTAGTATGGAGTTCATCTACTAGTTGCTGGCGTTGTGGGTCTATCGAGAATTCAGCAATCTTCTCCTTGGATTCCTTAGAGGCTAGTCTCTGCGACGCCCTTTGTTCAGCGGTTTTAGCGTTCGCTGTACGCGCCCTAAACTCACCGTCTTGCCCTCTGGTGATAACTACAGTTCCGTCATCAGAAAGCCATGCTTCCGTGAGGGCCGTAGAATCTTCGGAAGCCCTAATTGCTGGGTCATCAATCGTGCTCATACCAGCGGAGAACGCCTCTCGCTCACTCATCTTGCCAGTACCAGCGAGTGTTGCCCTTTCTGGCAGGGATGGAATCTCGCCCTTTTGTGCGGGCAGGAATACGACATCAGAGTTAGCACTACCCGGAGCATCTATCCAACCGTGCCTCCAGTTTTCAGGAGGCCCATTAAACAGTTGTGGTGATGCTTCTGGAGCCTTCACGCGATACGCCTGTGCGGGAGGTACAACACCCGACATATCCTTGGCTACTTCTCCTACTTCTAGTTGCTTACCAGCCTCAAGCAGTTGTACTCTCTGCGTACCTGTAGGCTGGAACGAAATCTGAATGCTATTCTTGGTGGCGTGCTCCTGCATGAGCGCATCTTTAGCAGCCTCGTATGACGGAGCATCCTTAACGATGACCCGGCCACGTACTGCCTTGGAGTTGCCCTCACGAACAGTGAATGTATTTGAACCTTTATTCGCTCTGATTGTATAAGTACCCGGTGACTTCTTTGTAAAAGTGATTGTTTCGCTCTTTAGTTTACCAGCCCTATTGTTGACCGTAGTGGTCTCTGGGGCCAGAGATTTGAGCGTAACCTTCTTTCCGGTATCGTCGCCATAGGTGAAGACTTCCTTACCAGCAGTTCCACCCGTCTGACGGGGGCCAGAAACGGCGGATACCTTGGTCGGGATAGCAGGTGTTTGAGCGGCTACGGATGCTGGTGTCTCCATCGGGATACCAGTCTTAGCCCTAGCCTCTTCTACGACTGATGCAACCGCAGATTTAGGCTGTGTTTCAGCAACCGCAGCGGCAACGGGATTAGTCTTGGTCTTATTGACTATCTTCTGAGCAGCCTTAGCGCGAGCAGTTTTCTTCGTTAGATACCCGTCAGACACCTTCTTGCCACCGTCATAGACGGCATAGGTCTGACGTTCTACCTTCTTGCCCGCTACCGTTACTACCTTCTTAACGTCCTTCTTGACGGTCAGGCGCTTGGCGATAGTCTCTGCTGATTCCGCTGGCTTGGTCTTAGCCTTAGCCTGTTCCAGCGCAGCAGCAAGTCGCCCGCTGGGAGCGGCAGTTTCCTTCGTCGTTCCTGCGGCAATCTTCTCTGCGGTATCTGTAGTCGATTCTGAGACCACTTCCGCAGTTTCAGCACCCACCCTACCAGAACGCGCTGAACGTGTCTTAGGAGGCGCTACAGGGCCTTCTGGGGCTATATCTGGGGTTGTCTCGGTACCCCGTTT
>Ga0209798_10000878_pt1 | contig 18410 bp, 16 predicted proteins | sample DOMMetBare3Fresh_FD_187475 | JGI IMG/M metagenome (GOLD analysis project Ga0209798, IMG submission 187475) | Wetland sediment microbial communities from St. Louis River estuary, USA, under dissolved organic matter induced mercury methylation -... | ecosystem: Environmental > Aquatic >...
CAGGACCAGCACCGCGTTGCGCCGGGCAATCACGCCGTAGGCACCGGCGCCCGCGAGGACGCACACCAGGGCGAGCGGTAGCCACAGATGGATCATGCCGACTCCCCCTTGTCCGGCACGGGCGCCGCCGCCGGCACAGCCGCCGCGGTCACTGCCACCGGCATGCGAGAGACGGCCAACGCGGCGATAAGGGCCACGAGCAGCAGGAGCGAGAGCAGCTCGAAGGGCCACACCCACGACCCGAACAGCTGGGCCGCTATCCCCTGGGTGTCAGCGGCTCTGGGCGCGCGGATCTCTCCGCCGAGGGCCGGCAGCAGGACGGAGGCGAACAGGCCGGCGGTGCCGGCGCCGATGAACGCTGCCGCCGTCCGTTGAACCCGGCTGGAGCTGTGCTGGGGACTGGCCCCGATCGGCGCCCGGGTCAGCATGAGGGCGAAGAGCACGAGCACGACGACTGCGCCGACATAGATGAGCAGCTGAACCAGCGCCACCAGCTCGGCACCCAGGATCAGATAGCAGCCGGCCAGGGTGCCAAGGGTCAGGACCAGCCACAGCGCGGCGTGCACGAGGTGGTGGGTGGTGACCGACAGCACCGCACTTGCCGCAGCGATCAGGCCGACAGCGCCGAACAGGATGTCCAGCGTTGTCATGGACGTGCCTCCGGGGCCGCGCGCGGCGGCTTGTTCGCTGCGGTGATCTCCTGTGCCTCAGCCGACTTCGGGTCGAGCGCCGGCGGCGAGGGCACAGTGGGCATCCACTGCCCCAGCCGGGACTTCTCGTGCAGCAGGTCCAGGATGTCGAACTCTGCGTACTCGAACTCTGGACTCCAGTGCAGGGCGTCGAAGGGGCAGACCTCGATGCAGATGCCGCAGTACATGCACAGCGAGAAGTCGATGGCGAACCGGTCGAGCACGTTTCGCTGGCGCTCACGCCCGCCCTCGGTGGTCGCCGGGAGCGTCTCCTTGTGGGAGTCGATGTAGATGCACCAGTCCGGGCACTCGCGCGCGCACAGCATGCAGTTGGTGCAGTTCTCCTCGAGCAGCGCGATGACCCCCCGGGTGCGCGGCGGCAGGTGCGGCTGCACATCCGGGTACTCAGCGGTGTGGCTGGGCCTGGCAAGGGTTCTGGCAGTGGTGGCCAGTCCCTTCAGAAGGCCCGGTATCAGGCCTCCGAGCTTGGAAGGGTCTCTTTGTGGATGCTGGTTCTCGGTCATCGCGAGCTCAATACCACCCATACAGCAGTCAGAGCCAGCTGAGCCAGCGCGAGTGGAACGAGGACCAACCAGGCGAGGCGCTGGAGCTGGTCCTCCCGAAGGCGCGGCCAGGCCACGCGCAGCCAGATGATCAGAACCGAGATGAGGGCGCTCTTGAGCAGCGTCCACACAGGGCCCAGCGCATCGGAGAACGGACCGTGCCAACCACCAAGGAACAGCACGGAGAACAGCAGGGACATCACCACGATGCCGGCATACTCGGAGAGCATGAAGAACGCGAACCGCAGTCCGGTGTACTCGGTCAGGGGCCCCATGACGATCTCGGGCTCGGCCACCGGCATGTCGAACGGCGTGCGCTTGAGCTCGGCGACCGCCGCGACCAGGAAGACGAAGGCACCGGGGAGCTGCCAGAGCAGCCACAGGGGATGCCAGGCCTCGACGATGCCGGTCAAGGACACAGACCCTGCTGCCAGCGCGACCGACGCGACCGCCAGGACCATGGGGAGCTCATAGCTGAGCAGCTGTGCGGCGGCGCGCATCCCACCCAGCAGCGCGTACTTGTTGGCGCTCGACCAGCCCGCCATCAGGACTCCCAGGATGCCGACCGAGCCGACAGCCAGGACGAACAGGGCGCTGGCCGGGACATCCGCCCCGACCACGCCCGAGGAGAGCGGAATGGCGGCGAAAGCCACGAGATAGGGGGCCAGGGCGATGCCGGGGGCCACCCTGAACACCCGCCGGTCAGCGGCACTCGGGGTGATGTCCTCCTTCTGGAGGAACTTGACGGCGTCCGCGACCAGCTGCGCCCAGCCGTGGTATCCGCCGGCGTACATGGGGCCCAGCCGGCCCTGCATGTGGGCCATCACCTTGTGCTCGGTCTGGCCGACGACCAGCGACATCACGACGAACGCGCCCAGCACGATCACGAGGCGCAGCGACAGCTCGAGCGCCGGGGTCACCGCGGTCCCCAGGTGCTGTCGGGCACACCCGGCGGGGCGATCTTGCGACGTCCGGGCTTCTCCTTGTGAGCGCCCGGCGAACCGCCGTCACCGCCGCCCTCTCCGGGCTCCTTCGCGCCGGGCCACGCCTTGCTGGCGCGCGCCGCCAGAACGAAGGACTTGCGCAGCGGCGTGCCCTCGAAGCCGTTGGGCAGCAGGAGGGGTCGCAGGCCGAGTCCGGTCCCGTCGTCGAAGCCCTCGAAGTCAATGCCGAACATCTCGTAGGTCTCACGTTCGTGCCACGCCGAGCCGGCCCACAGGCCCGTCGCGCTGGCCGGGGACTGGCCGCTCGGCACCCGGGTGCGTAGGAGGACCCGAGCCACATTGCCCTGGCTCAGCCGCGCGGTTGAGCTGTTCATCAGGTGGCAGACGACGTCGAAGCCGGGGTTCTCCGGCGCGTCCATCTCGTCGACCGCGGTCAGCCAGTCGAAGAAGTCGAACCCCTCGGACCTGGCCACCGTCAACGCATCCGCCCACTCTTGCACGGGTACGTCGCGACAGGGCGTCTCGCTCACGACTGCATACCTCCGGGGGGGCGATAGGTGACCTGCGTGCCGGCTGCCGATGGCCGGGTCAGCAGGGGCCGGGTGACTTCCCCTGCCACGGCACGGCGCGAACCGGCATACTTGGCCCGAATTGACTTGGTGGACAGCGTCTCTGAGGCGATCTTCTCCTGCAGGTGGATGATCCCCTGCAGCAGGGCCTCGGGGCGCGGCGGGCAGCCCGGCACATAGACATCGACCGGCATCAGCTGGTCAACACCCTTCGTGACGCAGTACGAGTCCCAGTAGGGACCGCCGCTGTTGGCGCAGGAGCCGAACGAGATGACGTACTTGGGCTCGGGCATCTGGTCGTACAGCCTTCGGATCGCCGGGGCCATCTTGTCCGTGACCGTGCCGGACACGATCATCAGGTCGGCCTGACGCGGGCTCGGCGCGAACGGGATGACGCCCAGGCGGATGAAGTCGTGGCGCGCCATCGAGGCGGCGATGAACTCGATCGCGCAGCAGGCCAGCCCGAAGTTGAACACCCACAGGCTGTAGCGCCGGCCCCAGTTCAGGACGACCTTGATCGGGCGGGGGGCGTCGTTGTTGACCGGCCCGATGCCGGGCATCGGCAGATCTGTGGTCATCAGACCCACCTCAGCAGTCCGCGCCGGGCGGCGTGGGCCAGGCCCACCAGGAGCACGCCGATGAAGATGCCCATCTCGGCCAGCGAGGCCATGCCCAGATCGGCGTCGCGGATGACCGTGGCCCAGGGGAAGAGGTAGACCGCGTCCACGGCGAAGACGACGTAGAGGAACGCGTAGAGGAAGTAGCGGACATTCGTCTGCGCCCAGCCATCGCCGACGGGGTCCACGCCGCACTCGTAGGTGGTGAGCTTCGCCGCCGTGGGCGCATACGGCGCGAGCAGGCGGCGGACACCCATCCCTGCGACGAAAAGGAGCACTCCTGTGAGGACGACTCCGCCGACGGTGATGTATGGGGGCACGCGGGACAGCCTAGCCAGTGCGGATGGCGTCCCCGTCGGGAGGTCCCCCGGAGCACATCGTCCCGAATTCCGGCGTTACCGCCCCTACGACACGCCAAGTCCGTATCATGGAGTGGTTCAGGACGCGTTTGCCGTGCGGGGTAGCATCGAAGAAACCCCAGCGCCAAAGAAGCCGAACGGGGACATCACAAGAAGTCTGGTGGGAACTCACGCATGGGTATCAAGCGAGTAGAACGTCTTGACAGTGTCGTCATTCGTTTCGCGGGGGACTCAGGTGATGGCATGCAGCTCACCGGGGACCGCTTCACCTCGGAGACCGCGGCGCTGGGCAACGACCTGTCGACCCTGCCCAACTTCCCTGCGGAGATCCGGGCGCCTCAGGGCACGTTGCTCGGCGTCTCGAGCTTCCAGCTTCATTTCGCCGACCACGTGGTTCTGACCCCGGGTGACGCACCAGACGTGCTGGTGGCAATGAACCCGGCTGCGCTCAAGGCGAACCTGGGCGACGTGCCACGCGGTGGCACGATCATCGTGAACACCGATGAGTTCACCAAGCGCAACCTGGCCAAGGTCGGCTACGCGGTGTCCCCGGTCGAGGATGGCAGCCTGGACAGCTACCACCTGCACCCACTGAGCCTCACCTCCCTGACCGTGGACGCGCTGGAGGACTTCCCCCTGTCCCGCAAGGACAAGGAACGGGCCAAGAACATGTTCGCCCTCGGTCTCCTGTCGTGGCTGTACACCCGCCCGACCGCCGGAACCGAACAGTTCCTGAAGAGCAAGTTCGGGTCCAAGCCCGACATCCTCGAAGCCAACCTGGCTGCGCTGAGCGCCGGCTTCAACTACGGCGAGACCACGGAGGACTTCGCGGTCACCTACGAGATCGCCCCGGCCACGATGCGTGCGGGCACCTACCGCAACATCACCGGCAACACCGCCATCTCCTACGGCCTGGTGGCGGGGGCCCACTGCGCCGGCCTGCCGCTGGTGCTGGGCGCGTACCCGATCACCCCGGCCACCGACATCCTGCACACGCTCTCGAAGCTGAAACGGTTCGGCGTCACCACGATGCAGGTCGAGGACGAGATCGCCGGGGTCGGCGCCGCCATCGGAGCCTCGTACGGCGGGGCCATGGGTATCACCACCACCTCCGGTCCGGGCGTCGCCCTGAAGTCCGAGGCGATCGGCCTGGCCGTGTCGCTGGAGCTGCCGCTGGTGATCGTGGATGTCCAGCGTGGCGGCCCCTCGACCGGCCTGCCGACCAAGACCGAGCAGTCCGACCTGCTGCAGGCGATGTACGGCCGCAACGGAGAGTCCCCCGTGGCCGTCATCGCCCCGCAGTCCCCGGGCGACTGCTTCGACATCGCCCTTGAGGCGGTCCGGATCGCGACCACCTACCGGACCCCGGTGTTCGTGCTCTCCGACGGCTACCTCGCCAACGGCTCCGAGCCGTGGTGCATCCCCGATGTGGCGAGCCTGCCGCACGAGGCGATCAGCTTCGCCAGCGAGCCCAACGACGTCGATGCCAATGGCGACTGGGTGTTCCACCCGTTCCTTCGGGACCCCGAGACGCTGGCCCGGCCATGGGCGATCCCCGGCACCCCGGGTCTGGAGCACCGCATCGGCGGCATCGAGAAGGCCGACGTCACCGGCGACCTCTCCTACGACCCCGACAACCACGACAAGATGACCCGACTGCGGCAGGCCAAGATCGACGGCATCGCCAAGAGCATCCCGGACGTGGAGGTGGACGATCCATCCGGCATCGCCGACGTCCTGATCATGGGCTGGGGATCGACCTACGGTCCGATCGCGGAGGCCGCCCGGTTGCTGCGCAAGGACGGTGTCCCGATCGCTCGCGCCCACCTGCGCCACCTCAACCCCTTCCCGGCCAACCTCGGCGAGGTGCTCCGTGGGTACCAGCGGGTGATCGTGCCCGAGATGAACCTCGGTCAGCTCGCCCTGATGCTGCGCGCCACATACCTCGTGGACGTGCAGTCCTACACGCAGGTACGCGGGCTTCCCTTCACCTCCACCGAGCTCGCGCAAGTCCTGACCGAGGCCAAAGCCAACCTGAGCGGAGCCACCCGATGAGCAACGTAGACATCGGTATGCCGGGTGCTGGCACCCTCGGCGTGCCACACCTTGTCCAGGACGCACCTTCCCAGACCAAGAAGGACTTCGCGAGCGACCAGGAGGTCCGCTGGTGTGCCGGCTGCGGTGACTACTCGATCCTCGCGGCTGTCCAGGGATTCCTGCCCGAGCTGGGTCTCAAGCGCGAGAACATCGTCTTCGTCTCCGGCATCGGATGCTCCTCGCGTTTCCCGTTCTACCTCAACACGTACGGCATGCACTCGATCCATGGTCGCGCGCCGGCCATCGCGACCGGGCTGGCGACCGCACGAGGCGACCTGTCCGTGTGGGTCGTCACCGGCGACGGTGACGCGCTGTCCATCGGGGGCAACCACCTGATCCACGCCATGCGCCGCAACGTCAACCTCACGATCCTGCTGTTCAACAACAAGATCTACGGCCTGACCAAGGGCCAGTACTCCCCCACCTCCGAGTTCGGCAAGGTCACCAAGTCGTCTCCGTTCGGCTCGGTCGACACGCCCTTCAACCCGGTGTCGCTGGCGCTGGGCGCCGAGGCGACCTTCGTGGCTCGCACGATGGACACCGACCGCAAGCACCTCACCTCTGTGCTCCGCGCGGCTGCCGAACACCGCGGTACCGCGCTGGTCGAGATCTACCAGAACTGCCCCATCTTCAACGACGGCGCCTACGAGCTTCTCAAGGACCGCGACGAGGCCGAGGCGCGGATCGTCCACCTCGTAGACGGTGAGCCGGTGCGGGTGGGTGCCGACAAGCTCGTGGCGCGCGGCGACTCAGGAGAGCTGGTGGTCGTTGCGGCCGAGGGCGCCGACATGTCACGAGTGGTGACTCACCACGCCGGTGCCGACGACCCGTCCATGGCGTTCCAGCTCTCCCGGCTGGACGACCCGACGATGGCACACGTCCCGCTGGGGATCTTCCGCAACGTCTCGCGTCCGACCTACGACGACCTCGTACGCGAGCAGATCGATGGCGCCGTCACCAAAGCCGGTGGCCAGGCAACCGACAGCGACCTCGCCACGCTGCTGCACGGCAAGGACACCTGGACCGTCGGCGACTGACCGAGCCCTGAGCAGGTAGCAGCCGGAGTCGGCGAGGCCACCTGGACCGGGTCGAGCGTCGTCAGCCTGCGCGGTTGACGACGCTCGCGACCAGAGCCGACAGGGCCGCCACGCAGTCCTGGGCACCAGAACCCGCCAGCCCGCTGGCGAGCGGCCCAAGAACCTGCTGCGCCTCCAGAGCCACGGCGTTCGTCCTCTCGCGTGCCTCGTCCATGGCGGAATGGGCCCGCAGCAGGCCGAGCGCCTCGCTGTGCAGTGCCTCGTCGCGCAGGCCCCCCACGCCAGAATCGCCGCCGACCAGCTCTTTGAGCCGGTCATCCGCAGGATCGGTCGACTGACGGACCAGAAGCACAGGCAGCGTCGCCACTCCTTCACGCAGGTCCGTGCCGGGCTCCTTGCCGGAGTCTCCTGACGTCGAGGAGATGTCCAGCAGGTCATCCGCCAGCTGAAAGGCGATACCGAGCCGCTCCCCGTACCTTTCCATGATGTCAACCGTCTCCGGGGAGCAGCCACTGAACATCGCGCCATAGCGGGCGGCCGTGGCGATGAGCGCTCCGGTCTTGTCGGCGAGCACGCCAAGGTAGTAGTCGATCGGGTCAACAGCATCGGGCACCGGGCGGGCGTCTCGGATCTGCCCTGAGCACAGTCGCACGAAGGTCTGCGCCTGAATCCTGACAGCCTGCGGCCCGAGCCCGGCGACGAGCTCGGAGGCCTTGCCGAAGAGCAGGTCACCGACCAGAATCGCCTCGGAGTTGCCGTATCGCGCGTTGGCGCTGACCACGCCACGGCGAAGGTCGGCCTCGTCCATCACGTCGTCGTGATACAGCGAGGCGAGGTGGGTCAGCTCCACGCCGGTTGCCGCCGTGACGACATCATCATTGATCCCGGTGCCCAGCTCGGCGGCCAGCAAGGTCAGCATCGGCCGGAACCGCTTACCCCCGGCATCGGCCAGATGCATGGACGCCGCGGCGATGAAGGGGTCCTCATGGTCGACGACGCTCCTCAGGCGCTCATCGACAGCCGCCAGCCCACCCAGCAACCGCTCGGCCAGCTCCGGTGAGGCTGCGGGCAACGCCAGACCCGGTGACGCCTCCGTCACCGGAGGAACAATGCTGAACGGGACGCGAGGTCCAGCAGCGGACCCGGGACGACGCCGAGCACCAGCGTCACGACGACCCCGATCGTGACCGCCGCCGAGGTGAGGATGGACGGCGAGACCACCCGAACCGAGTCGCCGGCCGGATCGGTGAAGTACATCAGCACGATGACCCGGACGTATACGAAGGCGGCAATGGCACTGGCCAGCACACCGACCACGGCCAGGGGTGTCGCGCCGTGATCGATCGCAGCCGAGAACACCGCGAACTTGGCGGTGAAGCCAGACGTCAGCGGGATGCCCGCGAAGGCCAGGAGCACGAAGGCGAAGGTCCCTGCGACAACCGGGTGGTTCCTGCCCAGCCCGGCCCACTGAGACAGATGCGTGGCTTCCGAGCCGCCGTCACGGACCAGCGACACGATGGCGAAGGCCGCGATCGTGCTGAAGCCATAGGCCACGACGTAGAACATCACCGAGGAGATGCCGACCCTGTCGAAGGCAAGCAGGCCGGTCAGGACGAAGCCGGCATGGGCGATCGACGAGTACGCCAGCAGCCGCTTGATGTCGGTCTGGGTGATGGACAGCACCGCCCCCAGCACCATGGTCAGGATGGCGACCGCCCACAGCGCCGGCGCCCAGTCCCAGCGGCTGTCCCCGACACCGACATAGACGAAACGCAGCAGGGCACCAAAGGCGGCGACCTTGGTGCAGGCCGCCATGAACCCCGTCACCGGGGTGGGAGCTCCTTGGTAGACGTCCGGGACCCACGAGTGGAACGGCACGGCGCCGATCTTGAAGAGCAGCCCGACCAGCACGAGGAGTACCCCGGGCACCAGCAGGCCGTCCATGCCGGACTGCGTGCCGACCGCCTTGGCGATGACGCCAAGATCCATCGAGCCGGAGTAGCCGTAGAGCAGGGCCGCACCGAACAGGAAGAAGGCCGACGAGAAGGCTCCCAGCAGGAAGTACTTCAGCGAAGCCTCCTGGGACAGGAGCCGGCGGCGGCTGGCCAGCCCGGAGAGGATGTAGAGCGGCAGCGAGAGGACCTCCAGCGCGATGAACATCGTCAGCAGGTCGCCCGCCGCCGGGAAGAGGAGCATGCCCGCGACCGCGAACATCGTCAGCGGGAAGACCTCGGTCGTGGCCGCGCCGGCGCGCACCGCAGCGCTCTCCTGCGGTGACCCGGGCGCCGCGGCACCCTGTGCGGTGAAGGCGTCAGCGCCCGCCCCGTCGAAACGCTCGGCCATGGCGAGCACGCTGATGACCGACAGGGCCAGGATCGTGCCCTGCAGGAAGAGGGCCGGGCCGTCGATGACCACGGCCCCTGCCAGGGTGCTGCCCTGGTGTCCCACCGCGAGACCCGCCGCGACCCCCGCGGTGGTCAGCCCCACGAGCGCCACGCCCACCTGGGCGCCGTAGCGAAGCCTCCTTGGTGCGAAAGCCTCCACCAGGACACCGATCATGGCCGCGCCGAAGACGACCAGCATCGGCAGCACCGCCCCGTAGCTGATCCTGGTGGCCACGAACTCCGATGTCAGCCCGTGCAGGGAGGCAATCACTTGACAGCTCCTTCAGCGGTGCCGGGGTTCGTCGGCGCCGGGTCCGTGACGCCGACGTACTGCAGGGTCCTGGCCACCGCGGGGTTGATCACGTCGAGAACGGGCTTGGGGTAGAAGCCCAGGACGAGGAAAGCGACGATCAGCGGGGCAACCACCCACCTCTCGCGGTGCGACATGTCAGGGGTGCCGGCGGCCGACTCGGGCTTGGGCCCGGTCATCATCCGCTGGTACATGAGCAGGATGTAGAGCGCGGCCAGGATGATGCCGACCGTGGCCAGCGCCGCCGCGACCCGGTAGCGCTGGAACGTGCCCACCAGGACGAGGAACTCCGAGACGAAGGAGTTCAGGCCCGGCAGCGCCAGGGCAGACATGCCGGAGAACAGGAAGACCCCGGCGATCACCGGCGTCACCCGCTGCCAACCACCGTAGTCCGGGATGCGCTTGCTGCCGCGACGCCGGATGAGCATCGCCGCCACGAGGAACAACGCCGCCGTGGTGAAGCCGTGGTTGACCATGTAGAGCGCCGAGCCGGCGGTGCCGACCGAGGTCATGGCGAAGATGCCGAGCACGATAAAGCCGAAGTGGCTGACCGACGTGTAGGCGATGAGCCGCATGATGTCGGTCTGGCCGATGGCGAGCAGCGCTCCGTAGAGGACCGAGATCACCGCCAGCGCGATGATCGCGGGCGTCGCCCACGTGCTGGCCTCGGGGAACATCTGCAGGCAGAACCGGATCATCCCGTAGGTGCCGACCTTGTCGAGCACACCGACCAGCAGCACCGCAGTTGCCGGGCGAGCCTCGGTAGCCGCATCCGGAAGCCAGGTGTGGACCGGCCACATCGGCGCCTTGACGGCGAAGGCGAAGAAGAAGCCGAGGAACATCAGCCGGCCGGCGTTCTGGTCGAAGGTGAGACCTGTCAGCTTCTCCACGAGGAAGCCCTGGGGGCCACCGGGACCAGCCTGGTAGAGCGCGATCACGGCAACCAGCATGACGAGCCCGCCGAGCAGGGAGTACAGCAGGAACTTGACCGCCGCGTACTGCCGGCGGGGACCGCCGTAGGAGCCGATCAGGAAGTAGACCGGGATGAGCATCGCCTCGAAGAAGACGTAGAACAGGAACACGTCCGTCGCGGCGAAGACCCCGATCATGAAGGTCTCCAGGACCAGCATGAGGGCGAAGTAGTTCTGCTGGCGCCTCCCGGCGTCGGGCACGTCGTGCCAGGCCGCGAGCAGGCAGACCGGGACGAGGATGGCGGCCATCACGATGAGCACGAGCGCGATGCCGTCCACGCCGAGGGCGTAGCTCACGCCGAACTGCTCGATCCACGGGTGCCGTTCGGAGAACTGGAACTGCCCGGTGGAGTCCGTCCTGAACTGCAGGGCGGCGGCGACGGTGAACAGCAGCGCCACCACCGAGAACCCCAGGGCGATCTGACGGGCCCGCTCAGCCAGGCTCGCGGGCAGGAAGGCGACGACGAGCGCGCCAACCAGCGGAATCAGGCCGATCGTGGTCAGCCAAGGAAAACTGGACATCACTGCACCACCCACACGGCACCGAGGATCACGACGACGCCAGCGAGCATCGTCAGGGCATACGAACGCACGAAGCCGTTCTGGACCCGGCGCACTCGCGCCGAGGTACCGCCGATGAGCGCGGCCAGCCCGCCGACCGCCCCGTCAACACCCCTGTTGTCGAAGAAGACCAGCGATCGGGTGAGGTGCAGGCCGGGACGCATCAACAGGGCCTCGTTGACGTCGTCCTGGTACAGGTCCCGGCGGGCGGCAACCGTCACCGGCGAACCCAGCGGGGCGAGCACGGGAACCGCCTCACGCCAGTAGCGCACGAAGGCCAGGCCGACCCCTGCGAAGACGATCAGCGTCGTCAGTATCGTCAGCACCGCGACGGAGATCACCGGCTCACCCTCGGCGTGGACACCGACGACAGGTTCGAGCCAACGCGCGATGGCACTCGACCCCTGCCCCCAGCTCGGGCCGAGGACCAGACCCAGGAAGGCCGAACCGAAGGCGAGCACGATCATCGGGACGGTCATCAGTCTCGGGGACTCGTGGGGGTGGGCATCCTTGGGCCAGCGCCTGCTGCCGTGGAAGGTCATGAAGAAGAGCCGGGACATGTAGAAGGCGGTGACCCCCGCGCCGATGAGCGCGGCCGAGCCGAAGACCCACGGCCGCCAGCCGTCGCCGATGAACGCGGCCTCGATGATCTTGTCCTTGGACCAGTAGCCCGAGAACGGCCACACCCCCAGGATCGCCAGCCATCCGAGGCCGAAGGTGGCCCAGGTGATCTTCATGGCGCCGGACAGGTTCCCGAAACGGCGCATGTCGACCTGGTCGTCCATGCCATGCATCACCGAACCGGCGCCGAGGAACATCCCGGCCTTGAAGAAACCGTGGTTGAGCAGGTGGAAGATCGCGAACACGTAGCCGACCGGGCCGAGGCCGGCGGCGAGCATCATGTAGCCGATCTGGCTCATCGTCGAGGCGGCCAGCACCTTCTTGATGTCGTCCTTGGCACAACCGACGATCGCCCCGAAGATCAGGGTGATCGCGCCGACGACGACGACGAAGGTCTGCGCCGTCGGCGAGGCCTCGAAGATCACGTGGCTGCGCACGACGAGGTAGACGCCCGCGGTGACCATCGTCGCGGCGTGGATCAGCGCCGAGACCGGCGTCGGACCGGCCATCGCGTCGCCGAGCCAGCTCTGAAGCGGGAACTGCGCCGACTTGCTGCAGGCGCCCAGCAGCAGCAGCAGGCCGATCGCCACGAGGGTGCCGCTGTTGGCGCCGGCCACCCCGGCGTCGACGCCGGCGAAGCTGACCGTGCCGAACGTGACGAACATGAGCATGATCGCCACGGACATGCCGAAGTCACCGACCCTGTTGGCCACGAACGCCTTGTTGGCCGCTGCGGCGTTGGCCGGGGACTGGTTCCAGAAACCGATCAGCAGGTATGACGCCAGGCCCACGCCCTCCCAGCCCACGTAGAGCAGGAGGTAGGAGTCGGCCAGGACCAGCAGCAGCATGGAGGCGACGAACAGGTTCAGGAAGCCGAAGAACCGGCGCTTGTCGGGGTCGAGGTCCATGTAGGCCAGGGAGTACACCAGGATCAGCGAGCCGACAAAGGTGACCAGCAGGACGAAGGACATGGACAGCGGGTCGACCAGCATGCCGGCATCGACCTGGAAGGTCCCGGCGGGGATCCAGCTGTACAGGTGCAGCGACTCGGAGCGTTGCTCGCCCGGGCGGCCGAGCATCGCCAGGAAGATCACCGCCCCGATGGCGAAGCTGGCCCAGGACAGCGCCGTTGCGAGCACCGGTCCCAACCGGTCGGTACGCCGCCCCCCGAACAGGAGGATGGCCGCTCCCAGCAGCGGGAGTGCGACCAGCAGCCAGGCCAGGGACGTCACTCCGGAGGCAGGCTGTACGGCAGCAGAGAGTTGCACCAGATGCATGTTCGTGCCCCTTACAGCTTCAACAGGTTGGCGTCGTCGACCGAGGCCGACCGGCGGGCACGGAAGATGGCCATGATGATCGCCAGCCCGACGACGACCTCGGAGGCAGCCACGATCATGACGAACAGGGCAATCACCTGACCGTCCAGGGAACCGTGCATGCGCGCGAAGGTCACGAAGGCCAGGTTGGTCGCGTTCAGCATCAGCTCGATGCCCATGAAGACCACGATGGCGTTGCGGCGCACCAGGACCGTTGCGCCGCCGATCGAGAACAGCACCGTCGACAGGTAGATGTAGTTGACCAGGCTCATCGGTTGTTCCCCTCCTCGATGTCGCGCGTGATCGCCCGCTCAGCCCCGGCGTAGTCCTCTGGGTCGGTGACCTGCTCGCGTGCCGTGAGCACCCGCGATACGGACGCCTCGCTGGCTGATCCGTCCGGCAGCAGCGCGGGCGTGTCGACCGCGTTGCGGCGGGCGTACACACCCGGAGCGGGCAGCCCGGCCAGGTTCTTGCCAACCCTGAACCGCCGTTCGGACCACTGGCGCTGGGTCGGGCGGGGCGTGAGCCGCTCCCGGTGAGCCAGGACCATGGCGCCCAGGGCCGCCGTGATGAGCAGCGCGCTGGTGACCTCGAAGGCCCAGACGTACCTGCCGAAGATCAGGGTGGCCATTCCGGTGATGTTGCCGCCGGAGTTGGCCTGCTCCAGGCCGACCGGGCCGGCGAAGGTCACCGAGCCGATCGCCGATACGAGGACACCCCCGAGCCCGACAGAGAGCAGGAGCCCCGCGACCTTCTGGCCCTTGATCGTCTCGACCAGGGAGTCCGACGAGTCGACACCGATCAGCATCAGCACGAAGATGAACAGCATCATGACAGCGCCGGTGTAGACGACGATCTGCACGATCCCGAGGAAGTCGGCCTTCTGGGCGATGTAGAAGATCCCCAGGTTGATCATGACCAGTGCCATGCCCAGGGCCACGTGCACGGCCTTCCGCAGGAAGAGCAGACCCAGGGCGCCGAACACGCAGACCGGAGCCAGGACCCAGAAGAGGGCAGCTTCACCACCGCTGGTCATCGGTCATCCACCTCGGTCGCGCTCTGGGCCTGGGCGAGCTCGGCCTCGCGGGTGTCGGCCCAGGCGCGCTGCTCAGGGGTCGCCTTCGCCACCTTGCCCTGGTAGTAGTCGCGCTCCCTCATGCCGTCCACCATCGGGTGTGGCGCGACGACCATCCCCTCCTGGACCGGGGCCAGCAGCTGGCTCTTCTCGAAGATCAGCTTGCCGCGGCTGTCGTCGGCCAGCTCGTAGACATTGGTCATCGTGAGCGCGCGGGTGGGGCAGGCCTCGATACACAGCCCGCAGAAGATGCACCGCAGGTAGTTGATCTGGTAGACGCGTCCGTACCGCTCACCGGGTGAGAACCGGCCGCCGCCCCCTTCGCTGTCATCGTTGTCGGCGCCCTCGACGTAGATGGCGTCGGCCGGACAGGCCCAGGCGCACAGCTCGCAGCCGATGCACTTCTCCAGGCCGTCCGGGTGCCGGTTCAGCTGGTGTCGGCCGTGGTAGCGCGGCTGGGTCGGACGCCTGACCTCCGGGTACTCCTCGGTCTCCAGCTTGCGGAACATCGTGGCGAAGGTGACGCCGAAACCGGCCACCGGGGCGAACACCTGCGCGAGGAAGCTCGCGTTCCTCTTCTCGTCAGCCACGGGGCTCCTCCTGGTCGGTCAGTTCCGGGTGATCCGGCGAGCCCGCAGACCGGGCAAGGGATCGCGTCCCCTGCCGGCTCGGCTCGAGCAGACGCTGGCCGGGCAGCGCCGGGATCGGGTAGCCCCCGGCGAACGGGTCGATCTCCTCCGGACGCTCGGGTCGGACGGCGGCAGCTTCATGCCTGCCCTCCCAGAGCCAGGCTCCGGCCAGGGCCAGGACGGAAATGACACCGACGACGATGATGGCAGCCATCCGGGTGTTCTCGCCGAAGAAGGCAAGCTGGGCCCCGTGGATGAAGGCCACGGAGACCACCCACAGCAGGGTCACCGGGATGAGGAACTTCCAGCCGAACCGCATGAACTGGTCGTAGCGCACCCGAGGCAGCGAGCCGCGCAGCCAGACGAAGAAGAACATGAAGCCCCACAGCTTGATGACGAACCACAACAGCCCCCACCAGCCCTGGTTGAACATGCCGTCGTTGATCGCGGCGATGCCCGGAGGCGCCTGCCACCCGCCCAGGAACATGGTGGTGGCCAGCGCGGACACCGTGAACATGTTGACGTACTCACCGAGGAAGAACATGGCGAACTTCATCGAGCTGTACTCCGTGTGGAAACCACCGGTGAGCTCGCCCTCGCCCTCGGCGAGGTCGAACGGCAGCCGGTTGGTCTCACCGACCATGGTCACCACGTAGACCATGAACGAGAAGAACGCCGGGATGATGTACCACAGGCTCTTCTGTGACGCGACGATCTGTGAGGTTGACATCGAGCCGCTGTAGATGAAGACGGCGACCAGCGACAGGCCCATGGCGATCTCGTAGGAGATGATCTGGGCGGTCGAGCGCAGGCCACCCAGCAGCGGGTAGGTCGAGCCCGAGGACCAGCCGGCCAGGATGATGCCGTAGACACCGACGCCGGCAACGGCAAGCACCAGCAGCACTGCGACGGGGGTGTCGGTCAGCTGCATCGGTGTCCGGTGACCGAACATGCTGACCATGGGGCCCATCGGGATGATGGCGAAGGACACGAAGGCCATGGTGCCGGCGATAATCGGCGCCAGCATGAAGATGACCTTGTCGGCGTTCTTGGGCGTCAGGTCCTCTTTGAACGCCAGCTTCAGCCCGTCCGCGAGCGTCTGCAGCAGGCCGAACGGACCGGTGCGGTTCGGTCCGGGGCGCTGCTGCATCCGGCCGATGACGCGACGTTCGAACCAGATCACCAGCAGCGTGTTGATCAGCAGGAAGACGAACACCAGAAGGGCCTTGACCAGCGAGAGCCACCAGGGGGTGTCGCTGAAGTCGGCTATCGGGTTGTCGACAGCTGCCAGCGAAGCGATCAGGCTCATTCGGCACCGCCCTTGGTCAGCGAGACCGTGCTGCCGGCATCGACGCCCAGCGTCGAACGCACCGCGGACCCGGGAGAGTTGGTTGGTAGCCAGACGACGTCATCGGCCATCTCCCTGACGGTCACCGGCACCGTGATGGCTCCCGAGCCCGTGCTGACCCGTACGGTGTCGCCGTCGGCCAGACCGATCGACGCGGCGGTCCCGGCCGAGAGCAGCGCCCGGGTCCTGGGAGCCGTCCCGGCCAGGAACGGCTCGCCGTCCTGCATCCGGCCGGAGTCCAGCAGATGGTGCCAGGTGGCCAGCACGGCCTGACCTGCCTGAGGTGAGGATGCCGAGGCCGCCGCAACCGTTGGCGCCGCGGCTCTGGCACCGGTCCACGGTCCCAGGGCTCGCATGTCGTCGCGGGCGGCCGACAGGGTGCGGACCCCGAGGAACTCGCCCATCTCGGCGGCCAGCAGGTCCACGACCCGGTGGTCGCTCATGGCGTTGGTCTTCAGCGCGGCCTCGAAGGTCCGGACCCGGCCCTCCCAGTTGACGAAGCTGCCGGACTTCTCCTGGTGGGCAGCCACCGGCAGGACCACATCCGCGAGATCGGTGACCGCGCTCTCGCGAAGCTCCAGGGAGACCACGAAGGACCTGGTCAGGGCATCGAGCAGGTCAGCCGAGCCGAGCAGGTCAGCCGGGTCCACGCCGCCGACCACCAGTCCGCCGAGCTCGCCGGAACCGGCCGCCGCGATGATGGCCGAGGCGTCCCGGCCGACTGCCGCCGGCAGCCCGACGACATCCCAGGCCGCCCCGACCTCGGCGCGGGCCCCGGAGTCGCCGACCGGACGACCCCCTGGCAGCAGGTTGGGCAGCGCACCGCTCTCGAGCGCGCCCCGCTCTCCTGCGCGCCGGGGAATCCAGGCCAGCCGGGCACCCGTGGAACGTGCCAGCGCCGCGGCCGCGGACAACCCTCCGGGGACCCCCGCGAGCCTCTCGCCCACGAGGATCAGGGCACGCTCACCGGACAGCCCGGCCGACGCGGCCGCCTGGGCCTGGCCGCCCGCGTCCCTGGACGCCGGCTCGCCGGCACCCTTGGGCGCGGCCAGGGCAGCCAGGACCCCGGCCTCGGCGCCCGGAGGAGCGGTGATCAGCGTTCCACCGAGCTTGTCCAGCCCACGAGACGCGAGGGGAGCCACCGCGAATACGTCCGTCCCGCTGCGGCGAACCGCCTTGCGCAGCCGCAGAAAGACGATCGGCGACTCGTCCTCGGGCTCGAAGCCCACCAGCAGAACGGTCCTGGCAGCCTCGATGTCGGCATACGTCACGGCTCCCCCGGCCCCTGCAGGAGCCGGGCCGGTGGCCACGACACTGCTCGCCAGGAAGTCGGCCTCCTCGGTGGAGTGCGGGCGGGCGCGGAAGTCGATGTCGTTGGTCTGCAGGACGACCCGGGCGAACTTGCTGTAGGCGTAGGCGTCTTCGCCGCTGACCCGGCCGCCGACGAGCACGCCGACACCCTTGCCGTTGCGAGCCGCGAGCAGTCCGCGAGCCGCAGCATCCAGCGCCTCGGGCCAGGAGGCGACCTGCAGGTTTCCCTCGCGGTCACGAACGAGGGGCTCGGTGATCCGGTCCGCCCCGCTGGCATAGGTGAAGGCCCAGCGACCCTTGTCGCAGTTCCACTCCTCGTTGACCGCCGGGTCGTTGGCTGCCATCCGGCGCAGGACCGTGCCTCGACGATGATCCGTGCGGGTCGCGCAGCCGCTCGCACAGTGCTCGCAGATGCTCGGGGTGGAGGCGAGGTCGAAGGGGCGTGCGCGGAAGCGGTAGGCCGCGCCGGTCAGTGCCCCGACCGGGCAGATCTGGACCGTGTTGCCCGAGAAGTAGGACTCGAACGGCTTGTCCTGGTAGATGCCGATCTGTTGCAGGGCGCCACGCTCGACCAGGGCGATGAAGGGGTCGCCGGCGATCTGGTCGGAGAAGCGCGTGCAGCGCGCGCACAGGACGCAGCGCTCACGATCGAGCAGCACCTGGGAGGAGATGTTGACCGGCTTGGGGTAGGTGCGCTTGACGTCCTCGAACCGGCTGACGGTACGTCCGCTGGACATGGCCTGGTTCTGCAGGGGGCACTCGCCGCCCTTGTCGCAGACAGGGCAGTCCAGCGGGTGGTTGATCAGCAGGAACTCCATCTGGCCGGCTTGCGCCTTCTCGGCCATCGGCGAGGTCTGCTGCGACTTCACCGACATCCCCTCGCTGACCGTGGTGGTGCAGGAGGTCATCGGCTTGGGCATGGGACGCAACGAGCCATCCGGGCTGGGAGTGGCGACCTCGACCAGGCACTGACGGCAGGCACCGACCGGCTCCAGCAGCGGATGGTCAC
>Ga0209798_10000879_pt1 | contig 18394 bp, 14 predicted proteins | sample DOMMetBare3Fresh_FD_187475 | JGI IMG/M metagenome (GOLD analysis project Ga0209798, IMG submission 187475) | Wetland sediment microbial communities from St. Louis River estuary, USA, under dissolved organic matter induced mercury methylation -... | ecosystem: Environmental > Aquatic >...
TTTCTAACCACTCTGTCGGCTCAAAGAACATTCCCTCGCAAAAGGGATCCGATATCTACCACAACAATTTCTATACCGTCAATAAAAAAATACAGCCACATAACTACAAAATCACTCCACAACTCATAACCTACTAACTAATAGAAGCTTTAACGAGCAAAATAAATTTCAACAGACAGATATCAAGCGCCACAACGGCCAATCACATCGGAAATCACCTACAGCACCTTAACCACCACCAGCGAGACATCGTCAGCCGGCAGTTGGTCATCGGCAAACCGGGCAAGACTTGTAAATATCCCTTCCAGCAGCATTTCAGGATCCCCATCCCTCATGGCCATGATGATGTGTTCGAGCCGTTCCTGTCCAAAAAACTCTCCCGCCCCGTTCTCCACATCACAAACACCATCGGTATATAACAGCAGGATATCACCCGCAGCCAGCAGAGTTTCCCGTTCTTCGAAGACAACCTCACGAAAGACACCCCACAGCATTCCCTCGGCGTCCAGTTCCTCCAGAGAGTCACTTCCGGCACGATAGAACAGTGGCCGTACATGCCCGGCGTTCGCGTAGGTCAGCTTTCCGGCAGTGGAATCAAGACGAGCTGAAAACGCGCTGATCTGCAATTCCGCCCGGTTCAGGTCGTCATACAACAGATCGTTGGCCAAGGCGAGCAACTGCGCCGGAGAAGCGTCGATCCCTGCCCTGGCATGCAGCACCGTGCGCGCTTCCGACATCAACAGGGCCGATCCGAAGCTGTGTCCTGCCACATCGGCAATGACCACATCGAAGGAGTGCGCCGAGGTGGGGAAAAAATCAAAATAATCGCCTCCCACACTGGCTGCGGGCGTACAACGGCAGGCAATCCGAAACCCGCTGAGCCGGGGTGGCGAGGCTGGCAGGAGTGAACGCTGAATATTCCGCGCAATCTCCAGCTCATGCCTGATATAGCTGTTTTCCAGCAGTGCCGTGGCAGCCCGTTTTCTTTCCGTGATGTCGCGCATGATCGCCTGCATATGGGAGACACCGTGCAGTTCGAGCCGATTGAGACTGATTTCCGCATCAAAATCACACACACCCGCCCGGCACAAGCGCCACTCGAACGATTGCGGCACACCTGCCATGACCTGATGTTCATACGCTTGAAAGGCCACGACGGAAGGGCTGCCACACGGTTGTTCGGCGGGAGAGAATGAACAGAGGCTCCGTCCGATCATCTCGTCGGGAGACAGGGCTAACAATTCGCCGGTCTTGCGGTTACATGATTTGATCACACCGCCTGACATGAGAATGATGGCATCACTGGCAGACTCGAACAGTGTGCGATAGCGCATCTCGCTGTCCTGGAGTTCCTGAGTGCGTTCCAGCACCAGATCTTCAAGCCGTTCCTGATACGCCTTGTTCTCTGCAATCAGGCGAACCCGTTCCAGGCTCCGATGCAACACATGACGCAACGCATCAATACCAACCGGTTTGAACACGTACTCCCAGGCACCCAGACGTATGGCGCCAATGGCAGACTGCATATCCGCCGTACCCGATATGACCACAATCGGCAGATCGGGGTTCAATTCCTTCAACCTGGGGATCAGTTCCAGTCCGCTCATCCCCGGCATGTTCAGGTCGGTGAAGATGATATCCGGATGCCTTTCGGCACAGAGCTCCAGTGCCCTGAAACCGTTGCCGGCATCAACAACATCATATCCAATCGTTTCCAGTTGGGCGCAGATTACCTGCCTGACCAGATCCTCATCGTCAACTACCAGGACCAGCGGTACGGTTTCCATGATGGCACTCCTGTAGAGCTAACTATAGCATGGGAGATCCAACCCGCAATCAGTATTCTTTTTCAGTAGTACGACATTGATTTTGACTGGTTTTGTATGATATTGAACTAACATACCGGCAGCCGACCGGCAATCCTGCTGCCAGGAGTTCACATTCCGGCCTGACAGATCACAAACTTCAATTCCGCCGATACTTGATACGTTGGTAACGTTGTACCGAGCAGTGGAGGATGAAATACCATGGGTCTCTCCAATTATGTACTCCTGGACAAACTGTCTGACGGCTCGTACGCGACTGTCTACAAGGCATTCCACAAGGAAAATTCCGACTGTTTGCTGGTTTTGAAGTTGCTCAAGGCGATCACCCTGTCCGAATACAAGCAGAACTGGTTCGAGCAGAAAATCGAGCAATTGAAGGTTCTGAACGATCCCTTGCTGATTACACCGCTTAAGTTCACACAAAAAGACCATATCTGCTTCGTTACCCAATATTTTTATGACGGCGTGCCGCTCGACCGGCTGTTGCAATCATCCGCTCCGCTTTCCACCAAAGATTTCTTCACCATCGCCTGCAGCCTGGCCCGGGCTCTGGACAAGGTTCACCACGCCGGTATCATCCATGGCGGTATAAAACCGCACAACATCCTGGTCAACTCCGCCACGCTGGACGTCCGTTTGATCGACTTCATCAGCACGGTTGATGTGCGCGATGTCAGCCATTTCATCTACGAACCTTCCTTTATCAGGGAGACCCTCTGTTACACCACCCCTGAACAGACCGGACGCATCAATCACCGGATCAGTTTTTCCTCGGACATGTACTCCCTCGGTATCGTCTTCTACGAACTACTCACCGGCCGCATCCCCTTCAGGTCCCACGATCCGCTGGAGATTATTCACTCCCATCTGGCCCAGGAAGCACCCCAGGTGCATACCGTGAATCCGATCGTCCCGCTGATGCTGAGCAGAATCATCGCCAAGTTGATGGCTAAGGAGCCGGAGAAACGCTACCAGAGCAGCAACGCCCTGTTACTCGACCTGCTCCGCTGCCGTGATGAATTTGCATTGAACGGAACAATCGACGAATTCCCGATGGAGAGTCAGATCCACCCTCACCGGGTCACCTTCATCTCCAAAATGGTGGGGCGCGAGCGGGAGAGCCGACTGATCCTGGCCGAATATGAGCAGGTCACGGCCGGAGAGTTCCGATCTCTCCTGATCTCAGGACTGTCCGGCATCGGCAAAACCCGCCTAATTCAGGAGTTACAAAAATCGATCGTGCGCCACCGGGGGTATTTCACGTCAGGCAAGTTCGATCTCTACCAGAAGAATATCCCCTACAGCTCCCTGATCCAGGCATTCAGAAACTTGATACGGACCTTTCTGACCGAAAGCGATGAACAGCTGGCGATCTGGAAAAAGCGGATACTGAACGCAGTTGGACACAACGGGCAGGTTCTGACCGATGTGGTTCCGGAACTGACGCTCCTGATCGGCCCCCAACCGGACGTTCCCCAGCTCCCACCGGTGGAGTCGCTGAACCGTTTTCATGACATTTTCGAGCGCTTCCTGACCTGCCTGGCAAGCGATGAACACCCGCTGGTACTGTTCATCGATGATCTGCAGTGGTGTGATGTTGCCTCCTTCGACTTCCTGGCTAATATTTTCGACCACCACCGGGAGCACCCCTATCTGTTCCTGCTGGGGGCATACCGCCAAAACGAGGTTGACCAGGGGCATCCCTTGTCCCGACTGATCAACAACATCAGGGAGCAACACGGACCACTGCAGGAGATCACCCTTACTCCCTTACAACCTGAAGACTGCCACGAGATGGTGGCCTATATCCTGGCATCCCCCCTGGAGCAGACCAGGGTCCTGGCGGACTTCATCGCTACCCTTTCGGAAGGAAATCCGTTATTTATCAGCGAAAGCCTTTCTTACCTTCACAATGCCGAACTGTTGTTTCTTGATCAGGAACAACAGTGGCGCTGGGACATGGAAAAAATCCGGGTCTCTGACATGCCAACCACGGTGGTGCAACTGTTCGGCTCGAAAATTCGCCAGCTCCCGCCGGATCTGATTGAGCTGTTGGAACAGTGCGCCTGCATGGGTAACAGTTTTTCACCGGTTGAACTGTCATCCATCAGGAAGATCAACCTGACGGAGACCTTCCGGATGCTGCAACCGGCTCTACGACAGGGACTGTTGATCGAACAGAAGAACCAGCTGCAGTTCATCCACGACAAGGTTCAGGAAGCGGTGCTGGCCAACATACCGGCGGAGCGCCGGCGCCGGATCCACCGTCAGGCGGGGGAACATCTGCTGGCCGCTGCCCCCCCGGGCGCCAACCTGGAAAAGCTTGACCAGCTGTTCACCATCGTTTCGCACCTTAATCTGGGTAGGGAGGCTGTTCCCTCCCTACCAACCGCCTATCTGCTGGCGGAAGTCAACTATCATGCCGGTAACAAGGCATTGGACTCCCTCGCCACGGAAGCAGCCAACACCTATTTCCGGCTCAGCCGAGAACTGCTGCCGGATGACTGCTGGGAGAACGAGCGATACGACCGCACCTTCAGGATTTTTCAGAAGGGAGCCAAGACAGAGTTGATGTGCGGCAATTACGGCAGCTCGGAGAAACTGCTCAGCACGTTGCTCGACCATGCCAAGAGCGACCTGGACAAGGCAGAATGTCTGGCAGAGCAGACCACCTCCCTGTCATCGGTCGGGAACTTCATCAAAGCGATTGCCACCGCCAACCGGGGATTGGCCTATTTCCACAAGGCTATTCCGGACAACCCGGATGAAGCAGATCGCAAACGATCGGACTTGATGGCAGAGATCGCCGCACACCCCGCTGATGTGTGGCAGACGATCCTGAACATCCCTTTTACCACGGAGCGGCGCAGCAAGATCGAGCTGGCATTCTACAGCGAGCTGATCCCCGACCTCTACATGTCCGGGCTGGTGCCCCAGTTATACCTGGCGGCGGCCCAGTCGACCCGGCATTGCCTGGCCGGCGGCATGGATGAATCGGTGATCTATTCTTTCAGTATCATGGGGCTGCAACTGGGGGAACAGGAGGATTTCAATCAGGCCTTCCGCTACGAGGACCTGGCCCGGGATCTTTCGGCCAAATATCCCAATACCTTCGGCGCAACCCGCGGCATGAACGGCATTGTCTGGTGTAACATGCATTCCCGGAGTCATCCCGCCCAGATCGTGGAATACGCCCTCAAGGCGATCCAGTGCGGCAAGAACTGTGGCGATCTGTATAACGCCGCCCTTTCCTATGGCCCCCTGATGTGGAACCTGCAGCTCCAGGGCGCCAATTTCCCGGCAATCGAGGAGTATGCTTCGGAATGCCTGCACTTCTCACAGCGCTACCATCTCTCCTTTTCCATTGGTTTGGCCGAGGCGGTGCAGGCAGGATGGATCGCCCCGATGAAAAACGGCTACCTCCCCGTAACCATGGATAAAAAACTGGAACAGTGGCAACAGGAGAATCATATTGCCTCGGCCGGCAGTTACTGTGTTCTGCTGGGGATCAGCCACTACTATCTGGGAGAGTATCAACAGGCCGGCGAACAGTTTGAGAACGTGCGCAGGTACCTGGCAGGACTGACCGACAACGTACTCAAGCGACAATGGTATCTCTTCCAGGTATTGAATCTGATCCGCTTGTACCAAGGCGTGGGTGGTGATCGGGATGAAACCGTTTTGATGGCCAGGATCGCGCCCTTGATGGCAAAGATTGAGACCTGGGCCGCCCTGGGACCTTTGTTGCAACCGTACCTGGCCTTGATCCGGGCCGAACTGGCCAGGATTCGGGGAGGATTCGAGCACGCCAGGAGTTTCTACCTGGATGCAATCAACATTGCACATCAACAGTGTTACACTTTTTTAGAGGGGCATCTTAATGAATGTCTGACCGGGCTCTTGTTCCATGAGGGTCACGGTACCGCACGGGTGTATGCCGCCGAGGCGAACCGCCTGTACCAGCAATGTGGCGCGCAACGCAAGCAAAGCAGGCTGACGGAATCGTATCCAGATTTTTTCCAGCCGGAAAGAACAGTCCGATCACCCATCGAGACGGAACCACCCTCCCAGCTGGCCAACCTGGATGTGAACTACCTGATGAAATCATCCCATGCAATTTCAGCCGAGATCGTTCCGGAAGCCCTGCTGAACAGAATCATGAACGTAGTGATCGAAAGTTCAGGCGCCCAGCACGGTTATCTGTTGATAACTGACAACGGCAGTTTATCCGTCCGTGCCGAGAGCCATGTCTCGGAACGACTGGTCGTACAAACCGTAGAGCGGAAACTGGATGATGTAGTGGATATCGGTGTGGCGATTATTCGTTACGTGCATCGCACCGGTGAACGGATCATCCTGGAGAACGCCTGTCAGGAAGGTATGTTCAAAGACGACGCGCAAATCCGGAAGTTGGGATTGCGTTCCGTACTTTGCCTTCCGATCATCAAGCAGGCGCGCATGATCGGAGTACTCTATCTGGAAAACCGTCTTTTTAAAGGGGTGTTTACGTCACAAAAAGCAGAGATGACACAACATTTGACATTGCAGGCTGCCATTTCACTGGAGAATGCGCTGCTGGTGGAAGGGATCAAACGGGCAAAAGAGGAACTGCACAGAACCAATGATGAACTGGAACAACGGGTGGCACAACGAACCGCTGACCTGGAAGAACAGTCACGGCTACTGGAATCATTCTTCAAACACACCAAAACCTGCTTCGTTTTTCTCGATACGGAGTTCAATTTTATCCGGGTTAACGAGGCGTACGCCACGGCGTGTCAACGGGATGCCGAGGAATTCCCCGGACAGAATCACTTTGATCTTTACCCGTCGCAAGAACTCAAAGCACAATTCCAACAGGTGGTGGCATCAAAGGAACCGCTTTACATTTTAGAACGACCATTTTCCTTCCCTGACCATCCCGAATGGGGAACCAGTTATTGGGATCTGGTGCTTGCCCCGATGCTGAATGCTCAGCAGCAGATCGATTGCCTGGTATTTACCCTGAACAATGTTACCGAACGTAAGCAGACTGTGGATGAACTGTGCGAAAAAGAGCGTTTGCTGTTGCATCAGAGCCGCTTGGCAGCCATGGGGGAGATGATCAACAACATCGCCCACCAGTGGCGGCAACCGCTGAACATCCTGGGGATGCAAATCCAGCAGATGCGGATGTTTTACGAGCTGGGGCGTTTCGACCAGGGGTATCTGGACAGCAGCGTCAATAAATCGATGGGGCTGATCCAGCACATGTCCCAGACCATCGACGACTTCAGAAATTTTTTCATGACCGACAAGGAAATGGTCACCTTCAAACTGGCCGAAGTGATTAACAGGACACAATCGCTGGTGGAATCAGGGTTCAACAACCAGCATATCATCATTGAAATCACTCTGCAGGGTGATCCCACCATCTGCGGCTATCCCAACGAACTTTCCCAGGTTCTGCTCAATATCATGATGAATGCCAAGGATGTGCTGCTTGAAAAGAGCATCGCCGAGCCACGGATCACAATCTGCGCCTTCCGGGAAGCCGACTCAGCGGTGGTAACCATCAGCGACAATGGCGGCGGCATCCCGCCAGAGATCATGGGTAAAATATTCGACCCTTACTTTACCACCAAAGGACCTGACAAGGGGACCGGAGTCGGACTGTTCATGTCCAAGACCATCATCGAAAAAAACATGGGGGGATTCCTGACTGCCCGCAACACCGCTGTGGGGGCCGAGTTCAGGATCGAATTATCCTAGTTTCAGGATGTTGCGAATGCGGAGATAATCTTCAGGGGTATCCATATCGATCAGGATGCCGGGATCATCCACCGCAACAGCCTGTACCCGCCGTTTGTCGTGACCCAGCAGATCGCGCAACGTCATCCCTTCCTTGAGATCATCCAGAATCGTGCGTGGCACTAGCAATGGGTGTCCCCCCTGTTGCTGGTGTCGCGGGGTAATGATCCGCTCGGGAAAGCTGTCATGCTGAGACAACAGAGCCTTGATCGTGGCCGGTGTTACCAGGGGATAATCGCACAGCGCGATGATCACGCCGCTCACCTCAGGATCCACGGCAGCGCGTCCCGCCATGATCGAAGAGGCCATATCACCATCAGAACTGCGGTTTACCACCACCCTGGCCGAACACACTCCGGCAGCTTCGGCAGCCGCGGCCACCTCCTGACCATCCTGCGACACCACCACGACTGTCTCGTTGACACCCCCCTGCTGCAATGTCCGGAGACAGCGGCCGATCACCGTGGTTTCCCCCAGCGCCAACAGCTGCTTGCAGCGCCCCATGCGACGTGACCGGCCGGCGGCCAGCAGCAGGGCAGCCACAGTCCGGCTCACCCTTCCCTCCTCAGCTTGATCAACTGGGCGACGATGCTGACGGCAATCTCTTCCGGCGTCTGGGCGCCGATCTCAATCCCGACCGGCGTAATCACCCGGGCCCGGCTCGCTTGATCAAACCCGTCATCACACAAGGTCTGCAACAGCACCTCACGTTTGCGCCGGCTCCCCAACAGGCCGATGAATCCTGCCTCGCTTGCCAGACAACCGCGCACCGCATCGAAATCATGGAGATGACCGGTGGTGGCAATCACCACATAACTGTTGGGTAACAGTTTCAGGCGTTCAAAGGCGTCCGTAACCGGAGAGCAGTGGACTTCATCGGCCCCCGGGAGCAGTTCCTGGCTGGCACACTCCGGCCGTTCATCCACGACCACCACCCGGAAACCGCACTGATGGGCCAGCCGGGTAACCGCCCGTCCCACGTGACCGGCGCCGAACATGACCAGCAACGGCCTCCTTCCCTGCGGCTCCACAAACACCGACATATTCCCGCCGCAGGCAAAGCCATGTTCCTCGGTCAGAACGAATTCCAGCGTCGTCGCTTCGCCCGACGCAAGAGCACGGATCGCAGCCTCAATTGTTTCGCTCTCCACCCGGCCGCCACCCACGGAGCCGATCGAGCTCCCATCCCCCCGCACCAGCATCTTGGCCCCGGCCTTGCGGGGGGATGATCCGCTCGCGGCCACCACCGTAGCCAGAGTATACGGTTCCCCCTTACGGGTCAGACGCACCATTTCTTCGTACAATTCCAGATCAGTCATGATTGAGTCCTTTATCAGAGCTGTGCCACACTACTCCAGCTTTATAGCGTGGTTGGACTACCCTTTGTCAAGTGCCGCCTTAACCTTGTCCGGCGTCATCGGCAGGCTGCGCAGACGGGCACCGGAGAGGTTAAAGAGCGCATTGGCCACGGCCGGAGCAATCGGAGGCACCCCCGGCTCACCGACTCCCCCCGGATCTTCGTTGCTGGCAACAATATGCACCTCGATCCGGGGCGCAGCTGCCATGCGGATCAGCGGATAGCTGTCAAAATTTCCCTGTTCAACCCGGCCGTTCTTAAAGGTGATTGCCCCGTACAAAGCAGCGGAGAGGCCAAAGATGATCCCCGATTCCATCTGGGCCTTGATGGTATCAGGGTTGACGATCCGGCCGCAATCCACGGCGCAAACCACCCGATGCACCTTGATGGCGCCACTTTTGTCCAGCAAAACTTCCGCCACCTGGGCGATGATGCTGCCGAACGATTCGTGGATGGCAATGCCGCGGCCACGCCACGCCGGCAGCGGCTTGCCCCATCCGGCTTTTTCAGCGGCGGTCTGCAGAACCTTCTGATGACGCGGATGACCGGCCAACAGGGTGCGCCGGTAGCGATAGGGATCGTGTCCTCCCTGATGGGCCAGTTCGTCCAGCACGCTTTCCATCACGAATGCAGTGTGGGAATGACCGACCGAGCGCCACCAGAGCACCGGCACACCATTGGCGGGTGAGTGCAGTTCCACCTGCAGGTTGGGAATCCGGTAGGGGGTATCGGCAGCGCCTTCCACCGAGGTGTGGTCGATCCCCTCCTTGATCATGGCCGATTCAAAGGGGGTGCCGGTAATGATTGACTGGCCGACGATACGATGGTGCCAGGCCAGTGGATACCCCTTGTTATCCAGGCACGCCTCAACCCGGTTGTACCACATGGGGCGGTAATAGCCAGCCCGCATATCGTCTTCGCGGCTGCGGATCACCTTGACCGGCTGCCGGAGCGCCATGGCTACCTGCACCGCCTCCTTGACAAAATCGGAAGCGGGACAGGCCCGGCGTCCAAAGCCGCCACCGAGAAAGGTGGTCTCAAATTCGATCTGTTCCGGTTTCAAGCCGGTCAGCCGGGCCGCCGCTTCCCGATCAATGGTCTGCATCTGGCTGCCGGTACGGATCAGACAGCTCTCTTTTCTCAGGTCAACAAAACAGTTGAGCGGTTCCATGGTGGCATGGGCCAGGTACGGCAGTTCGAAGAGCGCCGTGATCTTTTCGGGATGCTTCGCCAGCACAGTCGCTGCATCACCCTCCTGGCGGGCGATCAAGCCGGGGGTGCGGGCCAACGCAGCGTATTCCTGGTGCATGGTTTCAGTTGATATGCTCCCCCATTTCCCCTCATCCCAGCTGATTTCCAGCAGTTCGCGCCCCTTCAACGCCTGCCAGTAATCATCGGCGACCACCGCCACACCCGCTTCCACGCTGAGCACATGGCGCACACCGGGCAACGCCCTGGCCTTGTCGGCATTCAGGGTGATCAACTTGCCGCCGAACACCGGCGGACGAGCGATCACGGCGGTCAACATGCCGGGCGCCTGCACATCGATGCCGAACAGGGCCCTGCCATTGATCTTGGCCGGGCTATCCAGACGTTTGGTCGGCCTGCCAAGCAGTTTTGGTTTGCCCGACTTCAGTTTCGGCGTTTGCGGCACCGGCAGTTGCGCCGCCCGATCCACCAACTTGCCGTAGGAGAGGCGTGCGCCGCCCGGACTGATGACAAAGCCGTTCTCGGCCCGGCAGCTGCCAGGATCAACCTGCCACTGCTGTGCGGCGGCAGTGACCAGCATCTCACGGGCCGCCGCACCGGCCAATGAGAGCCGTTGCCATTCGGAGCGCACACTGGAACTGCCGCCGGTCACCATGATCGGACCGAAAAGGGCATGGTTATATTCCTTTGCCACCGGGGAAGCCCTGAAAGTGACTTTTTGCCAGTTACAACAGAGTTCTTCCGCCACCAGCATCGGAAGCGAGGTATACACCCCCTGCCCCATCTCCGATTTATTGACGATCACCGTCACGCTCCCATCCCGTCCGATCCGCAAATAGGCGTTGGGGCTGAACAGCTCCTGAGCAGCCGCCTCGGCAGTACTGCGGCCAAAGGGAAGATGACAAGCCAGCACCAATCCGCCGCTCACCAAGGCACTGGTCTTGATAAACTGCCGTCGCGTCATGTTCGCATCTCCGGTCATGACTTCTTACCTCCCTTGGCCGCTGGTTTACCACTGGCAACATGAATCGCCCGCCGGATACGGCCATAGGTTCCGCAACGGCAAAGGTTGCCGCTCATGGCACGGTCAATATCGGCATCATTCGGTTTCGGTTTCTGAGCCAGGAGCGCCACAGCGGAGACCACCTGACCCGGTTGACAGTAGCCGCACTGGGAAACCTCCTGGGCCAGCCAGGCCTGCTTGACCGGATGGTTTTCAGGAATCCCCTCGATGGTGGTGATGGTTGCGCCCAGCACGTCACCCACCGGGGTTATGCACGCTCGTTGCGGTTTACCGTCGATCAGCACCGTACAGGCGCCGCACAACCCTTCACCACAGCCGAACTTGGTGCCGGTCAGTTTGAGATGATCTCTCAAAACCCAGAGCAGTGGCGTATCTTTTCCCACCTCGGCCTGCAGCCTGCTACCATTGACATTCAGGTCTATCATCATGTTCCCCCTTCCGTAGTGGACATTTGTTAAGGATCGGCGTACCGCTCTGTCATGCCGGAGCTGAATCCGATGGTTGGCATGTTGTGTGTATAGGGATACGACATGATCTGAAGGCAGCATCCATGCCAGCTTTGGCTCTACCGTTTTTTTGCTTGTTTTTCAGCACATTGAAAGCCGGGAGCAGACAATCGTCTATTTTCAGGTATAACAACAGAGGTTGCAGGAGCAGAAGTGCAACCAGTAGTGCCACGGTCGATTGCACCATTCCCGGACACAGACACATTTGTTGCAGATGCAAATGATGTTGCTGTTTGGATGTTGCAGTAACCAAGAGGGTCCACCATGCAAGCGATACCCGAAACAGTTCCTTTGCTCGTTTACACCATGGCGGCAGCAGCCCTGATCGGCCTGCTCTTGCTGGCAGCCTGGTGGCTGGGCGCCAAAACCACCAACGCCAACAAGCCACTCCCCTATGAATCGGGTGTCATCCCGAGCGGCAGCGCCCGCCTGGCGCTAACCGTCCCGTTTTACCTGATTGCCATCTTTTTCATCGTCTTCGATGTGGAGAGCGCCTTTATCTTCACCTGGAGTGTGGCCTGGGATCAGCTGGGAGTGGACGGGCTGTTGCACATCACCTTCTTCATAGTGGCCTTGCTGCTGGGGCTGGTCTGGATCTGGATCAAGGGAGGGCTGGAGTGGGGCCCTTCGGCGGGGAAACGATGAGAAATACCGGGGCTATGAACTCTATGAACTCAGATAACTGCCTCTTGACCAACCTGGATGACCTGATCAACTGGGGACGGGCCAATTCGCTCTGGCCGATGTTCTTCGGGCTTTCCTGCTGCTTTGTGGAGATGATGACCTCCTTCACCTCGCGTCACGACGTGGCCCGCTTCGGCGCCGAGGTGCTGCGCGGCACCCCGCGCCAGGCCGACCTGATGGTGATCGCCGGCACCCCCTTTGTCAAGATGGCGCCCAACATCCTGCGGTTGTATGAGCAGATGGCCGAACCGCGCTGGGTGGTCTCCATGGGGAGTTGCTCCAACTCGGGCGGCATGTACGATGTCTACAGCGTGGTGCAGGGAGTCAACCAGTTTCTGCCGGTGGATGTCTACATCCCCGGTTGTCCGCCACGGCCGGAAGCATTCCTGCAAGGGTTGATGCTGTTGCAGGAGAAGATCAAGCGCAACGAGCGCCCCGCCCGACCGGTGCTCCATCTGACCGGCGGCAGCCAGGGCACCACCACACCGTTGCTGGTGCCGGGGGAGACCAAATCGTGCGATACCCGCGGACCGGGAATGGAAGGAACCGCCATCCGGGGGGTCTCGGTCGGCCATCCCAAGCCGTATCTCCCGCGTAGTGACGAACAGTGGCGGCCACCGGCGCCGAAACACCCCTATCCCGACTTCGGCCTCGGCAATGAACTGGAATCGATTTTTGGCAACCGGGTCAGGCGCGATGACAACGCCACCGACATGCTGACCTACCGGGTTCCGTCCCGTCTGGTCTCCGAGGTGCTGCTGCAGCTGAAAAACCGCCCCAAAGCGCCGTTCAAACGGCTGGAAGACATTGCCTGCGTAGATGAATCGTGCCGCCGCCACCCCGAGCAGTTCCCGGACTTCACAGTCAACTACCATCTGCTCAACATGGAGCACCCCGGCCATATCCGCATCAAGACCGAGCTGGAGGGAGACTATCCCGAACTCCCCAGCATCACCCCGGTCTTTGCCAATGCCGACTGGTACGAACGCGAGGTGTACGACATGTACGGCCTCACGTTCCAGGGGCACCCCAACCTGAAGCGGATCCTGATGCCCCACGACTGGCAGGGACACCCGCTGCGCAAGGAACATCCCTTCCGCGCCACCGAGATGGCGCCCTATACCATCGACGATGCCCGCCGGCACCAATCGTTACCGGCCAGCGACTTCTTCCAACAGGTGGACGAGGAGACCCTGATTCTCAACCTGGGGCCACAGCATCCGGGAACCCACGGCATCATCCGCTGCATGCTCCGCCTGGATGGCGAAGAGATCGTGGAGATGGAGAGCGACATCGGTTACCACCACCGCGGGGCGGAGAAGATCGCCGAACGCCAGCAATGGAACCAGTTCATCCCCTACACCGACCGGATCGACTACCTGGCCGGGGTGCAGAACAACCTGGCCTACTGCAACTCGGTGGAACGGCTGTGCGGCATCACGGTGCCGGAACGGGCCGAGGTGATCCGGGTCATGCTGGCCGAACTGTTCCGCATCGCCAGCCACCTGGTCTGGCTTGGCACCTTCACCGCCGACGTGGGGGCCATGACGCCGGTTTTCTACACCTTCAGCGACCGGGAAAAGATCTTCGACATCGTGGAGATGATCACCGGTGGCAGGATGCATCCGGCCTGGTTCCGCATCGGCGGGGTGGCCGAAGACCTCCCCGAGGGGTGGCAGCAGCCCGTCAAAAGCTTGCTGGCCTGGATGCCGTCCCGCCTGAAGGAATACCATGCCCTGCTGGACAGGAATCCGATTTTCAACGCCCGCCTGAAAGGGGTCGGGGTGATCTCTAAGGAGGATGCCCTGGAATGGGGGCTCTCCGGGCCGAACCTGCGCGCCTGCGGAGTGGAATGGGACCTGCGGCGCAAGCTCCCCTACTGCGGCTATGACCGCTTTGATTTCGATATCCCGACCGCCGAGGGAGGGGACTGTTGGGCCCGCTATCTGGTGCGGGTGGAGGAGATCCACCAGTCATTGCGCATCGTGCAACAGTGTCTGGAGAACATGCCGTCCGGCCGCTGGATGACCGACGATTATCGTTACGTGCTGCCGCAGAAAGCGGACAGCCTGAAGAACATCGAATCGTTGATCCACCACTTCGTCAACAGCACCCGCGGCATGGCTGCGCCCAAAGGGGAGAACTACAGCGCCATCGAGGCGCCAAAAGGGGAGAACGGCTATTTCGTGGTCTCGGACGGTTTGAACATCCCCTACCGGGTCAGGATCAAGACCCCCAGTTTCCCCCACATCCAGGCTTTGCCGGTCATGAGCAAAGGGTGGCTGGTGGCTGATTTCCTGGCAATACTCGGGTCGGTCGATTTTGTACTGGCGGATCTGGATCGGTAAACAAAAAAGCATCAACCACAGAGGTCACAGAGGAACACAGAGAAGATCAAAGACTAAAATGCATCGTACATATCAGCATTAGTTGGCATGCCGTATATATTTGATTCTTTTACAATAATAACCGTTTTGGTTTTCTCTCTGTGACCCTCTGTGACCTCTGTGGTTAAAAAAAGGTTTCTCCATGATTCCAACCGAACTTAAAACCGAACTCCAGGCCCGCGTCGCCTCCGCCATCACACCCCGTGAAGCCGCAGTGGATGTGATGAAATCACTCCAGGCCCACTACGGCTGGCTGACCGATGAAGCGGTCGTGGAAGCTGCGGAACTGCTGGGACTCTCGCCGTTGCAGGTGGAGGAGCTGGCCACCTTTTACGAGATGATCTACCGCCGGCCGGTCGGCAAGCGTGTGATCCACTGCTGCGATTCCATTTCCTGCTGGAACATGGGGGGTGAAAGCCTGTTGCAGCAGATCTCAGGAATGTTGGGAATCAAGGTCGGGGAGACCACCAGCGACGGTCTGTTCACCCTGCTCCCCTGTTGCTGTCTGGGTAACTGCGACCAGGCGCCAACCATCATGATCGGCGACACGATCCATGGCCGGGTAACGGTAGAGAATGCGGAAACGATATTGGAAACCGAAAGACGGTTGGCTGTGGCAACAAGTAGGGTTTCATGAACCAGAACCTTTATCATAATGTTCGCTATCTGAGCATCGCCATCTGCCTGCTCTGCAGCCTCATGTGTGCCTTTCCTGCAGGCGCCGAGACACCGTTCAGCCATCTCTGGAGCGGTTTCTCCACCTCGTTGGAGGGGCGCAGCACCCAGCAGCGCCATAACGCCTCCCTGGCCGGACGCTTTATCGACGGCTTGATCATCCCGCCGGGCGGCATCTTCAGCTTCAATGAACAGGTGGGAGGACGCAGCCGCGCCAAGGGGTACGAAACAGCGCCGTTCCTGAACGCCGACGGCCTGCTAGAGGATGCCCCGGGCGGCGGGATCTGCCAGCTCGCTTCCACCATCTACAATGCCGGTTTATTGGGGGGACTGGAGGTAGTCGAACGCCATCCCCACTCCCGCACCGTGCTGCATGTCCCACCCGGCCGCGATGCCACCATCGCCTCCTGGCGCAAGGACCTGAAGCTGCGCAACCCATTCTCCCATCCGCTGCTGCTAAAGATCAGCAGCGACAACAACCGCCTGAACGTGGCGCTGCATTCGCCTACGGATAAAAAATTCGACGTGCAGGTCTTTACCGAACAGCTGGCGCTGGAGGCGCAGGCCGTTGCAGGGCGGGTGAAGCAGGGGCAGCCGGGCGGCCAGGGGTATGCCACCGCAACCTGGCGCTCAATTCGCAAGGATGGCACGGACCGGAAAGAGCTGCTGTCAGAGGATGTGTATCCCGCCCCGAGCCGGATCATCGCCGGGGGTGGGGAATGAGTCAGCGAAGAGTCAATCCGGAAAATACATTTGCCACAGAGACACGGAGGCACAGAGATACAATCTACCGAGCAGTATATGGACGTTCTGCAATTTCCTCACAGCACCAGACATTCAAGCGTTTGGCAGCTGTTATTACAGCACGTATCCTTGGCGTAATGGCACTGATTGCGATGGCAGCACCTGCCCTGGCTGCTTCCGACTTTACCAGGGGGGAAAAACAGGCGTTGTTGGAGTATGCCCGCGGCTGTCTGAGTGCGCAGCTGGGCGGTGCAACAGCACCAACTCCTCCCCTAAGCGTCACCCGGCAGCAGCGAGCCTGTTTCGTTACCTTCTTCAACGGCAAGCGGGTCTTTGCCTGCTTCGGCGGTTTTTCACCGCGCCGCTCGAACCTGGCCGAAGAGATCAGCGAGAATGTCCGCCTGGCGTTGAAGAACGATTCCCGCAGCCGCACGGCAACGCCGACATCGGCAGCCGCTGCCGGGGTGCAGATCACCTTCCCACTCGGCCAGCCCGAACGGGTAGCGGACTACCGCAGCATTGATCCGGCCAGTGAGGGTATGTTCGTGGAGGGTGCCTCTGGTGGAGTCGCCTTTGTCCCCGGCGAGGCCCGCACCGCAGCCTGGGCCTTCCGCGAGGCGTTGCGCCGGTTGGGAGAGCGCGATCCGGCTGCGGTGGCGGTCTACCGATTCAAGGCCGAGGCGTTGTCGACAAGAAGGATTGGGGAGATATGAAATACAATAAAACCCAACCACCCCCAGCCCCTCCTTTGTAAGGAGGGGTTAGGGGTGGTAAGGTTCTGAATACACTTAATTGAATTTTCTACCAATCAGCTCACCCCCGGTTGCAAGACCTGTTAACAGGTGCTATTATCAATACTATTAATAGTCCATTAAAGGAGTTTTTCATGCAATCAGCACCTCGATTTTCCGAAGACCTCGTCCCGTTGAGCGACATGAAGGTGAATCCCGGCAGGATCGTCAGCCAGGTGGATAAGACCCACCGGCCGGTGCTCTTGACCAACCGGGGACGCGGGGTTGCCGTGGTTCAATCGCTCAAAGATTACGAGTCGGGACAGGACGAGCGAACCTTCCTGCGTGGGGTGGTGCAGGGGATGGTCGATCTGGAGGAAGGGCGCGAGCTGAGTCTTGCCGATGTCAAAACAAAGCTGGGCTTGAGCTGATGCCGCGCCAGTGCACCATCAGCTTTGCCGCGTCGGCGGTCAGTGACCTGGAGGAAATCCGGGAGTGGTACATGGAGCAGCTGGTACCCGAGGTGGGTGAACGTCTCGTAGGCGAGGTGATAGCACAGGTGGAGCGGCTGGCTGATTTTCCCGAGAGTGGCCGTATCGTCCCGGAGTTCGGGATTGTTCAGTTGCGGGAGATTATCCATCCCCCCTTTCGTATCGTCTATCGGCTCGACGATCTGCGGGTGCGGGTTGTAAGGGTCTGGCGGAGTGAACGGTTATTGAAGATGTCGTGATAAATCCAGATGTTCACACGCGCGTGAATCGGTGAATAGTGAGTTAGGCGAGGATAAAATGACAAGCCAGGAAATTGAAGAGATTTTCTTTACTGCATATGATGGGAACTTCGACATCATCAAAATGCACCTTGACAATGGCATCTCACCAAATATTCAAAATGAAGATGGAAAGACCCTTCTTCATGTTGCATGTGATGATGGATACTCCGGCCTTCTGGAGCTTCTGCTCGAACACGGTGCAGATCCAAACGTCGAGGACAATGATGGTGACACACCAATTGATTATGCAACCTACCGAAACTACAATAAATATATACAGATACTAAAAGAACATGGTGCAATCGTAAGGGTTAGGAAGTCAGCAGTTGAGCGGAATTGGCAGTTGATTAATGAAGCCCAAGAGCAAGTCAGAGTCGTTCAAAACTTATCCACTCTGATCGAGAAAAATAAAACTAACCTTCCAAAGTAATATTATCCCAGCATGTTAAATAGTTTTTAAGAGCCAGTGGAGGAAGCTGAAATGCATGAAAAATTCAACTCTACGGACCGGAAGATGGTTATCAACTATATTCAGGCTACGTCCGCAAAAAGTCTGCAGAGAATCGGTACATTTCAGAAATTCCTTCAAGATGAGTCCGGAGACAGGTACTGCATCTTCGGCGCCATCGAAAACTGGCACGGCCTTCCCAAAAAAATTGTAGCCTTAGAAGAATCATCGAACGCCCCTT
>Ga0209798_10000880_pt1 | contig 18394 bp, 15 predicted proteins | sample DOMMetBare3Fresh_FD_187475 | JGI IMG/M metagenome (GOLD analysis project Ga0209798, IMG submission 187475) | Wetland sediment microbial communities from St. Louis River estuary, USA, under dissolved organic matter induced mercury methylation -... | ecosystem: Environmental > Aquatic >...
CATGGAGGCGGCGCTCGAGCCCGGCGATGACCTCGTCGCGCCGGGCGAGCTCGGCGACCAGCCGGTCGAGGACCTCGTCGACCTCGCCCATCCGGTAGCCACGCAGTGCCGGCGAGAACCGCACCCGCTCGACGTCGGACGCCGCGACGTCCCCGTCGGGAAGCAGACGTGCGGGCAGGGACGACGCGGGGTCGTCGAGGCCGCCGGTGATGCGGCCGGTCGCGACGGCGGCGACGGCGGCGGCCACGGCGAGCACCAGGAGGGTGAGCAGGAGCGTCACGAGGTCGATGCTCCCACGAGCCGCCCGGAGGCGACCACGGACGGCGTACCGCGGCCCGGCCCGGAGCGGTGTCTCTGCGTGACCGGGCGTCCGGATCGCTCTGGTGTGTCCACGACCGGACGTGTGATTACTCATCGGAGCGCTTGATGGACACAGCGTGAGGTTCAGAAGGTGGGGCCGTCCCCTGAAGCCCACGAGGTCCCAGGAGGTCCTGTGAACCCCAGTCCCGGCCACCGTCCCGACCAGTACGAGCAGCACCGACCGGGCCACCGCCCGGCGGCCGCCGCACCGCGACGCGCGGCCCGGCATCGAGCCGAGCCGGCTCCTCGCGTCGCCCGGGTCGCCCCGGTCTCACGACGGGTTCTCGCGGTCCTCGTCGCCGTCACGGTCGCCGTCGGCGGCGTCGGCGTCGCCGGTGCCGCCGCGGCGCCCAAGCACCTGTCCGCACCGAGCCGGCTCTCGGCTCCGAAGCACCTGTCCGCACCCGCCCACCTGTCCGCACCAGAGCACCTGTCCGCGCCCAAGCACCTCGCGAGGGCACCGAAGCACCTCGGGGTCCCGGCCGCCGTCGTGACCGGCGTCGCGGCGTCGGTCCCCGGCTCGGCGACCGGGCAGGCCGCCGCGTCGCACTCGTCGGGGCACCCTGGCTGGGGAACGGCCTTCCCGGGACCGGGCGCGGGCCCGGACTGGTGGCCGTGGCGCGGCGTCCTGCACGGCAGGCTCACGGTCCGGACCAGGACCGGGGCCGCGACGCTGTCGGTCCAGCGCGGAGTCGTCACCGCGGTCGACGCGACGTCGGTGACGGTGCTGTCGACGGACGGCTTCTCGACGACGTGGACCTTCGACCCGGGGGTGAAGGTCCGGACGAAGGGCCGGCGTGGCACGGTGTCCGACCTGCGTGTCGGGGCCAGGATCGGGCTCGTGGGCAGCGGTGACGAGACCGCTCCGACGGCGACCCACGTCGTCGTTCCGAAGCGGCCCAAGGGCCCGCCTCCGGCACCGCCCACGCCTGCGCCCGCGGCGGACCCGACGGACCCGGGGTCGCCGGCGCCGGACCCGACCGACGCCGGGACGCCGACGCCGGGTGACATCGGGGACGCGGTCTAGGGCTGTTCCGGATCCAGACTCGGGAACCGTCACCACGCGCCGGGGCGCGCCGTGGCGGTTCCCGGGCCGACCACCCGGCACGGACTCACAGCCTCCTCACAGCGCGGGGATGCATCCTCGACGGATCGCCCGCGACGCTGCGGCGACAGTGAGCAGAAGGGCTGATCGATGAGCACCTCCCGCACAGCCGTGGGCCTGATCGTGTCCGCCGGTCTCCTCGTCGGCGGCGGCGTCGCCGCCGGGACCCTCGCCGCGACCGGTGCGCTCGCGTCCTCGACCCCGACGCCGACCCGGTCCGCGAGCGGCACGCCCGGCGCCCCGGGCGACCCCGACGGTGACGGCCGCCACGACAGGCACGGTGACGGGCCCGGCCGGTTCCGCGGCGGCCTCGAACTGGGGCCTGGCCCGGGAATGCGAGACGGCATCGAGCACGGCCGGATGCTCCACGGCGAGATCGTCGTCGAGACGTCCGGCGGCGGCACCGAGACCCTGCTCGTGCAGCGCGGGTCGGTGACGGCGAAGGCGTCCGACAGCGTCACCGTCAGGAGCTCCGACGCCTTCACGGTGACGTGGCAGGTCACGTCGGACACGAAGATCCTCGTCGGTCCCCGACGGCCCGGCAGCACGACGTCGACGCTCGCCGACGTCGCGACCGGCGTGGACGTCGTCGTCACCGGCCCGAAGACGGCGGACGGCGCGACGGCGCGCGCGGTCGGCGTCCGGCCGACCGGGTCGAAGGACGGCACGGGACCCGGCACGCGTCAGCGCGGCGGCACCCCGACCCCGTCCGCGACGACGTCGCCCGCGACACTCAACGGCTGACGGCTGACGGCCCGCGGCGCGACAGGTCACGGCTCGGCCTCGAGCACCTCCTCGGGCCGCGGCCGGCTGTGCGCCCGTCCGCTGCGCGCGGCGGCGATCCCCGCCTCGACCGCGTCGAGCGCCTCCTCGACCGTCGTGGTCCAGACGGCGCGCGCCGCGGCGGCCGGCCGGACGAAGCCTTGCGCCACGAGCGTGTCGACGACCTCGCGCAGCCCGCGGAGCACCCCGCCGGGGTCGAGGACGACGACCGGCTTGTCGTGCATGCCGAGCGTGCCCGCGACCCAGACCTCGAGCAGCTCCTCGAGCGTGCCGATCCCGCCGGGCAGGGTGAGGAAGGCGTCGGCGGCGTCGTCCATCCGCCCCTTGCGCTCGCGCATGTCGGCCGTGACGAGGAGCTCGTCGGCCTCGACGTCGGCGACCTCGAGCCCGAGGAGCGCCTCGGGGATGACGCCGAGGGTGTGCCGGCCGCCGTCGCGGACCGCACGGGCCACGGCACCCATCATCGAGACCCGTCCACCGCCGCTCACGAGGTCGTGCCCGCGGCGGGCGAGCTCGACGCCGACGTCGCCGGCCAGCTCGACGTGTCGGGGGTGGATCCGCTCGGACGACGCGCAGAAGACGCAGACCCGTGCCATGCAGGGACTCTAGAACGGCCCGGTCCCGGCTCGGCGACGTCCCTCAGCCCGCGGCGCAGGCCTGCACGGAGTCGCTGATGACCGCCGCGGTGAGGGTACGGACGAGGTCGGGGACGTCGTCCGACGCCAGGCGCACCGTGCCCATGCACGACCCCTCCTGCCAGATGCTCAGGACCACGCGGTCGAACTCGGGGTGGGCACTCACCCGCAGCACTCGGCCGACGGCGTCCCGGCCGACGAAGATGTCCCCCTGCGAGGGGACCGGCGCCACGAACATGACATCACTGTGGACCCACATCACGGTCCGGTAAAGAGGCCGGCACCCGATCTGCAGCAATCTGTGACTGTCACACGACTAGAAGTGACCAAACGGAGGAGGTGACGGGCGGCCGGTCACCGCGGAGTCGAGCCAGCGGGGCCCCGTCAGCCCTCGGGCGGGGACAACACCGCGGCGGCGAGCGACGCCGCCTCGCGCATCCGCTGCTCGCGCGACGACGTGAGGATCGTGACCGCCTCCTCGACGTCGTCCGTGAGGTGCACGAGGTCGAGGTCGGGCACCGAGATCATGCCGCGCTCGACGAGCGGACCCCGGACCCAGTCGAGCAGGCCGCCCCAGAAGTCGGACCCGAGCAGGATGATCGGGAACTCGGTGACCTTGCGGGTCTGGACCAGGACGAGCGCCTCGAAGAGCTCGTCGAGCGTGCCGAAGCCGCCCGGCAGGACGACGAAGCCCTCGGCGTACTTGACGAACATCGTCTTGCGGGCGAAGAAGTAGCGGAAGTTCACCTGCAGGTCGACCCAGTCGTTGAGACCCTGCTCGAACGGCAGCTCGATGCCGAGCCCGACCGAGACGCCGCCGGCCTCGCAGGCCCCCTTGTTCGCCCCCTCCATCGCCCCCGGCCCGCCGCCGGTGATGACCGCGAAGCCGGCCTCGGCGAGCCGGCGGCCCACGCGCTCGGCGACCGCGTAGTCCGGGTCGTCGCGCTTGGTCCGTGCGGAGCCGAAGACACTGATCGCCGGCCCGAGCTCGGCGAGCGCTCCGAAGCCCTCGACGAACTCGGACTGGATCCGCAGGACCCGCCACGGGTCGGTGTGCACCCAGTCGCTCGGCCCGCGGCTGTCGAGGAGGCGCTGGTCGGTGGTCGAGCCCGGCACCTGCGTGCGACGCAGGACGACGGGGCCCATCTTGTAGTCGCGGGGATGGCCCGGCGACGGCTGCGCGGACGACGTCACAGGTCGACGCTAAGGCATCTGTCTCCTCCGGGCGCTCGCCCGTCGCACGTGGCGCGCGACCACCTCCGTTCCGGGTCCCCGCTCGTTCGGACACGGACCGCTCGCGGGCTCAACCGCTAGTGTTCGTTCGTGCGGACCTGGCCGGACGACGTCACCCCGGACGCCGCCTCGACGCCGGACCTCGACGCGCTCATCGCCGAGGGGCGCTGGGGCGACACCGGGGCCGCGCTGCGCCGCCTGGAGGAGGTCCTGCCGGACCTCGAGCACGCCGGCGACCCCGACTCCCTACTGCTGGGCCTCTACGGCCGCGTCCAGCTCCAGCGGCTCGCCGGCGTGCCCGTCGCCGACACGATCCCGGCCTGCGACGTCCTCGAGCGCGCCGCCGTGGAGCGGCGCTGCCAGGTCTGGGTCGCCACCGCGTGCGCGCTGCGGGCGAACCTGCGGATGGAGTCCGGCGACGTCGGTGCGGCGATGGCCGACCTCGCCCGGGTCGACCTCGACCAGGTCGCCGACGGCATCACCGACCCCGTCGGCGCACGACTGCTCGACGTCCTCGCGACCGCCTACGCCCGCCTGCGGCTCGTCGAACGCCTCGACGAGATCCGGGCCCGCCTCGACGACACCGCGTCCACGCTGAGCCCGATCGCCCGGGCGACGCACTGGGCGGGCTGGGCCACCGAGCTCGCCGGCCGGGCGATGGAGCCGGTCGCGAGCGGGGCGTCCGAGCCGGACCAGCGGCTGCTCGGGCGTGCCGTCCAGATGGCCGACCGGGTCTCGACGCTCGAGCCCGGGGTCGTGCCGCAGCGGCTGCGCCGCACCGTGGACGGCGTCCGGGCGCTCGCGGCGGCGTACCGGGGCCGTCCCTCGGAGGCGCTGCGGCTGCTCGGCCAGGACGCGTTCGGCGACCCGCGCGACCTCGCCCCGCTCGAACGCCAGGTCGTGCGGCTCGCGGCGACGCACGCGCACGCGCTCGTCGGCTCGATCGCGACGGCGCGCTCCCTCGACGACGCGGGCGGCGACACCTCGGCGGCGCTGCCGCACCTCGTGCTCGAGGTGTGCCGGGCCCGCGAGCGGCTCTGGCTGGAGTCGCACGCCGGCGGCGACGTGGTCCCCGTCCTGCAGCGGCTCACCGATCTGCTCGTGCGCCTGGGCTGGCAGGGCATGGACCTCGTCGCAGACACGGCCCGGCAGGCCCTGGAGCACCAGGCGCTGCGCACCGAGAGCCGCACGGACCCGCTGACCGGCGCCGGCAACCGCCGCGCGCTCGACGAGGACCTGCGCCACATCCTGCGCTTCACGCCGCTGCCGATGTCGCTCATCCTCGTCGACGTCGACGACTTCAAGGGGGTCAACGACCGCTTCACGCACGTCGTCGGCGACGAGGTGCTGCGTCGGGTCGCGGGGTCGTTGTCGTCCCAGCTGCGGGTCGGCGACCGGCTCCTGCGCTACGGCGGCGACGAGTTCGTCGTCCTCCTTCCGCGCACCGGCGACCAGGAGGCCCGACAGGTCGCGACCCGGATGAACGAGGGGATCGCCGAGCTGCCGTGGACCGACCTCGCAGACGGGCTCGACGTGCGGATCACCACGGGGAGCGCTGCGCTCTGGTCGCTCACCGGACGGCGGCCCGAGCGCGACGCGGAGCAGCTGTTCCGGCGCGCGGACGAGGCCCTGCTCGACGCCAAGCGGCAACGGCCCGCGCCGCGCCCGACGGGCGGTGAGTGGCGCTCGGGCGGTCGCCGCGTGGCGCTGCGCGAGGCCCCCGGGCCGACGCTCGCCCCGCCGGACCGCCCCGTCGACCGGCCGGACGAGCCGATCGTCCTGCCCCGGACCTCACCCCTCGACGTCACCGGCGACGCACTCGGCGCGCTCGCGCTCGGCTCGCTGCCGTCGCCGCTCGCCGCGGCGAACGCGACGTCGCCCGACGGCACGGCACCGAACGCGACGTCGCCGGACGGCACACCGCCGCACGGGACGGCGCTGCACGGGACAGCGCTGCAGCGGACGCCGCCGTACGGGACACCCTCCGGCACCGGTGTCAACGGCGCGAGCCCGGCACCGCTGGGGACCGGGCTGCCTCTCGGCGACCCCGGGCTCGGCGGCTCGTCCCTGTCCGGGCTGCCGTTCACGAGTGCCGTCACCGTTACCTTCGGCCCGATCGGGTCGGCGGTCGGGTCGGCGGTCGGGTCGGCCGGCGGGTTCGCCATCGGTCCGACGGCGCGCGTGGTGCACCTGCGTGGCGGGTTCTCGACGCACACCCCGCCGCTCGGCCAGCACGCGCTCGTGGCCGACCTCCTCGACGCCGCCGAGACGATGGACGAGGCCGTCAGCCACGTCACCGCACCCGGCATCCCGGTCATCACCGGCTCGATCCCGGTGGCCCCGCGGCGGGGCCGACGCGCGCTCGGGCCGCCGGACGACGGTCCGGCCGACGCTCCCGACGACCGCAGCGGCGGTGACCGCAGGAGGTCCGCGGCCCGGGACGCCGGGCGTCCCGCGGAACCCGTCACGCGCGACGTCCAGGAGACTGCGCCGCCCGCGACGGGGTCGGGGGTGCGACGTCCGGCGGTGATCGACCTCGACCCGGCCGGCGGTCGGCGCGCGGCGCAGCGTACGCCGTTCCCCTGACGGACCGACCCGTCAGGAGAGCAGCCAGGCCCTGAGCACCCGTTCGCACTCGAGCACCTGCGCCGCCGGCACGCGTTCGTCGTCCCGGTGCGCGAGGCTCGGGTCACCCGGCCCGTAGTTCACCGCGGGGATCCCCAGCTCGCTGAACCGGGAGACGTCCGTCCAGCCGTACTTCGCGGCCGGCGGGCGGCCGATGACCTCGACGAAAGCCGCCGCCGCCGGGTGGTCGAGCCCCGGACGGGCGCCCGGCGAGGCGTCGGTGATGGTCACGTCGAACCCGACGAAGACGTCGCGCAGGTGCGACTCGGCGTCCTCGACGCTGCGGTCGGGGGCGAAGCGGTAGTTCACCGTGACGACGCAGAGGTCCGGCACGATGTTGCCGGCGATCCCGCCCCGGATCCCGACGGCGTTGAGGCCCTCGCGGTACAGCAGGCCCTCGACCTCGACCTCGCGGGGCGCGTACGCCTGCAGCCGGGTCAGAACGTGGCCGGCGTCGTGGACCGCGTTGTGCCCCATCCACGCCCGCGCGGAGTGCGCTGCGACCCCAGGGATCGTGATGTCGACCCGCATCGTGCCCTGGCAGCCGCCCTCGACCGCACCGGCCGTCGGCTCGCAGAGGACCGCGAAGTCGCCCTGGATCCAGTCGGGGTGCTCGCGCGCGAGCCGGCCCAGCCCGTTGCGCCAGCCCTCGACCTCCTCGTTGTCGTAGAACACCCACGTCACGTCGCGGCTCGGCTCCGGCGTCGTCGCGGCGACCCGGAGCTGGACGGCGATGCCACCCTTCATGTCGACCGTGCCGCGGCCGTGGACGACGAGGTCGTCGCCCTCCCCCTCGGTCCACGTCGGCAGGTTGGCGGCCACCGGGACGGTGTCGAGGTGCCCGGCGACGACGACGCGCTCGGCGCGGCCGAGCCGGGTCCGGGCCACGACGGCGTCGCCGTCCCGCAGCACCTCCAGGTGGGGCAGACCGCGCAGCGCGGCCGCGACGGCGTCCGCGAGCGCACCCTCGTTGCCGCTCACCGACTCCATGTCGCACACCGCGCGGGTCAGCGCCACGGCGTCGAGGGACAGGTCCAGGCGTGGGGACGTGGTCGTCGTCACCCGGTCAGCCTAGAGCGGCGTGCGCACGACGCCGCCCGGCAGGGCGGGCGGTGCCGGCGCTCGGCCGTGCTCGACATAGGCTTTGGCCCATGACCGACGTCACCTCGACCGGCGTCGCCGGCGGACCCGACGCGCCGCCGACGGTGCGCACCGCGTGGGGCTTCGGCCTCGCCACGACGACCGACGCCGGGATCGTCCTCGACGCCTGGTACCCCGACCCGGCGCTCGGGTCGCCCGACGCGGGCGCGCCGCGGGCCGTCCCGGCCGACCTCGCCGCGCTCGAGGGCACCGACCCGCACCGCCGCGTCCGGCAGGGCGTCGTCCGGACGGTCGTCGACCTCGACGCGCCGCCGGCCGACGTCCCGGACGCGTACCTGCGCCTGCACCTGCTGTCGCACCGGCTCGTCGCGCCGCACGGCGTCAACGTCACCGGGTTGTTCGGCATCCTCCAGAACGTCGTCTGGACGAACTTCGGCCCGTGCGCCGTCGACGGGTTCGAGGCCACCCGGTTGCGGATGCGTGCCGCGGGCGGCGCCGGCGGGCGAGGCGGCGCGGCGGGCCGGGTCGAGGTGTTCGGGGTCGACAAGTTCCCGCGGATGACCGACTACGTCGTCCCGGCCGGTGTGCGGATCGCGGACGCCGACCGGGTCCGGCTCGGCGCGCACCTGGCTCCGGGGACGACCGTGATGCACGAGGGGTTCGTGAACTTCAACGCCGGAACCCTGGGCACCTCGATGGTCGAGGGCCGGATCTCGGCCGGTGTGGTCGTCGGCGACGGCTCCGACATCGGCGGCGGCGCCTCGATCATGGGGACGTTGTCCGGCGGCGGGACCCACGTCATCAGCGTCGGCCGGCGCAGCCTCGTCGGCGCCAACGCGGGCATCGGCATCAGCCTCGGTGACGACTGCGTCGTCGAGGCCGGCTGCTACGTGACCGCGGGCACGAAGGTGAACCTCCTGCCCGGGGGCCGCGTCATCAAGGCGGGAGAGCTGTCGGGCGCGAACGGGCTGCTCTTCCGGCGCAACTCGCTCACCGGGGCCGTCGAGGCGGTGCCGCGCGAGGGCAAGCAGTTCAACCTCAACGCCGCCCTGCACGCGAACGGCTGACCCGAGGGCCCATGACGACGAGCCAGCTCGCCGGAGCGATCCCGGCCGCACACCGCCCGCCCCGCCGACGCGGGTCCGGGCGGGCGGTCCTCGGCGTCGTCGCGGTGCTCACGGTCGCCGCGGCCGGGTTCGGCACGTGGGCGTGGCTGCGGGGGTCGGTCGCCAGCGTGCCGATCCGCGAGCACTGCGTCGCGACGGTGCGCGACGCCACGTCGGACCTCGACCCGGAGCAGGCGGGCAACGCCGCGGTCATCGCGTCGGTCGCCGTCCGCCGCGGCCTGCCGGCCCGGGCGGCGACGATCGGGATCGCGACGGCGATCCAGGAGTCGAAGCTGCGCAACGTCGACCACGGCGACCGGGACTCCCTGGGCCTGTTCCAGCAGCGGCCCTCGCAGGGGTGGGGCACGCCCGCCCAGGTGCAGGACCCGGTCTACGCGTCGAACGCGTTCTTCGACGTCCTCGTCAAGGTCGCGGGCTACCAGAGCCTGCCGATCACGGACGCCGCGCAGAAGGTCCAGCGCTCGGCGTTCCCGAGCGCCTACGCCGACCACGAGCCCGATGCCCGCGTCATGGCCTCGGCCCTGTCCGGTTACTCCCCCGGCGCGTTCACGTGCGTCCTGCGGGCGGCGGACGTCGCGGCCGAGACCCCTGGCGACAACGGTCTGACGCCGCGCGCGGCGGCCGTCGTCGACGCCGCCAAGGCCGAGACAGGCCGGTCCGGCAAGGCCGACCCGGACGCTGCGGCCGCCGCGGCCGCTGCCGGCTCGCAGGACGCACCCGGGACGGACGGCGCAGCCGGCGCGACCGCCGGGACCGCCGTCCGGTTCACGCTCGCGGGCCGTGAGGGCGGCCGGCTGTCGTGGAGCCTCGCGCAATGGGCCGTCGCTCGGGCCGACTCCCTCGCGATCGACGCCGTCGAGGTCGACGGCAAGCAGTGGCGCCGCGAGGACCCGGACGCCGGCTGGTCGCCCGTCCAGGCGGCCCCACCGACGGGCACGGTCGTCGTCCACGTCGCCCCCGGCGCCTGAGGCACACCCGACGCGGGCCAGCCGGGCCTGCTGGCGCCGGCCCGCCCGCGCGTCGCAACCGGGCCTCCGCGGCACTCCGCCGGCCGGCGCCGGCGCATCCGGCACCGGCATCCGCGGCGCCCCGGCCGGCCCCGGCGCATCCGTCATCGGCATCGCCGCGGCACCCCGGCCGGCCCCGGCGCATCCGTCACCAGCACCTCCGCAGCGTTTGCTCTGCCCTCGTTCATGAGGGCAAGAGCCAGCCGCCCTGCCGTCGGGTTTGACGCCGGACTCTTGCTCTGCCCTCGTTTCTGAGGGCAGGGGCTAGCCTTGCCGGCCGTCGCGGCTGACGCCGGGTCTTGCTCTGCCCTCGTTTCCGAGGGCAGGGCCAGCCTTGCCCGGCCGGCCGTACCGAGTCCCAGCGGGTCCTGCTGCGGCCGCATCAGCGGGTCCGGACGACGTGCGGCCAGAATGCAGAGGTGAATGTATGGGTGAAGGGGTGACTACACGTTCACTCATACATCCATCGATACATTCATCGCTGCACGGATGCACGATGGGGCGACTCTGCCCTCAGAAACGACGGCAGAGCAAAGCGTCCCGCCCCGGGCCGCCCATCGGACGACGAGGCGTCGACCGCACGGCTGCAGCAGCCCGCACCGTGCTGCCGCAGCAGCCCACTCCGTGCCGCCGCAGCGCTCCTACCGTGCGGCAGCAGCAGGCCACACCGTGCAGCCGCAGCAGCTCAGCGGTCGCCGAGGGTCAGGTAGGCGCGCTCGGGGGAGCCGGTGTAGACCTGCCGCGGGCGGCCGATCTTCGTCTGCTTGTCCTCGATCATCTCGCGCCACTGGGCGATCCAGCCCGGCAGCCGGCCGAGGGCGAAGAGCACCGTGAACATCTTGGTCGGGAAGCCCATCGCCTTGTAGATGAGGCCCGTGTAGAAGTCGACGTTCGGGTACAGCTTGCGCTCGATGAAGTAGTCGTCGGACAGCGCGATCTCCTCCAGGCGCATGGCGATGTCGAGGAGCTCGTCGCGCTGCCCGAGCTTGTGGAGGATGTCGTCGGCCGTCTTCTTGATGATCGCCGCACGCGGGTCGTAGTTCTTGTAGACCCGGTGGCCGAAGCCCATGAGCCGGACGCCCTCCTCCTTGTTCTTCACCTTGCGCATGAACGTGTCGACGTCGTCGTCGCTCGTGCGGATCTTCTCGAGCATCTCCAGGACCGCCTGGTTCGCACCGCCGTGGAGGGGGCCGAAGAGCGCGTTGATCCCGGCCGACACCGACGCGAAGAGGTTCGCGTGCGAGGAGCCGACCATCCGGACCGTCGAGGTCGAGCAGTTCTGCTCGTGGTCGGCGTGGAGGATGAAGAGCAGGTCGAGCGCGCGGACCATGTCGGGGTCGACGTCGTACGGCTCGGCGGGGAACCCGAACGTGAGCCGCAGGAAGTTCTCGACGAGACCGATGCTGTTGTCCGGGTAGAGGAACGGCTGCCCGACGGACTTCTTGTAGGCGTACGCCGCGATCGTCGGCAGCTTCGCCATGAGCCGGATCGTGGAGATCTCGACGTGCCGGGCGTCGAACGGGTTGAGGCTGTCCTGGTAGAAGGTCGACAGCGCGCTCACCGCGCTCGACAGCACGGGCATCGGGTGCGCGTCGCGCGGGAAGCCGTCGAAGAACCGCTTGAGGTCCTCGTGGAGCATCGTGTGCCGGCGGACGAGCTGGTCGAACTCCTCCAGCTGCGACGCACTCGGCAGCTCCCCGTAGATGAGCAGGTAGCTCACCTCGAGGAACGTGCTCTTCTCCGCGAGCTGCTCGATCGGGTAGCCGCGGTAACGCAGGATCCCCGCGTCGCCGTCGATGTAGGTGATCGCCGACGTGCACGACGCCGTGTTGACGAACCCGGGGTCGAGCGCGACGTACCCCGTCGACTTGAGCAGGTTCGAGGTCTCGATGCCGGACCCGCCGTCGGTCGACGGGACGACGGGCAGGTCGAGCGTGCCCCCGGGGTGCCGGAGGCTCACCGTCTGCAGGTCGGACATGCACGCTCCTTGAGGATGCTCGCGGGGCGGGTGGGCAGCGCCTTCGCGCGGTGGCGCGGCAGCGGTCGTCACCCCTTGAGTCAGCGACGCTACCCGTCCGTGGTCGTGCTGCACCATTCCAGGGGCAGGTGAACAGCACGACCGGGCGGAACGGTCGTCGGCCGGCATGTGGCGTGGCGTGCCAGGTGCGTCCGACGGGGGGCCGGAGGGGGACGCGTCAGGCCAGGCGGTCAGCGAGCGCCGCGACCCGCTCGTCTGTCGCGGTGAGCGCGACCCGCACGTGCCGTGCGCCGGCCGCACCGTAGAACTCGCCCGGCGCCACCAGGACGCCGCGGTCGGCGAGCCGGCCGACGGTGTCCCAGCACGGCTCGCCCCGGGTCGCCCACAGGTAGAGCCCGGCCTCGGAGTGCTCGATGGTGAACCCGGCTCCCTGCAGTGCCGAGCGGACGACCTCGCGCCGGGCCCGGTAGCGCGCCTTCTGCTGCGCCACGTGGACGTCGTCGCCGAGGGCGGCCCGAAGGGCCTCCTGCACCGGCCACGGCATCATCATCCCGGCGTGCTTGCGGACCTCGAGGAGGCGCCTGACGAGCGCCGGGTCGCCCGCGGCGAAGGCCGCCCGGTAGCCGGCGAGGTTGGACTGCTTGGACGTCGAGTAGACCGCGAGGAGCCCGTCGTGCGTGCCACCGCAGACGCGCGGGTCGAGGATGCTCGGGACGTCGTCGACGTCCCAGCCCAGCTCGGCGTAGCACTCGTCGCTCGCGACGACCGCCCCGACCGACCGGGCCCACGCGACGACCTTCGCGAGATGCTCGACGCCGAGCACCCGGCCCGTCGGGTTCGACGGCGAGTTGAGCCAGACCAGCCGCAGCCGGGAGGCTGCCGGCCCGACCTGCGCCGTCCCGTCCGCGGGAACCGGGGTCGCGCCGGCGAGCCGGGCCCCGACGTCGTACGAGGGGTAGGCCACCTCGGGATGGACGACGAGGTCACCGGGCCGCAGTCCCAGCAGGGTCGGGAGCCAGGCGACGAACTCCTTGGAGCCGATCGTCGGCAGGACGCCGTCCGGGTCGACCCCTGGGACGCCGCGGCGCCGCGCGAACCACCCGGCGACCGCCTCACGGAGCGCGGGCGTGCCGTAGGTCTGCGGGTATCCGGGGGCGTCGGCCGCCGCGACCAGCGCGTCGCGCACGACCTGAGGTGACGGGTCCACCGGCGTCCCGATCGACAGGTCGACGATGCCCCCGGGGTGCGTCCTGGCCCGCGCGCCGAACGGTGCGAGCCGGTCCCACGGGAACTGCGGCAGCGCCGTCCGGGACGCCGTCGAGCCCGACACCACGTCGGCGGTCAGTGGCCCTCGCCCTGCGGGGGCAACGCCGAGATGATCGGGTGGTCCTTGGGGATCATGCCGAGCTTGGCGGCACCACCGGGCGAGCCGAGGTCGTCGAAGAACTCGACGTTCGCCCTGTAGTAGTCCTTCCACTGCTCCGGCACGTCGTCCTCGTAATAGATCGCCTCGACCGGGCACACCGGCTCGCACGCCCCGCAGTCGACGCACTCGTCGGGGTGGATGTACAGCGACCGCTCACCCTCGTAGATGCAGTCGACGGGACATTCCTCGATGCAGGCCTTGTCCTTGAGGTCGACGCAGGGCTGGGCGATGACGTACGTCACGAGTCCTCCTGGGCGTAAGGCGCCTGACCGCCTGGCAGTGCGTCCGCCCCGCGGCGAGCGGGACGGGTCCTAGTATCGCGGACGCCGCAGGGCCCCGTGCACGCAGGTCCACGAACGTCCCGGAGCGGGACGGCGCGCGGTGACGGACGACACAGGAAGGGCCGGGTCGGGTGGCGGTGCAGTGGGACGGGCTCGTCGGGCGCCGGGTCGTCGTCCGGTACCGGCTCACCGCTGGTGGTCTCACCGACGCGCTCGGTGATCTCGTGGACGTCTCCGACACCACCTTGGTCGTCCGGACGGCGCGCGGCGAGGTCCGCGTCGCCCGAGCGGACGTCGTCGCCGGCAAGCAGGTGCCACCCCGGTCGAGCCGGGCGGCGCCGCCGCACCTCGCACTGTCGGTGACCGATCTCGTCGCCGTCATGGCCCGGCACTGGAACCCGCAGGACACCACCCACCTGGGCGGCTGGTGGCTGCGGGCCGCGGGCGGATTCACGAACCGGGCGAACTGCGTCGTCCCGCTCGGGCCGCCGGGCGTCGACGACGACGTCGCCGAGTCGTTCGTCCGCGCCTGGTTCGCCGAGCGCGGCCTGCCGGGGCAGGCGAGCGTCGCCGGGCCGGTCGACGGCGGCGTCCCGGACCGTTCCGGGTCCGGCGTCGCCGGCCCGGACGGCGCGCCCGCGGCTCACGCCGGCGCGCTGCTGCGGGCCCGCGGCTGGCAGGTCGTCCCGGACGCCTCGGCGCTCGTCCTCGTCGCCCCGACCGCGGAGCTTCGGGTCGCTGCGCCGCTCCCGGAGCCCCTGACGCTCGACGGCGCCGCCGAACCGGACGCCGACTGGCTCGCGACGTACCGGTACAGGGGCCAGGACCTCCCCGGGCACGCGCTCGAGCTGCTCCGGTCGGCGCCGGAGCAGACGTTCTGGTCGGTCCGCGACGGCGCCCGGACGGTCGCCGTCGCCCGCGGCTCCGTCGCCGACGGCTGGGCAGGCGTGACCGCCGTCGACGTCACCCCCACGTACCGCGGCCGCGGCCTGGCCCGGGTGCTGCTCGCGGCGATCGCCCGTTGGGGCTGGCAGCGCGGCGCGCTGTCGACGTACCTGCAGACCGCCGAGTCGAACGCGGTCGCGCAGCGGCTGTACCTGTCGGCGGGCTTCGTGCCGCACCACCGCTACGACTACCTCCGGGCGCCCCGACCCGACTGAGGAGGCGAGCCCTCAGAGCGTGGCTCAGCCGGTGGCGGTCGGCGACGGTCTCGGGTCGGGCTTCGGCGCGCAGATCACCTTGTCCTCGGCGATGTACGACGTCCGGAAGGTCTCGCGCTTCACGACACGGCCGTCCTTCTTGAAGATCCGGCCGACCGTGACGTCGAAGCCGCCGCCCGCGTCCTGCGGGACGCAGCCCGTACTGCCGTCGTACACCGTCTTCGGCGAGCGGAAGTTCGAGCGCGGCCCCTTCGTCGCCTCGATCTCGTAGGTCTTCGTGCTCCAGAACGTCACGTGCACCTGGGTGTCGACCCAGGACTGGATGAGGACGGCGTACGGGGAGTCGTTGCGCCACTTGAGGTCCACGGTGGGCCAGTTGACCGTCGCCTCGCGGCCCTCGGGGTAGCGGCTGATGTAGAACGAGTGCGGCTTGTGGTAGACGTCCTCGAGCCCGGTGAAGAAGACGTTGTTGAAGATCGTCGTCGCCATCTGCGAGACGCCGCCGCCGTAGTCCTTGACGAGCCGGCCGCCGCTGATCGCGGGCGCCGGGTTGTAGCCCTTCGCCGCCGTCCGCCGGCCGAGCACCCCGTTGAGGCTGAACGTCTCGCCCGGCAGCACGAGGGTGCCGTTGACGGTCCGCGCGGCGATCCGCAGGTTCTCGGTCCGGCCGGGGTTCGGCGTGAGGTTCGTCGCGAACGTCGACGTCTTCTCCTTGACCCCGAGCTTCTTGGCCTCCGCGGTCGTCAGCTCCGGCTCCGTGCGGACGACCGGGGCGGTGACGGTACGGGCCGCGGCCTCGGTCGCCGTCAGCGCGGTGGCGGCGGACGTGCCGAGCTTCGCGGCGTCGATGCTGACGCCGTCGACCGCCGGGACGATCTTCGGCCTGCCGGCGGACAGCACGATCTCGGCGTTCTTGGGCTTCGTCCCGATCTCCGGGTCGGACGTCAGGAGTGCCGCCGCGAGCACACTCCCGTCGACGGCGAGCGCGAGCCGGCCGTCGGTGCCGACCGTGGTCGACAGCGCAGGCGCGACAGCGCTCGCCGGCAGGGTGACGGTGCGGTCGCCGACGACGACGGGCAGCGGCCCGGACAGGGCCGGCGTGCCGATCTCGGCGAGCGCCCGGTCCACCTCGTCCCGGCCGACCTTCGGCTCGGCCGTCGTGACGGGCACCTCGATCGCGCCCGACGCGGTGAGCCACGAGCGTTGGACCGCGGCCACGGCCGCGGGAACGTCGACCTTCTGCCCGACGACGGGCTCGACCGGGGCCGCCCCCGTCGGGGTGAACCGCAGGCCGCCGTCCTCGGGCGCGACGTCGAGCGAGGACGCCGCGGCCGCCGTGACGGCCGCCGTGAGCTTCGCCGGGTCGATGCCGTTGTCCCGCGAACCACCTGTCCCCGCCACGTGTCGCCACAGGGTCGCGGGCGAGAACGCCGGCCCGACGAGGTCGTCGACGGCCCTCGCAGCGTCGACCGTGAGCCCGGCGGCGGCCCGGTCGACGGTCGCCCTCCGGGCGCCGGCCTGGAGCGTCAGCGGGGCGCCCTGGCCGGCCGCGGCGGACCGCACCTTGGCGACCGCGCTGTCCCGGTCGAGGCCAGCGACCTGCACGCCGGCGACGTGCCCGCCACGGGGCACCTCGCCGGCGAACGCGGCTCCCGCGCCCACGTACGCGGCGACGACGACCCCGAGGACACCGCCGACCACCAACCCCAGCCGAGCCGTCGGCGTCACTGTGCGACCTGCCTTCCCGACCTCGTTCGGACCGCCCTGGGCCCGATGCGGACGACGCGGCCATGGTAAGGAGCGGACCCGACGGTTCGAGCCGGATCGCGGCGCGTCGTGACCGGACCGTCGCCGGGGATCCGCCCCGAGCCCGGCCAGGGATAGCACTTTCCAGACGAACCGGACAGTCTGTCTCCGCCCGCTGCCCGGTCGCCTCAGCCGAGCCGGGTGTAGGCGCTGCGGTGGTAGACCAGCGTCCCGTGGTCCTCCGGGCCCACGTCGGCGGTGAGCACCTCGCCGACGACGATGCTGTGGTCACCACCCGGGTAGACGGCCTGCGTCCGGCACTCCAGCCACGCGCTCGCCTGCTCCAGCAACGCCGCGCCGGTCTTGGGACCCCGCCGGAAGGGCACCCGCTCGAGCTGGTCGTGGAGCGGGCGGCCCCGGGTCGCGAGCCAGTCCGCTACCGGGCGGGCCCCGGCATCGAGGACGCTCAGCGCCCACTGCCCGCTCTCGAGCACGGCGTCGTGGAAGCGCGCCTCGGTCTCGACGCACACGAGCACGAGGAGCGGGTCGAGCGAGACCGAGGTGAACGCGTTCGCGGTCATCGCGTGGTCGGTGCCGCCCTCGATGGCGGTGACGACGCAGACCCCGGTCGCGAAGCGGCCGACGGCCCGCCGGAACGTCCCGACATCGGGGACCTCGGGCTCGGGGATCGGCACCGCACCAACCTACGACGCGCCGGTCGCCCGCACCCGCGCGACCCCTCGGCGGGCGTCGGACGCCGGCGTGGTGGTGGTGGTCGGCGTCGCCGCCGCAGCGGCGGCCGTGTCCCGCCCGCGGGCGAGGTCGGCCGCGTCGAGGACGTCGGTGATCTCGTGCCCGATGAGCTCGTGATGCTCCAGGAGCGCGTCGCGCAGCGCCACGACCAGCTGCCGGTGGTCGGCGAGCAGGCTCGCCGTGAACTCCTGCTGCTCCCGGAGCAGCCGCTCGACCGTCCGCCGGCCGTCGACGTCGCCGAGGACCCGCCCGACGAGGCCGGTGTCGGTGAGCGCCGACCCCTCGACGGCGGCGAACGACACCAGGGTGTCCCCCATGCCGGCCTGGCCCACCATCTGCGCGGCGACACTCGTCGCGTAGTGCAGGTCGCTGCCCGGTCCGGTGGAGACGTCGCCGAAGAACAGCTCCTCGGCCACCTGTCCGCCGAACGCGATCCGGATGAGCCCGAGGAGCTCGCGCCGTGAGCGGGTGTAGACGTCCTCGCGGTCGCCGTGGGCGAGCATCCCGAGCGCACCGCCGCGCTTGACGATCGAGAGGACCTCGAGCCGGCGGTGCGGCGCGACGAGCCATGCGGTGACGGCGTGACCGGCCTCGTGGGTCGCGATGAGGCGGCGCTCGTGGTCGGTGTAGCCGACGGGCTGGCCCAGGCCCACCTCGGTGACGAGTCGGGCGTGCTCGACGTCCGCCCACGACATCGCCCGGGCCCCGCGCCGGACGGCGTTCACGAGCGCCTCGTCGAGCAGGTTCTCGATCATCGCCGGGGTGTACCCCTGGGTGATGCCGGCGAGGGCGTCGCGCCGCTCGTCGTCGGCCAGCACCGGCTCGTGCGCCTTGCGGCCGAGGAAGTGGTCGACGAGCTCACGCCGGCCGGACTTGTCGGGAGCCTCGAAGACGAGCCGCCGGTCGAACCGGCCGGGGCGCAGCAACGCCGGGTCGAGGCTGTCCGCCCGGTTCGTCGCGGCGATGAGGAGGATGTCGACCGGCTCGACGCAAGGGCGCGGGATCTGCCGCTGCGCGGGGAGGAACCGGTTGGCGGCGTCGATGACGACGCCCTGGACCCGCTGCCACCCGGTC
>Ga0209798_10000881_pt1 | contig 18388 bp, 12 predicted proteins | sample DOMMetBare3Fresh_FD_187475 | JGI IMG/M metagenome (GOLD analysis project Ga0209798, IMG submission 187475) | Wetland sediment microbial communities from St. Louis River estuary, USA, under dissolved organic matter induced mercury methylation -... | ecosystem: Environmental > Aquatic >...
TGATGAATTAGCCAACGCACTTGGAGAATTACAGCGAATAGGACATCGAGCAAAAATGGTGCTTTTGTTGCGAGATATTCTGGACAGTCCCGAAAGTACTATCCGAATTTGGCAAAAAAATGGTTATCACCATACTATTCAATCTTTCTATGACCAAGTACTCGTTGTCGGATCGCCTGAGATTTTTGATTTACGTAAGGAATACGAGTTCCCAAGTGAAAGTCATGCCAAAGTACGATTTTGCGGTTACCTCGCACGGGAAATAAGCAGAAGCTCAAAGCAGAAATTACGTCAACAATATGGCTTCGGTAATGAAAAACTCGTATTAATCACTCCGGGCGGTGGTGAAGATGGCTACCAACTGCTGAAGTGTTATTTGCAAGGCTTGCGTATGAAAAAGGGTGTGGAAGACACCAAAACGTTAGTCATCTGCGGGCCGGAAATGATTGAAAGCCAGAGAAATCATATCCAGTCAATGGTAGCTGGCTGTCCAAGTGTTGTGTTGCAAACCTTCACCGATAACATGATGGCCTGTATGGAGGCGGCGGATCTGGTGATCAGTATGGGCGGCTATAACACGATTTGCGAACTGCTGACATTGCGCAAACGCGCGATTGTGGTACCAAGAGTGATGCCGGTTCAAGAGCAATGGATACGTGCCGAACGGATGTCACAATTAGGGCTGCTACGGGCTATCCATCCTGAAAAAATGACCCCATCAATATTGATGAAAGCAGTCCAGGAAGAACTATCTCAAGTTAACGCTCATCCACAAAGTCTTTATCAAATTAATCTTAACGGCCTGTCAGGTGTTTGCGATTCAATTTTCCGCTTGATGAACGACACTCAAGCGCTAAAAAATCCCGCCGTTACCCATAAACAAATAAATACCCGGCGTACTAACCAACAAAAACCAACGGCCAGTTATAGGCTGGAGATGGGGCAACCATGAGTGCAGCATTCAAACTAGCTAAAAACGATGCCAAAATTGGCTACATTCTAAAAGGCTATCCGCGTACTTCGGAGACCTTTATCACTAACGAGATTCGGTTATTAGAAAAAATGGGCGTGGGTTTATCCATTTTTTCGGTCAAGAAACTCGAAGGGGAACAAAATCATGCAATGGTGAGAGACATCAAAGCGCCGGTCGCTTATTTGCCCCAAGCCGATCCATTAAGCGAAAGTCGCTTTAGTCGATGGCTTATCGATAACGTGCCGAAATTCTCGACTAGCCATGCGCTTTTGTTTAAAAAGCAGCCGTTAGCTTATGCGAAAGTTTTTCTGGAATGTTTTGCAATGAGCTTTCAATACCGTAATAGTTTTTTTGAATGGCCTAGAGAGGTTTTTTTTAAAGAATTTCTCCAGGCCGGATATATAGCCAATGCAGCAATAGAATCAGGACAAATTCAACATTTACATGCCCACTTTTGTCATGGTTCAACCACGATTGCCATGTTTGCCAGCAGAATGAGTGGAATTCCTTTCAGCTTTACTGCACACGCAAAGGATATTTATTTGCAGGAATTAAATCCCGGCAACTTGCTGCGAAAAAAAATGCGCAGAGCTGAGTTTTTGGTGACTTGCACAGGCGCTAATGAAGAGCATCTCCAGCGCTTGGCCCCAAAGGGAACAAAAATCTATAAAATCTACCATGGCCTGGATACCCAATTGTTTGCTAACAGCGCTCAGGATTCGCCAATAATAAGTGATGAAAAAGTACCGGTTGTACTTTCTGTCGGCAGACTGGTGGAGAAGAAAGGCTTTGATTTCCTGATCAAAGCGTGTGCAATCCTGAAGGAGAGAGGTCGCCGGTTTCAGTGTCAAATCGTGGGTGGCGGTGACGGCTACACCGAAACACTGGTTCAGCTCATTAAAGAGCTTGGCCTTGAAGATACGGTAAACCTGCATGGCGCGGTTACTCAAGAAGAGCTGCGCGATATTTACCAGCAAGCGACCTTATTTGCCTTACCCTGTTTGGTCGTTGACAACGGCGATAGAGACGGCATCCCCAATGTTCTGGTTGAAGCCATGGCTATGCGTGTGCCGGTAATTTCGACGGACATATCGGGCATACCCGAACTTATAGACAACAATGTCAATGGCTTGCTAGTACCCGAGAAGAATGCGCTTGCTATGGCGGATGCGATAGAAAAGCTGCTCATCAATCCGGCCTTACGGCAACAACTGGGCGATGCGGGTAGAGCCAGAGTGTGCCAGGACTTTGATTCGCAAGTGACCACGCTCGATTTAAAAGATCTTTTTGTTTCCCGGCTTGCGAATGTAAGCGAGGTGCTGCATGAGTGCTGTGCGGGCCATTGATCATTCGAATGGCCTTGAGGTACTGAAAACGCCTTTCAATACGTGGACAGCAGCGGAAGTACTTGCCTACTTCCAGGCGCGTAAGACAATCAAATATTTTGCAGTTGCTGATGAAGCTGAGGTCACCCGAAAAAAAATCGATCATATCCTGGTTAATCACTTCAATTTTAACAAGGAAGCCCACTGGCTTCCTGACTGGAATTGGCTGATAAATCCCAGTACCGATATCGAATGGTCGATTATGCTGCACAAGTTTTACTATGCGGTAGGGTTGGGCATTGCCTTTAAGGAAACCGGTAATAGGCGCTACGCTGATAAATGGGTAGCGCTAACCGCTAGCTGGATTGAGTCGGTGCCGGTTGATTTTTTTTCCAGTGATGTAATGGGGCGGCGGGTTCAGAATTGGGTCTTTGCTCACTATTATTTTATCACTGACTGTTCAGCAGCGTCTGTTACCCCTGAATTTTACCGGCAATTTTTAACATCCATCCAGCAACAAGTCAGTTACTTGTGCCAGCATCTAACCCCTGCCAGAAACCATCGTACGCTTGAGTTGTACACAATATTTCTTGTAGCCGTTGTTTTTCCTGAATTAAAAGATGCCGATAACTGGTTACAGTTTGCGACCGGGGAGCTGTTGAAAAACATGCAAACAGACTTGCTGGACGATGGCGTACATTGTGAACTGTCTACGGATTATCATCACATTGTGCTGCGTAACTTTCTGGCTGTTAGACGGCTTGCTGCGCTTAATAACATCCAGTTGCCTGAGCAAATGGATGACTATATCAAAAAGGCCTTGGAGTTCTCGATCTATGTTCACAAACCGGATGGCACAATTCCTTCACTGAGTGATGGCGATACCGGATGTTTTTTGTCTCTGTTAGAGCAGGGCTATGATCTGTATGGCTGTGAAGAAATGCTCTATGTTTCATCCCAAGGAAAACAGGGGATTCCGCCAACCTTCCGCTCAAAAGCATTCCCCTCAGGTGGGTATTACATACTGCGTAGTGGCTGGGGTAGGAGTGCTAAGCCCTCTCCAGAGGGAGAGGGTTGGGTGAGGGGAAATCAACGCAGGAAAAATGCCTGTTTATTTTCCCCTCATCCCAACCTTCTCCCTAAGGGAGAAGGAGTCTTAACAACATTGGATGCCTCGGAGTCCTACTCAGACGAACGTTATCTTGTTTTCGATTGCGGCGATTTAGGTGCGGGCAATCATGGCCATCTTGATCTGTTAAGTTTTGAAATGGCGGCTTACGGGCTATCCTTAATTGTTGATCCGGGCCGCTATACCTACGATGAATCCGGTGAAACAAACTGGCGTGTGCAGTTTCGCGGCACCCGTTACCACAACACCGTATTGGTGGATGGAAAGAATCAGACCCGTTATGAGTTTCATAAAGAAAAATTCAAAATAAAAGGGCCTCCGCCTGATTATGAACTCAAGGATTTTATCAGTCAGCCGGGATTTGATTACCTGCATGGCATTGCCCGCAGCCATGAATATCCAGCTGTGCATGAGCGAAAAATCCTGTTTGTTAACGGCGAGTATTGGGTTATCTGTGATGTGTTAAGGGCAGATGATGTGCATAATTACGATCTGCTATTTCATTTAGCCGCGTCGGCACAGGGTAAAGCATCGCTCACTTCCGACCTATCTTGTTTCTCGGTGGATGCCCCTCATCTGGTAATGATGCAGCCTGTGCAGCCTTCCGTTACCGTATCAATAGAAAACGCTTACGTATCGCCGGCTTATGGGCTTAAGCATGAAGCTCCGATGGTTAAATTCAAACAGCAAAGTGCCGAGTGTAGCTTCTACACAGTGCTTTATCCGTATAAAAATAAACGCCCTGCCCTATCAGTTTCTTCAATACCTGTTTTCCAGCATCATGAAATCTGTAAGCCGTTTTCTGCCTGTTGTTTAATCATCACTTCAGAAACAGGAAAGCAGGTGTTTAGAGATATGGTTTTTATCGCAAATGAGACGGGGGAATTTAAAGTCGATCAACACGCAATCAATTCCCCGTTCTTTTTTCAACGGGAGAATGAACAGGGTCAGCTGCTGGCTCGGTTTAATTATGCGGCATTGGCTGTGTCTGAAACTAGCAAGGTAACGGATTATGAGTGCTAGCAAATTAGCTCTTCTTACGGATAAGAGTTTGTTTGTTGCCGACTTTAACGGATACTCCTGGCGTGCGCTATTAACTTATTTTCAGAATAGGGAACCGGATAACTATTTTCCCTTATCCAAAGGTGCGGCCAAACATGTAGCCAATGCTGAAGGCATTTTGGCAAACGAATTTAATTTCAATAATGAGAAGTGCAAGCTTGGCGAACCGTTTGACTGGCACACCAATCCAAGCAAGGATTTGGAATGGTTGATTTTGCTGCACAAATTTTATTACCTGAAAGATCTTGCCGGTGCCTACGACTACAGTCAGGATGAGCGCTACGCACAGAAATGGGTAAACCTGATCGATTCGTGGATCAAGCAAGTGCTCGATGGCTTTATTGATAGCCAGGTCACCGGCAGGCGCTTGCAGCAATGGCTATTGTCCTTTCACACTTTCGTGACGCAATGGCGTTCCCCAACAATAACGCCGGTTTTTTTCGAGCGTTTTATGCGTTCAATCAATTCCCAAACCCATTATTTATGCGAACATCTCACCGCAGAAGGTAATCATCGGACGTTAGAGTTGTATGCCATTTTTCTGGTTGCGGTCACGTTTCCTGAATTGCAATCAGCGCACCGGTTTTTGGATTTTTCCAGGCAAAAACTACTTGAAAATATGCGTCGGGATTTGTTACCGGATGGCGTGCATCGGGAACTATCGACTGACTACCATCACACCGTACTCAAAAATTACCTGCGCTTTCGCGGCTTGGCGGCACTTAACCAAATAGAATTGCCAGCGGTTTGTGATGCGCTGTTAAAACAAGCCATCGAATTCTCGTATTACGTTCATAAACCGGATGGCTTTATTCCTGCCATTAACGATGGCGATTGTCATAGCTATCTGCCATTGCTCAAGAAAGCTAACAATTACTATCCTGACCAGCATTTGCAGTATGTGATCACTAAAGGCGAGGAAGGCGTGCCGCCTGTACAGCGTTCACGAGGGTTTTTTGAAAGTGGCTATTATATTCTTCGTAGCGATTGGTCGCTTAAGCCTTACGACGAAGCGCTGTATTTGTTCTTTGACTGCGCTCCCTTAGGTTTTGGCAGTCACGGACACTACGATGCTTTGAACTTTGAATTGGCAGCTTATGGACATTCGTTGATTGTCGATCCGGGTCGTTACACGTATAGCGAAAATACGAGCGATGGCATCAACTGGCGGCGAATTTTCAAAGGTACTGCCGCACATAACACAGTGGTAGTGGATGGTTTGGATCAAATCCCCTATCGTTGTGAACGACCTGCTGATCGTGAACCTGAGGCAACCCTGAAACACTTTGTTTCTGCCGCAGGTTTCGATTTTTTACACGGTCAGGTTATCAGCTATCAATATCCTGTCATTCACGAACGCATGATTTTTTTTATGCTGCCTGATTATTGGATCATGACCGATTTGTTAAAAGCTGAAGGTACTCACAACTACGATCTATATTTCCACCTATCGAGCAGGGCGCAAGACCAAATGAATCTGAACACCTATGACCTGTGCCACGTTATTAGCTCGCCTAATTTGCTTATTGCTCAAGCCAATTCTCCTGATCTCAGCGTCGCTATCGAGCAAGGCTATGTTTCGCCTGAATACGGCATTAAGCATCGGGCGCCGGTTATCAAGTTCTCAAAACAACAAGCAGGATCAACGGCTTTTCACACCGTTCTTTATCCTTTCAAGGATGAAACACCTGTATTGCAGGTAACGCAAGTGCCGGCCTATCAACAAGGGCGCTTATGTAAAGCCACTGAAGCATCGGCTTTGCAAATCAGTTTAACGACTGCCGAGGGTTGCTATGAGGATTATTTTTTTATCAATCATGGCGCAACGGAAAGTGAATACGTTTTTGCAGATATGACCTGCACCGGCTGTTTGCTATTTTTGAGACGTAATGAATCGGGACATATTATTAACCTGCAATGTGAGGCAATGGACTGTCTCCAGATTAAAACGAAATATTTACTCAATAATTTAAAGGGCTTGGGCAGGGTAAGTTACCGGGATAAGTCGCTTACGCTTTTTGATATTGCCGACAAAAGAAGTATCACATTGGCTGGACTCGATGTTTTTCCGGACTGGTCTTATCTATCGACATTGTGGGGTAGCCAGTGACAGCATCAACTATTGACCCACAATTTCCACAGCTTCCAAAAATCCTGGAACCGGGTTACATGCTGGCGGCTCTACAAAACGCATTGTTTTGTAACCAGGAATCACCAACGCTAAAAGTAGAAAGTTGTAGCATTGGCGAAAAACGCCATAAACCCGGTAAAAGTTTTCTGTTGTCATATTGTCTTCGTTTACAACATGTTGCAACTGATGTCCATTATGAACAACTCATGACGGCGCAATTATGCCTTCCTGGACGAGGATCATCTGAATTTGATGCTTACCGGGTTAAACAAACGCATTCGCTGATAGGAATCCCTTCAGTTAGTTATATTGCTGAACTCGATACGCTACTTTGGGCTTTTCCTCATGACCGCAAGTTAGTGCATTTGCCTAAACTTCTGGATACCGAAAAACTTCGTTCTTACTTTACAACACATTTATCTTCGCTAACTCTGGCACCTTCGGAGCATATTGTCTCAGTCCGAACCAAAATTATGCACTATCTGCCAGAGCGTTCCTGCATGATTCGCTACACCTTAGTGCTAGCGGATCAATTGAAGGCAGACGAATTCCGGGAAATTATTCTATACGGAAAAAACTACCGTGATGACAGCGGTTTTGAAGTCTATTCCATCATGCAGCAATTGGCTAAACAAGTCGATCAGTGTGCAAAACCTTACTATTACGACATGGAAATCAGAACGTTATGGCAATCACATGTACCCGGCGGGCCGTTTGAATGGAAAACACTGACGTTGGCAGGAAATCAAAAAACCCTTGCCAAGGTAGCGGCTTGTATTGCCGCATTTCACGGTTGCACCTTGGATACTGCCGGACGCTATGATTTTTCTGATATTAGCGAACAACTGGAGGCTACTTGTCATATTGCTTCAGTTACTGATTCAATATTGGGTAAGCGGGTGCAAGCCGCAGTACAGGCAATACGACTGAATCATGAGCAGATAGATTGGAGCAATACATTAAATACCCCCATCCATCTGGATTTGAAAATGGGCAATCTACTCATTTCCGATGCAAGTGTGTCATTAATCGACATGGATTGTGTACGCTTGGGTGATCCTTTAGCCGACATTGGCAGCTTTGTTGCCAACCTGTCTATAAATGGCCTGTTAGCCGGTTCTGATAGCGCTCAAATCGATGCAGTGGTCACTCTTTTTTGCAATGAATATTGCGCTGCTGTTGACTGGCTTGTCGATCATGCCAAGTTAAACTGGCATATCTCCGCAGCCTTAATTCATGAAGTTATACGCAGAAGTCTCCGGCAACAAAATGCTGAACGGCTTAAACAGGTCAGTGCCATTATTGAGCTGAGCAATTATTACAGTGCGCTTTGCCGCAAAAACATTAGCGGTGGCTCCTATGCGCAACAGTAAACCAAAGCGGTTATTTTTAGCCCGGCATGGAGAAAGTGTGGCGAATCAGCAAAAACTGATTTCCGGACAACTGGACACCCCTTTAACGGAAAAGGGCCGGAATCAGGCGCAATGGTTGTGCGACGTCTTAAAAAATGAACCGCTATCAGCCATTTATGCCAGCAGTTTGAGTCGGGCTATGGAAACAGCCCGGCCCACTGCTGAATATCATGGCGTCGATATTCAGTCAGTGGGCAATTTTAAAGAGATTCATTTTGGCATATTCCAAGGCAGGCCTGTCGATGAGACAGGTATGGATGCACTGCTTCTGTGGCGGGCGAAGCTAACGGACGAGGAAATCCTTAATATCCCAGTTAGCGAGAGTTTAGGTGCGTTTGAACGTCGGATCACTGAATACCTTGAATTTGTTTTACTGAATTTAATGGGCACGGCATTGATTGTCGCGCATAGAAATACCAATGAAGTGATCCTGTCCAAATTGTTAGGCTTGGGTACGTCAACTAATGCGGCTATCAACGTCAAAAACAAGTATCTCTATGAAATTGAGCTGGGCGATACCCCAATCGTCAACACAATTCGGCTGGGCGGGGAGTTTCATGGCAAGAAATTTGCGGGGCTTAAGGATGAATGAGGTCAGTCAAGAGTTCGCAGTATTTATGGATACAGTCAAAATGAAGGCTCTTTTCAAACGGGAGTTACCCGATTGTTTATCAGGTAGCTGGACGTTGAGCGATTGTGAAATTCAACACCCCCGCTATAAAACTTACTTAAATCCCAAATCCCGCGATAAATCGTTTCTTGCATTAGCCTATCACTTAAAGGGCATCGATGAGCAAACCCAGAAGACAGATAGCCGAATACTGTATGTAAAAGCTTACTTGGGTTCGCATAGCCATAGCGAATACTTAAAAGCTTGTTCCGAGGCTGAAGCTTCTCATCAGGACAGGGTACTGCACATCGATAAATACAGCATGGTTTGCTGGTTTTTCCCCTGCGATCCTGCACTTCCGTGGTTACCAAAAGTATTGGAACCACAAGCAATTAAATGTTATTTAACCGATTTTTTATTGCGGCAACAAAACTCCCCGTCATTTCTTATAAAAGATATTGTTTTAAGCATCGTTAACTATCGGCCTGAAATACGTTGTACCTATCGGTACGACATTAAAAGGCTTTCTGGAACTACGCAAACTTTATACGGCAAAACCTTTTCCGATCAGAGTGGTGCCGAGATTCAAAGACGCATAGCAAGCTTATATCTGCGATCACTACGAAATCCCGATAGTTTTGTTATGGCACGGCCATTGGGTTATGACGCGACATTGCACACGGTATGGTTGGAGGGTCTTCAGGGTAAACCGCTGCTTGATAGTATCAACGAGCAGAATGCAGATAAGTTAATGGCGCGACTAGCCCGGCATTTAGTTGATTTGCATAGTGTAAACATCACTGGACTAGATACGCTCTCTGAGGATGAGCAGCTCTCCGAAATTCAAAAAAAATCCACGAAATTGCAAAATGCTTTCCCGAGCTTGTCAGAGAAGATCAAGCACCTTTTGATTAATTTGAATGACCAAAAGCCTGTCATATCTTTGAATTCCACACGCCTTATTCATGGTGATTTTCACATCCAGCAATTATTGCTGCTAGATGATAACCGTATGGCGCTATTTGATTTTGATGAGCTGGCGATGGCTAATCCCTTAGTGGATTTGGCAAACTTCGCCGCTGATTTATTCACGTTGAGTTTAGGAATAGATTTTACTGAAAGATTAATCAATCAATTGTTCGCGGCTTACCAAGCCTTATCGGATGATGATATTAGCGTTGATTACTTCGAATGGCAGTTACGCTTGCAGTTACTGACACGGGCATACAGAGCTTATATCCAGCAGAAACCCAATCTTGAACAACTTATCAATCAATTTCTTATTGCTGCGGAAGCCGGATGCGCCGATAAAATCACAGGTGAAATTAATGTTCAATAAAGTAATACAAAAACCAGCCAAGAAACAGCGCACACCCTTTAGCCGTATCGTTTTGACTCATCTGCGCAAGGTTCGTAAAGATATTTTTCTGGCCTCTTTCTGCATCCTGGGATCGACACTAACCACGCTTATTATCCCTTGGCCTATGAAGCTGATTTTCGACAATGTCCTGTCGGATAAAGCCCTGCCTGCCCTGCTTGGTCCTTTGCAAAGCTGGTTGTCCCCTGGCAGCACTCAGGCGCTGTTAATTCTCTGTGGCAGTATGGTAGGCATTGCTTTGATCAGAGGTTTTTTCGCTTATTACCAATTGTTTTTGACCTCGCGCATTGGTTATTTACTGGTTTACACCTTACGTGGAGAGTTGTTCAATCATTTACAACGACTGTCACTTTCGTTTCATCACCGCACCAGCACCGGCGAATTGCTCAGTAAATTAACCAGCGATACCGATACCTTAAAGGATGTATTTGCAGACTCTGCGCTGACCTTCACGACTCATGTGCTGACCGTAACCGGCATGTTGATTATTATGTTCAACCTGAATATTGAACTGGGTTTGCTGGTACTTATCAGCTTTCCTGTTTTATTTTTGGCTATCTATCTTATTTACAGTCGCGTCAAGTATTCGGCTAGAAATCAACGTCATAATGAAGGCCGCCTAGCCTCACGGGTCAGTGAAATCCTGAGTGCGGTACCTTTGATACAGGCTTACGGAATGGAGGAGTACGAACGTGAGCGTTTTGACGCCGATAGCTCACGATCAATGACCCAAAGTATCCGTATTTCCCGCATGGAGGCGGCTGCAACGCGTTTTGTTGAAATTATTAGCGCGTTTGGTACGGCCATTGTAGTGCTGTTTGGTTGTATGCAAACCCTAGACGGAAAAATGACCCCTGGTGATGTGTTGATATTTGCTTCCTATATGTCGCAAATTTACCAACCTATCCGGCAAATTACCCGCTTATCCACGCGCTTTTCCAGAGCTACGGTGAGTATGGAAAGAATCAACGGCATTTTGGAAACCGCGCCGGATATTCAAGATGCACCGGATGCTATCAGTGTCAGCCAGCTACGCGGTGACATTGCTTTTAATGGTGACATTGCTTTTAATAACGTGTCGTTCAGTTATGTTGATGGCAAAAAGATACTGGACAATGTTTCGTTCAGAATCAAACCGGGAGAGCGTGTCGCATTGGTAGGTGCATCGGGGGCAGGTAAATCCACCATCGCCAATTTGATTATTCGGCTTTATGAACCGCAAACCGGCACTATTTTGATTGATGGGCAGAATATCCAACGCTATCAGCGTGCTTCCCTGCGTCAGGAAATCGGCGTGGTGTTGCAAGACCCTGTGCTATTTGGTACCAGCATCAAGGAAAATATCGCTTACGGCAAACCGGAGGCATCAATGGATGAAATAGAACATGCCGCCAGACAAGTCCATGCTCATGATTTCATTATGGCGCTACCCGATGGCTATGACACTTTGATGGCCGAAAGCGGCAACACCCTTTCGGGCGGACAACGGCAGCGGATATGTCTGGCGCGCGCCCTAATTAGACAGGCGTCTATTTTAATTATGGATGAACCCACTTCTGCGGTTGATGCAGAGTCACACGCCTTAATTCGTGATGCCATGAACCGCTTACAACAGGGTCGAACCATTTTGCTGATTGCCCATCAGTTTCACACGATTCGCGATTTTGACCGCATTCTGGTGTTAAAAAACGGCGTTATAATTGAAGATGGCAGCCACAATAATCTTATGCAGCTTGGCGGTTATTACCATGAACTTTACCGGCTACAGAACGGCTTGCGGGTGGCATGATGCATTATAAACCTGTTCTTTTTTTCTATTGCCAGCATTCCTTGGGGATGGGGCATTTAGTTCGGGCACTGACGCTTGCCGAGGCGCTTGCTGAGCGGTTTGCAGTGGTTTTTTTAAATGGCGGCCGGTTTCCCGAGAATACGCCCCCTCTCCAAAGTATTGAAGTTATCAATTTACCGCCTCTAGGCATGAGCGAGGACAATCAGCTCTACAGTCAAGACTCCCAATATAGTCTGGTTGAAGCCCATGCGTTAAGACGGCAGATGATCTTGACTACGTTTAATGAATATCAACCACAAGTCATTTTTATCGAATTATTTCCTTTTGGAAGGAAAAAATTTGCTGGCGAGTTGCTGCCCTTGTTAAAAGCCGCGCAACGCTGCGGTAAAAATCGGCCTCTCGTATTATGCAGTTTACGCGACATTATGGTTAATGCACGCAAAGATCAGACCCGTCATGACGACCGGGCACGCTGGCTGGTTGATCGTTATTTCGATGGGGTTTTGGTGCATTCCGACCCTAAGTTCGCCAGCCTGGAAGAATCATTCCGGCCTTCCCGTTTGCTTGAAACCCCCGTTCACTATACCGGATTCGTACTGCCCAGAGGTGAAAGTCTGAAGCACGCTATCAGACAACGGCAAATTGTCGTTTCCGCTGGTGGCGGCATGGTTGGCGCCCCCTTATTTCAAGTGGCTATCCAGGCACAACCGTTATTGTGGGATAAGTTAAAACTACCGATGACGCTGGTTGCAGGGCCTTTTCTTCCTGAAGCAGATTGGCTTGAATTGGAAGCCAAGGCAAGCGCTTGTCCAGGGCTTGCCTTGCATCGCTATGTACCTAACATGACTCATTTATTGGCAACCCACTCGGTTTCAGTGAGTCAATGCGGCTATAACACCGTGATGGATATTTTAAAATCAGGTATCTCTGCACTGGTCGTGCCTTTTGCTCAAGGGCAGGAGAACGAACAAACCAATAGGGCTAAACGTCTGAGTCGACTGGGTTTGCTGCGTATGGTTGACGCAGACGGTTTGAGCGTTACCCGTTTTGTTGCAGAGATTGAACGGTTGCTAGAGTTTATGCCTAACCCGACAGCGCTTAATTTAAATGGCACGACGCGCTCGGCCACTATAATTCATGAACTCTTGTCTTCAAAAACAACCCTCACGATTAGTAAGAATAGACTGATCGCCGGAGCCGCCTATGTCTAACTGGTTAAATGCGGTGAGCGATGTGTTGGATCGCGCAGTAAAACCTATGCGATTTTTTTTCCGGGACGATGATGCCGGGTGGTCGAATGACAAGCTGTATTTATTGCTTGATGAATTTGCGCAAGCCGGTATGCCAATTGATGTGGCAGTGATTCCTGCAGCGCTAGATCTGGATCTTGCTGATGAACTGTTATCCCGCAGGCAACAAGGCAAGCACCTGATCGGCCTGCACCAACACGGCTACAGCCATGCCAATCATGAGCTTATAGAGCGTAAATGTGAGTTTGGCAGCAGTCGTACAAAAAATCAGCAGAAAGAGGATATTGTGAAAGGACAAAAGCATTTGCGCGGGCTCTTGGGAAATGCGCTTGATCCGATATTTACACCACCCTGGAATCGCTGCACGCAAGAAACGCTTGAATGTCTGGAGGAAATCGATTTCCGGCTCTTGTCACGGGATGTAACTGCGGTAGAGTTTGGATCGACAATGCTCCGGCAGATACCGGTTAATATTGATTGGAGCGAGATGCTAAAAATATCACCCAAGCCTTTGCCTGAGCTGGGACATGCTATCGCTAACAATTTTAAAAAAAACAAGTTGACAGGCATTATGTTGCATCATGCGGATATGGATGACGAAACTTTGAAATCACTGGCGGAATTACTGGCGGTACTCGCAGACCATCCTTACGCGCAAGGGCTACTGCTTGGGAGTAATTTAGAATGAGATTAGAGATACGGAATATCTCAATAGTCTATGTGTTGGCAAGCGCAATGTTTTGCCTGGCGCATTCAAATGCACAGGCAGGAAATTTTGATAAGGAATGGTTCAGAATTTTCGGTTACTGGGATGGCAATGAATTAAGGGCAGACAATATCCAGCTGCGTTTGCCGGATAAGGATCCTGCTAAAGGTCAAGTGAGCGGGTGCATCGATAAAATTGATTTTCAAGCGCATGCCTTGGTAATCGGCCCGTTCTCGATCAACTGGTCGGATACTACCCGATTCGATAAAATAACGCCTGAACAGCTCAAGCCAGGCATGACCCTTAAGGTGTCGGGTTCAATCATCGATTCAAAGCGCTTTTCGCCGCGAACGATTGCACTGGAATCGATTCCTTACGCAGCCGGTTCATTACAAATAACAGGATTAAGCAGCGTCAGCAGCCTGCGGGAAGACGGGGAGCATGAATTCACTGTCTTGAATATACCGGTACACACCACACAAAATGGTTATAACATTTTCAAGTCTTTGGTTCGTAGGCAAGATGTCCGTCGTCCGGACGATCAGTTAAAATTCGATTTGTTTGGTAAACCGGTAACCTTGGGTGGTGAATACGATGTAAATCCCGGTTATCGTGATGATTTTGATCTCGACAGCAATAATCCGGACGGCTCTGTAAGACTGGATCAGGAGCTTAAAATAGAAGCGTTTTATCCCATTTCCAGGTTTACTGCGGTGTTCTTAAGTTTTAAAGGCATTACGGAATCCCGCTTTAACATTGATAGTAATTCAGTCGACCGGACTACTTTAGAACTAGCCCGGGATGAAACCTGGATTTATTTCGACCGGATCGCCGGTACAGGGTTTGGCCTTCAGTTTGGTAATCAAAACGTATCGGAGACACGCGAGTGGTGGTGGGACAAAGATTTGGATGCTTTGCGTCTTTATTATAACCAGGGGCCGCTTCATTTTGAGCTTGCTGGTGGCAAGCAATTAGGTGGAGAATCCACCTTAAAGAGCATTGATGCAGAAGAAAAAGAAATTTACCGCATCATGGGCTTGGGAAGCTGGATGTGGAGTAGCAAACAAAGACTGGAATTTTACTTTCTTCAGCAGTGGGATCGATCCTCCCAGGAGCGTGTCGGGAGTGTTATAGAAAGAATTAACCGGGATGTAAACGATGCTGATATGGCGTGGTTAGGTGCGCGTGCAATCGGCGAATTAGGCTTGAACGATTATGGCAGTCTAAACTACTGGATCGATGTGGCAGGTGTGCGCGGAGACGAGAGCGTTTTTGGATACAAAAACATCAACGCCCGGCAAACCCAGGTCGTTTCAAAAAATCAAAATAAAGTCAACGGCTGGGCGTTTGATGTCGGCGCATTCTGGACGCTGCCAGTACCTTACGAGCCGACCTTTACCTTAAGCTATGCCCGCGCTTCTGGAGACAATAATCCAAATGATGGACACAACAGCAGCTTCCGGCAAACCGGAATCAATCGAAACAAATGGCGTTTTAACGGCGTTAACCGTTTTAATATTTATGGTGAATTGTTACGGCCGGATTTGTCCAACCTGGGCATATTGACCTCAGCCTTTGGTGTTCGATTACTTAAAAACAGCTCCATTGAGTTGGTCTATCATAAATACGATCAGGTAGAAGCCATTGATAATCTGCGCGATGTCAATATTAATGTGAATCCCAATGGACTTAATCGGGATATAGGTCAGGAGTTTGATGTAGTCATGAATTTCAGGGAATGGAAACGATTAGAGCTAGGTGTAACCGGTGCCGTGTTTGATCCAGGCAAGGCCTTTGGTAACGAAACCAATGGGTTGGCTTATAGTATCTTTTTTGATGTGAACTATAACTTTTAAGACTCGCTATAAAAAATGCCTTATATTAATCAATCCAATGTGGCGTCCATAATGAAAAACACAGCGATTACAAAAACCTATGTATTAACGATTGACGTTGAAATCGATGCCGGGCCAAAATGGAGAACTTCCAATCCTGTCAGTTACGAAGGTGTTTATACAGGCATTGAAATTCTTCAACGCCTTTGTGATGATTATGGTGTAAAGCCCGTTTATCTTATCAGCCCTGCGGTTATGGTTGATCAAAAATCAGTTGATCTTCTTGGCAGCTTAAACAGAAATAATTGTGAATTGGGTACGCACTTGCATGGCGAATACATAGCACCGATGGCAAAGTTTCCGGGAGAAAATTTTGGTGGCTGTGATCCCGGCGAAATGCAATGTGAATATGAAAAAGATATTGAATTTCAAAAACTAAAAAATCTGACCGACAAATTTATCGCCCTGTTTGGTTATGCACCCAAGTCGTTTCGCGCAGGCAGGTTTGGTGCCAGAGGCTGGACTCTGCAATGTCTGGAAACCTTAGGCTATACCCATGACACGAGTGTCACTCCCTTTCGTAATTGGCACGATATAGCCGATTTTTCAAAACCCGGCAGCCTAACACCCTATTACCCTTCTAAAGAAAATATTTGTCGGCATGGAGATTCTAAAATTCTGGAAGTTCCTGTGTCAATAACGCCTGATTTAGAATGGTTACGACCCACACCGCGTTTTTCTGACTTTGGGCAATGTAAAAAAGTGATTGATTGGTATGAACAACATACCGTGCCAACTGTATTGTGCAGTATGTTTCATAACGTCGAACTGATACCGAATAAAAGCCCCTACTGTAAAACCCAGGAGGACTGCACAGACATGCTGAAAAGGGTAGAGCGTACCTTTCAACTATTGATGACAAGAAATTATCAATTTAAAACACTCAGTCAAATAACCATTGAAGGTTAATCCAACCCTGGCCGATTTTTGAATGTAATGGAATAACAGCTGAATTTGAATAGAGGTCAACTTAATTATGCAAAAAATACTAATCATTATCGATAAATTAGGTTGGGCATATGACGCGATAGCCAAGGGAATTGTTGCCTACGCTGCCAATAAAAATCTTTCATTTGATATTGTTTCTGTAAAAGAAGGGCGAGATTTTATAGAGCAAAACCACAACCGGTATGATCTGATTTTTGCACTGGGTTGGACGCTCCTTATTGCAAAAAATAAAAAAGATAATTACCGCGATGAACTTGCTTTTTTAGAAAGGGATAAGTTGATAACGGGGATACATTCGCACCGGGCATGGGACAATTACTTATCAATGCCGGGCTATTTTCCACAACCGCCACAAGAGTTGATCGATAAACTCGCAAAATTTAAGGGTATTAATATTATTAGCCGAAGACTATTCAACATATTTCAGGATGCAGGGTTAACCAATATCGTTTTAACTGAAAATGGGGTTGACACTGAGTTGTTTCAGCCCACCCATCCTATAAACACTGACCATGCACAATCGCTTGTCATAGGTTTTTCAGGCAGTAAAGACATTGCCAAGCATGACGCACTCAAAGGTTTCTCTGAATTTATTTTGCCTTTAAAGCAAATCCCAAATGTGGAGGTACTTGTGCTGGGAGGAACGGGTGAGCAACAAGTTAAAAGGGAAGATATGCCGCCACTTTATAATCAGATTGATTTATATATGTGTGCGTCGACTTCCGAGGGGTTTTCCCAGAGTGTGCTTGAGGCTTCAGCCTGCGGACGTGGCATCATTTCAACAAAAGTGGGTGGCTGCGAAGATTTAATTGAAGAAAACAATAACGGATTTTTTATCAACAGGGATAGTGCAGAAATTAAAAAACTGATCATACGCTTAGAAGCCGACCGTTATTTGGTAAAAAAGCTAGGGGAAAATAATCGTGAAAAGATTCTGGAAAAATATGCCTGGAAAATTTGCGTGCAAAAGTGGCTAGCATTTATTGAGTCGAATCTTCCATGTTATGAACTAACGCAAAAACCATGAAAATCATCTGTACTGCAAAAATAGCAAATACCACTGTAGGCCATATAGATCATGCCATGGCTTATGCCGTTGGCTTACAACGCCTGGGTCATGATGTGTATTTAATGGAACAGGTAGGCTCTAACCGTTGCACCGATGCAAACGATAAAACAGTGCCATTTAAGCAATGGGATGGCCGACTGCATTTCGAAGCCGTTGCCAAAGCTTATGGGTTGTGGCCTCGCTGTTGCCTGATTTATAAACAAGGTGAGGCAAGCCACGGCATGGCTTTTACCGAGGCTGTTAAAGTAGCCGAACAATGTGATCTATTGATTACGCGTAGCGGACAGATTCATAAAGCACCGGAGATATTCGAGAAGGTAAAATGTCGAGCCTATTTTGACGGTAATCCGGGTAAGACGCAGTTCTTGTTCCATGAACAAGGGAGCCATTTTGAGGAGGCATTGGAGCATTACGATTACCACTTTACTTTGGGTCTTAACATCGGCACGGAACACTGTCCAATACCTACCGGAGGATGCCAATGGTATCCTAATATGCGTCCGGTCGTTCTACCGATGTGGCCGATGCGTATGGATATAAACGGCAAACGGTTTACCACTATTTCGAGCTGGAATGGCAGAACTACTTTTAACTGGGAAGGGCAAAATGCCGGTGAAAAATCCAGTAATTGGCTACATTTCCTGGATCTTCCCATGCGTGTAGAACAGGAATTGGAAATTGCGCTAAAGATTGACTCTGCCACCCCACAAG
>Ga0209798_10000882_pt1 | contig 18370 bp, 14 predicted proteins | sample DOMMetBare3Fresh_FD_187475 | JGI IMG/M metagenome (GOLD analysis project Ga0209798, IMG submission 187475) | Wetland sediment microbial communities from St. Louis River estuary, USA, under dissolved organic matter induced mercury methylation -... | ecosystem: Environmental > Aquatic >...
CGAAGGGGACCACGCCGATGGCGACGCCCACCGCCGCCGCGGCAGCGGCCGAGAAGCCGCCGAGGAGCAGGGCGCGGGAGCGGCGGCGCGCGCGATCGAACGTGGGCGGCGGAGTCCTCGACGACGGGCGCGGTGGCGCGGTCTCCGGCGGCGTCTCGTCGGGCGGCAACGCGATCGTCCCACCGCGCGAGGCGGGGCGCGGGCGCGACTCGAAGCGGGCCGTCCCGCTCGGGGGAGTCGGCGAGGCGCCGACGACCATGGCCGTGCCGAGCGCGGGCGTGTACACCGGCCCGAGGCCGATGGCCGCGAGCGCCAGGGAGAGGTCGGCCGCCACCTCGGCCATGGTCTGCTGGCGCCCCTCCGGCCGCTTCACCAGCGCCCGCAGGATGAGGGTCTCCGCCTCCTGGGGAAGGTCCGGCCGGCGCTTGCGCGGTGGCTCGGGCGCCTCGCTCTGGTGCTTGAGGAGCGTCCCCAGCGGCGTCTCGCCCTGGAAGGGCAGCGCCCCGGTCACCATCTCGTAGGCGAGGACGCCGAGCGCGTAGATGTCGCAGCGGTGGTCCACGCTGGTGGCCGCGGCCTGCTCGGGCGCCATGTACTCCGGCGTCCCGATGATCGAGCCGGCGCGGGTGATGCGGGACGTCTCCGGCCCCCGGCCGTTCTTGGAGATGCCGAAGTCGAGGACCTTCACGAAGTCCGAGCCGTCGTCGCGCCGGAGCAGGATCACGTTCTCCGGCTTCAGGTCGCGGTGGACGATGCCGCGCGCGTGGGCCGCGCCGAGGGCCTTGCAGATCTGGCCCAGGATGGGGAAGGCACGCTCGAGCGGCAGCTTCCCGTCGCGGCGCATGACCTTGGCGAGGCTCTCGCCGTCGAGCGCCTCCATGGCGAAGTACATCGAGCCGTCCGGCGTGCGGCCGAAGTCGATGACGTCGACGATGTTCTCCTGGCCGATCTGGCTGGCCGCCCGCGCCTCCTGCTGGAAGCGCCGCACCAGCTCCTCGTCGCTCGAGAACTCGGGGCGGAGCACCTTCACCGCCATGCGCTTGCCGAGCGCGACGTGCTCGCACAGGTACACCGTCCCCATGCCGCCCTCGCCGATGCGCTCGAGGATACGGTAGCGGTCCCCGAGTATCTCCCCCAGAAGCTGTGGACGCGCCGGGAGGTGCGTCCCATCCAGCGGGCAGATGGGAACGCCCTCCTCGCACTGCGTCCGGCAGGTCGGGCAGAGAGACATACGGAATCGCCGATCTTGGATTAAGCTATCATAAGAGGTCGGATCTCCAAGAGAGTGGAAGCGTGGCCGAGCTTTTCGTGGTGAACGGCATCTGCGGCGGGACGGTGTTCTTCCTGCCGGACGTACCGACCGTCCTGGGCCGGTCGGCGGAGTGCCACGTCCAGATCGCCGATCCGTGGATCTCGAGCATGCACGCCATGTTCGAGCGGCGCGGCGACTCGCTCTGGGTGGTCGACCTCGACAGCCGCAACGGCACCTACGTGGACGACGCGCGGGTCCGCGAGACCGCCGTCGCCCCCGGCGCCAGGCTCCGCTTCGGCAAGACGATGGTCGAGCTGCGCGACGGCCAGAGCGAGAAGTCCAAGGATCCCAAGGGAGTCCTCCGGGGGCAGGGAACCATCGTCCGCTACCTCGCCGATCTCCAGAAGGAGGTCAGCGAGGGGGTGGAGACCACCGAGGCCGAGCCGCAGCGGGACACCGACCCGGGCCTGCACCGCATCACGCGCCGCGGCGCGGTGGCCCGCCGCCAGGTCGCGGTGCTGAACGACATCGGCAAGGCGCTCATCGACGCTCCTGGACTCGACGACTGCCTCGCCAAGATCCTCCACGCGGTGGCGGCGGCGGTCCGGGCCGAGTGCTCCTCGCTCCTGCTCATGGACGAGGAGGGGCGGATGGTGGCGCGCGCCAGCGAGCCGCAGGGCTCGCCCCCCCGCATCTCCGAGACCGTCGTGGCCGCCGCCGCGCAGAGCCGCGCCGGACTCCTCACCCTCGACGCGCAGCAGGACCTTCGCTTCGCCGGCAGCCAGTCGGTCATCGCCCAGGGCATCCGTTCCTGCCTGTGCGTGCCGATCTGGGCGGACAACCGCATCCTCGGCATGCTGGTCCTCGACCGCGGCTTCGTGGACCCGTTCACCGCCGACGACCTCGAGCTCGTCACCGTCGTCGGCTACCAGGCGGCCCTCGCCATCGAGCGCGCCCGCTTCCTGGAACGGGCCACGGCAGTCGAGGAGCAGCGGCGCAGGCTCCTGCGCCACTTCTCGCCCGACGTCGCGAACATGATCCTGACGCAGGAGCAGCTCGACAAGGACCCCCTCGACGCCACGGTTCGAGAGGACGTGACGGTCCTCTTCTCCGACGTTCAGGGGTTCACCGGCCTCACCGAGCGGCTGCCGCCGCTGGAGCTGGCCGAGCTGCTCCGCGACTACTTCCGGGCCATGACCGAGGCCCTCTTCGAGGAGAAGGGAACGCTGGACAAGTTCATCGGCGACGGTCTCATGGCCGTCTTCGGGGCGCCGGTGGCGCAGCCCGACGGCGCCGTGCGGGCCGTGCGCTGCGCCTGGAAGATGCAGCGCAAGCTCGCCGAGCTGAACCGCAACCTGCCGCCCAACCGGCGCCTCACCATCCGGATCGGCGTGAACACCGGCCGCGTCATCGCAGGCAACTTCGGCTCGCCCGATCGCCTCGAGTTCACGGTGCTCGGCGACACCGTCAACGTGGCCTCGCGCCTCGAGTCCATGGCCGAGCCCGGAACCATCTGGGTGGGGCGCGGCACCTACGAGAAGGCGCAGCAGGCCTTCTCGTTCCAGGATCTCGGCCCGCGGGCGGTCCGTGGCAAGACCGCCTCGGTCGACGTATTCCAGGTGAGCGGCGCCATCGGCGAGATCTCGTAGGGGCGGGGCGCGTTCCCCGCCGCACCGCCCTCCTTGCGCGAGCGCCCGGTTTCCCGGTAGAGGGAGACGCGATGCAACTGACCGTCCGCGACGCCGCGCGGTTCCTGGGCGTCTCCGAGGACACGCTCTACCGGTGGGTGCGGCGAGGCGAGCTGCCGTCCCAGCAGGTGAACGATCAGTACCGCTTCAACCGGGTCGAGCTTCTCGAGTGGGCCGCGCAGCGGAAGATCCCCGTCTCGGCCGAGATCCTCGAGGAGCCGGGCCACGCGCCCCGGGGCCTGCCGCCGCTCTCCGAGGCCGTGCGCGCCGGCGGCATCCACTTCGGGCTCCGCGGAGAGGACAAGGAGGGGATCCTCCGGGCCGTGGTGGACGTCCTCCCGGTCCCGCCCGGCTTCGACCGCGACTTCCTCTACCAGATGCTGCTCGCGCGCGAGCGGCTCGGCTCCACCGGCCTCGGCAACGGCATCGCCATCCCGCACCCGCGCGACCCGATCGTCCTCCACGTGGACCGCCCGGCGGTGGCCCTCTGTCTCCTCGAGAAGCCCATCGACTTCGAGGCCCTCGACCGGAGGCCGGTCCACACGCTCTGCCTCATCGTGGCGCCGTCCACCCGGGCGCACCTCCAGCTGCTGGCGGTCCTGGCCGCGGTGCTGCGCGACCCGGCCGTTCCCGCGAAGCTCGCCGCCCGCGCCCCGCGCGAGGAGATCCTCGCCGAGATCGAGCGCGTCGAGGGCGGGATGGCGAAGGCGCGCGCGGAGGGGGTGGCAAGGAGCGACGGAGCGTGAGCCTCTACGGCGCCGCCCTGCTCGTGCTCCTCGGCGGCGGGATCGCCGCCCTGGCCCTGCGCGGATGGTTCCCGTGACGCCCGCGCTCGCCGTCCTCGCGGTCGTGCTCACCACGGCGAGCGGGCTTCCCGGCCTGCTGCTCCGGAGGAGGCCAGCGCTGGGGCAGGCCCTCTCCTCTGCCGCGCTCTGCGCCGGCTCGGCCCTCGGCCTCGGCGCCGCCGCCGCCGTCCTCTCCGGCAGCGGCGGCTTCGCCGTGAGCGCCCCCTGGCACGTCCCGCTCGGCTCGCTCGCCCTGCGGCTCGACCCGCTCTCGGCGCTGTTCCTCGTCCCCATCCTCGGGGTGCCGGCCCTGGGCTCGGTCTACGGCCTCACCTACTTCCCGCAGTCCCTCCTCGGCGGAAGGGCGGTGCGCCTGCAACTCTACTACGGGCTCGTCACGGGCTCGATGGCTCTCGTGGTGCTCGCCGACAACGCCATGCTCTTCCTCGCGGGCTGGGAGGTGATGGCCGTCGCCAGCTTCCTCCTCGTGCTCACCGACCACGAGAAGGCGGAGAGCCAGAAGGCGGCGTTCACGTACCTTGCCGCGGCGCACGCCGGCACCTTCGCCCTCTTCGCCTTCTTCTGCGTCGTCGGGAGCGCCCGCGGCTCGTTCGACTTCGCGTCCTGGAACGGCCTTCCCGCCGGCGGGAAGGCCGGCTGGCTGTACGCGCTCCTCCTGGTGGGTTTCGGGATCAAGGCCGGCCTCATGCCGCTCCACTTCTGGCTCCCCGGCGCCCACGCCGCCGCCCCGAGCCACGTCTCGGCGCTCATGTCCGGGGTGCTCCTCAAGACGGGGATCTACGGCCTGCTTCGCACGACGGGGCTCTTCGAGGCGCCGCCCGCTTCCTGGGGCATGGCGCTCCTCGCGCTCGGCGCCGTGTCGGGCGTGCTCGGCGTGGGGCTGGCGCTGGCGCAGCACGACCTGAAGCGCCTGCTCGCCTACCACTCGGTGGAGAACATCGGGATCATCGCCATGGGCGTGGGGCTCGCCCTGGTCGGCCGGGCGCGCGGCGAGCCCGCCCTCGTCTTCCTCGGCTTCGCCGGCGGCGCGCTCCACGTGGTGAACCACTCGCTCTTCAAGTCGCTGCTCTTCTACGGGGCCGGGTCGGTGCAGCATGCCTGCCACACCCGCGACCTCGAGCACCTCGGCGGCCTCGCCAAGTCCATGCGCGCCACCTCCTTCCTGTTCCTCGTCGGCGCCGCCGCCATCAGCGGGCTCCCGCCGCTGAACGGCTTCGTCTCCGAGTGGCTCGTGGCGCTCGGGGCGCTCCGCGCCATGGAGCTGCCGCGCGGCGACGCCGCCGCCTTCGCGGTCCTCGCCGCCCCGGCGCTGGCCCTCATCGGCGGGCTCGCCTCGGCCTGCTTCGCCAAGGTCCAGGGGGCCGTCTTCCTCGGGAGTCCGCGCTCGGAGCACGCCGCCCACGCCCGGGAATCGCCGCGCACCATGCTCGTCCCCATGGCGGTCCTGGCCGCTGCCTGCGCCGCCATCGGCCTCTTCCCCGCCCTCCTCGTCCCCGCGCTCCACCGCGCCGCCGCCACCTGGGCGGGCCTTCCACCCGAGGCGCTGGCCTCCCCGGCGGCGCAGGCGGCCGCCTCGGCCCGGTGGGTGAGCCTCGTCGCCGCGGCGCTGCTCGCCGGGCTCGCCGCCCTCGTGCTCCTGCGCCGCCGGGCCCTGCCCGGCCCCTCACCGGCCTCCGAGACCTGGGGGTGCGCCTTCTCCGCTCCCACGCCGCGGATGCAGTACACCGGGTCGTCCTTCGCCGAGATCCTCACCGGGCACTTCGCCTGGGTCTTCCGCCCGCGGATCCGCTTCCAGCCGCCGCGGGGCCTCTTCCCCCGGAACGCCTCCTTCGCGTCGGAGGTGCCGGACACGGTGCTCGACCTCGCGCTCTCTCCCGCCCTCTCCTTCCTCGAGCGGATCGCGCTCTGGCTGCGGGCCTGGTACCCCACCCGCGTCCACTTCCACGCCGTGCTCCTGCTGCTCGGGCTCGTGGCGATCCTCTCCTGGCGCCTCCTCTGGTGGTGACATGCTCGCGCGCGCACTCTTCCAGATGGGCCTCCTCCTCCTCTTCCCGCCGCTCCTGCTCGGCGTCGTGAACCGGACCAAGTCCCTCTTCGCCGGGCGCAAGGGCCTCCCGCTCCTCCAGGCGTACTACGACCTCGCGAAGCTCCTGCGGAAGGGGGCGGTCTACAGCCGCACCACCACCTGGACGTTCCGGGCCGGGCCGGCCGTCGGCCTCGCCTCGATCGCGGCCGCCGGGCTCATGATGGCCGTGGCGGGAGAGCGGGCTCTCGTCTCCTTCGCGGGCGACTTCGTCCTCTTCGCCTACCTGCTGGCGCTGGCGCGATTCTTCACCGCGCTGGCCGCGCTCGACACCGGCTCGTCCTTCGAGGGGATGGGCGCGGCGCGCGAGGTGTCGTTCGCGAGCATGGCCGAGCCCGCGCTCTTCCTCTCGCTCATCGTCCTGGCGCGGGCCACCGGGACCCTCTCGCTCTCCGGCATGCTCGGGCGGGGCCTCGCCCCGGCCTGGTCCACCGCCGCGCCGGCGCTGCTCCTCGCCGCCATCAGCCTCTACGTCGTGGCCCTCGCCGAGAACGCCCGCATCCCGGTGGACGACCCGAACACCCACCTCGAGCTGACCATGATCCACGAGGTGATGGTGCTCGACCACTCCGGGCCGGACCTGGCATTCATCCTCTACGGAGCGGCGCTGAAGCTCTTCCTCTTCGGCGCCATCCTCGTCCGGCTGGTGCTCGGCCACCGCTTCGAGAGCCTGCTCGCCGCCGAGGCGGCGTTCGTCGCCGGCATGGTGGGCTTCGCGATTCTGCTGGGCGTCACCGAGTCGGTGATGGCCCGCCTGCGGCTCGTGCGGGTGCCCCAGATGCTGGTGGGCGCCTCGGTCCTCTCCGTCTTCGCCCTCGTCCTCCTGCTGAGGTGATCGTGGCCGCCTGGATCGACATGGTCTTCATCCTGGTGGTGGTCATCGACCTCTTCACGCTGGCGTCGAGCCGCCTCAACGCGGCCATTCGCGCGGTGGCGTTGCAGGGGGCGCTGCTCTCGGTGCTCCCGCTCCTCCTCGCCTCGTGGGAGCACGAGATCGGGCACGTCCTCGTCCTCTCGCTCGGGGCCCTCGCCATCAAGGCGATCCTCATCCCCTGGCTCATGTTCCGGGCCATCCGCGAGGCGGCCATCCGCCGCGAGGTGGAGCCCATCATCGGCTTCGTGCCGTCCATGATCCTGGGCGGCGTGGGGGTGGCGCTCGCCTTCGCGTTCTCCCGAGGCCTGCCGCTGCCCTCGCCCGAGCGCCACGCCTACCTCGTGCCCACCGCCCTCGCCACGGTGTGGACCGGGCTCCTCCTCGTGGTCTCGCGCAAGAAGGCCGTCAACCAGGTGCTCGGCTTCCTGATACTCGAGAACGGCGTCTTCGTCTTCGGCCTCCTGCTCGCCGAGTTCATGCCCGTGATGGTCGAGGCCGGGGTCCTCCTCGACCTCTTCGCCGCGGTCTTCGTGATGGGCATCGTCATGTTCCACATCAACCGCGAGTTCTCGTCGCTCGACACCGAGAAGCTCACGGCCCTCAAGGACTAGCGGCCCATGATCCTCCTCCTCATCCTGGTCCCGCTGGTCCTCGGAAGCATGGCCTTCGCCTGGCCCGAGAACCGGAACCGGCCGGTGTTCCTCCTCGTCGGCGCGGCGGCCCACGCCGCCGGGATGATCGGCCTCTGGGTCCGGAACGAGCCGCCGGTGCTCGACGGCTTCCTGTTCCTCGACGCCGTCGGGAAGGTCGCCCTCACCGCCACGAGCACCCTCTTCCTCGCCTGCGCGGTGTACGCGCAAGGCTACCTGCGCCGGCGCGACGACCGGGACAACCGGGTCTTCGTGGGGGGCCTGCTGGTGCTCCTCTCCGCCCTCACCACCGTCGGGGTGGCGCAGCACCTCGGGCTCCTCTGGGTGGCCATCGAGCTCACCACGCTCGCCACCGCGCCGCTCATCTACTTCAACCGCAACGCCCGGTCGCTCGAGGCGGCGTGGAAGTACCTGCTCGTCTGCTCGCTCGGGATCGCGCTGGCGCTGCTCGGGACGTTCTTCCTCGCCCTGGCCGGCGCCGCTCCCGGCGGCCCGCGCTCGCTGCTCGTCGAGGACCTGGTCCGCGCGGGGCCCTCGCTCTCCAAGCCCTGGGTGCGGGCCGCATTCGTCTTCCTGCTCGTCGGCTACGGCACCAAGATGGGGCTCGCCCCGCTCCACTCCTGGAAGCCCGACGCCTACGGCGAGGCCCCGGGCCTGCTCGGGGCGCTCCTCTCCGGCGCCGTCACCAACTTCGCCTTCCTCTCCCTCGCCCGCGTCTACCAGGTGTGCCGCGCCGCCGGGGAGGACGCCTTCGCGCGCGACGCCCTGGTGGGGCTGGGGCTCCTCTCCATGGCGCTCGCCGCGGTGTTCATGGTCGGCCAGCGCGACTTCAAGCGGATGCTGGCCTACTCCTCGGTGGAGCACATGGGCATCCTGGCGGTGGGGCTCGGCCTCGGCGGCTCCGCCGTGGCGGGGGCCTTCTTCCACTCGCTCAACAACGGCCTGTCGAAGGGCGTCCTCTTCCTCGCCGCGGGCAACATCCACCGGGCCTTCGGCTCCAAGCTCACCGACCACGTGCGCGGCGCCGCCCGCCGCCTCCCCATCTCCGGACCGCTCTTCCTCGCCGGCTTCCTGGCGGTGACCGGCACGCCGCCCTTCAGCCCCTTCTTCTCCGAGTTCGTCATCCTGAACGGTGCGTTCGGCGCCGGCCGCTTCTGGGTGGGCGGGCTCTTCCTCCTCTTCATGGCGGTGATCTTCATCGGCATGGGCACGACGGTCCTGAAGGTGGTGCAGGGCGACGACGCCGGGACGCCGTCGAATCCGGGCTTCGGCGACAGCTGGCTCACCGCCGCGCCTCCGCTCGTCCTCATGCTCGTGGTCCTCCTGCTGGGGCTGTGGCTGCCGCGGGGGCTTTCCGACCTCTTCCAGTCCGCGGCCCGCCTCGTGGCGGGGAGCTAGCGATGCCGAGCCGGATCCTCGAGGCCTGGAACGCGGAGGCGGTGGAGGCGGCGGCGGTCCCCGTCCTCCCGCTCGACGACTTCCAGCAGATCGTGGCCGACGTGCTCACCGCCGGCGGCCGCATGACCGCCTTCTTCGGCCGCGCCGCCGGCGGCGGCAAGACGCTCGTCACCGCCGCCCTCGCCGACGACCCGAACGGAAAGCTGGCCCTCCTCTCCACCATGGTCGGCGCCTCCTATCCCTCGCTCGCGGCCGAATGCCCGGCGGTCCAGTCCTTCGAGCGCGAGCTGTTCGAGCAGCACGGCGTCCGGCCGGAGGGCCACCCGTGGATGAAGCCCGAGCGCTTCGAGCCGCCGCTCGCCGGCGGCGTGGACCCCTGGGGCCGGAAGGCGAGCCCGTCGCCCATCCCCGGCGACTACCCGTTCTTCGCCGTCGAGGGCGAGGAGGTGCACGAGGTGGCGGTCGGCCCGGTGCACGCCGGCATCATCGAGCCGGGCCACTTCCGCTTCCAGTGCCACGGCGAGCACGTCTTCCACCTCGAGATCGTCCTCGGCTACCAGCACCGCGGAGTGGAGCGGATGCTCCTCGGCGGACCGGACCGCCGCACGGTCGCGCTCCTCGAGTCGGTCGCCGGCGACACCGCGGTGGGCCACGTGCTCGCCCACGCCAACGCGGTGGAGGCGCTGGCCGGCTGCCAGCCGCCGGCACGCGCGGCGGTGCTGCGCGGGGTGGCGCTCGAGCTGGAGCGGCTCGCGAACCACGTCGGCGACCTGGGCATGCTCGCCGGCGACGTCGGCTTCCTCTCGACCGCCTCGTACTGCGGCGCGCTGCGCGCCGACTTCCTGAACGCGCTGGCCGAGATCTGCGGCAACCGCTTCGGCCGCGGGCTCGTCGTCCCGGGCGGCGTGCGCTTCGACCTCGACGCCGGCGCCGCCGCGCGCCTCGCCGACAAGGTGCAGAAGGCCTGGAGCGACGTGGATGCGGCGGCGAGGCTCTTCTTCCGTTCCCCATCGGCCCGGAACCGGACCGACGGCACCGGCGTCGTCTCGCGGGAGACCTGCAACCAGCTCGGCCTGGTGGGGCCGGCGGCGCGGGCCTGCGGCGTGGCGCGCGACGTCCGGCGCGACCACGCCACCGGCATCTTCCGCTTCGTCCACGTGCCGGTGATGACCGGCGAGAGCGGGGACGTCTTCGCGCGCGCCTGGGTGCGCTACCTCGAGTCGGAGCGGAGCGCCGACTTCGTGGCGCGCCAGCTCCGCGCCCTGCCCGGGGGGCCGGTACGCGCCGCCTGCGCCCCGCCGGCGAAGGACAAGCTCGTCGTCTCCATGATGGAGGGGTGGCGCGGGGAGATCGCCCACGTCGCCGTCACCGGGGGCGACGGCCGCTTCGCCCGCTACAAGATCGTGGACCCCTCCTTCCACAACTGGATGGGGCTCGCGCTGGCGCTGCGCGGCGAGCAGATCTCCGACTTCCCGCTCTGCAACAAGAGCTTCAACCTCTCCTACTGCGGGCACGACCTGTGATCGACGACATCGTCAACATCCTCCGCTTCCGGGCCCGCTTCGGCCGGCAGACCGTGGCCTACCCCGAGGGGCCGGCCCGCTTCCCGGAGCGCTTCCGCGGCCGGCCGGTCCTCGACCCGGCGAGCTGCCGGGAGGGCTGCCGCGCCTGCGCCGACGCCTGCCCCACCGAGGCCATCTTCGACGCCGGCAGTCCATCGATGAAGATCGACCTGGGCCGCTGCATCTTCTGCCCGGCCTGCACCGAGGCCTGTCCCGAGGGCGCCATCCGCTTCACGCGCGACTACCGGCTCGCCATGCGGACGCGGGAGGAGCTGCTCTGCGGGGGCGACGTCGCGAAGCTCGCCGCCGCGCTCGACGAGCGCATGCGCCGGGTGCTCGGCCGGGCCCTGCGCCTGCGACAGGTGTCGGCGGCCGGCTGCAACGGGTGCGAGGCGGAGCTGAACGCCTCGGGCAACATCCAGTTCGACCTCTCCCGCTTCGGCATCCAGTTCGTGGCCTCGCCGCGCCACGCCGACGGAATCGTGCTGACCGGCCCCGTCTCCGAGAACATGCGCCTCGCCACCCTCAAGACCTGGGAGGCTGTTCCGGCGCCCCGCATCGCGGTGGCGGTCGGCGCCTGCGCCTGCTCCGGCGGGATCTTCCGCGGCAGCCCGGTGCAGTCGGACGGCATGCCCGGCGTGCCGGAGATCCCGGTGGACCTCTGGATCCCCGGCTGCCCGCCCCACCCCATCACCGTCCTCGACGGCTTCCTCCGGCTCCTCGGCCGCATCGAGGGAGATCGCCTTCAGCTCGCGGGGACGGGGATCGTCCTGCCGGCGCCGGGCGGCTGACCCTCGCCGCGAAATAACCCGCTCGCTCGCGCGTAGATCACGGCGTGACCAGGAGGTCCGCGATGATCTGCCCATACTGCCGTACCGAGAACCAGCCCGGCGCCACCCGCTGCGGCGCCTGCACCACCTGGATGGTCGAGAGACCGCCCGTGCGCGAGTGGCTCCGCGCCCGCGATGGAAAGATGATCGCAGGCGTCTGCCGCGGGCTCGCGGATCGCTTCGGCTTACCGGTGGCCGCGGTCCGGCTCGGCTTCCTCGCGAGCGTACTGCTCGGCGGCTGGGGGATCCTGGCCTACGCGATCCTGTGGATCGCCATGCCTCTCCCGCCGAAGGCGGCGCTGCCGGCGGCGCCTCCCGCCAGCCTCGAGCGACAGGCGCCCTCGAACGGCTGACGGGCGGTGGCCTCGCCGGGAAGGTGGGCAGTCCGGGCGGCGGCCGGATCAGCGGCGGAACACGCCGACGTGGAACCGCTTGCCGCCCCGGAGCGGAACGTCCCAGGCGCCGGCGCGCCGGAGGCCCTGCGCCGCCAGGGCGTCGGCGACCTCCGCCGGGGGGACGAGCCGCATCGCGCCCTCGAGCTTGCGGATGGTCTCGAAGCGCGAGGCCCGGGGCGGCTCGCCGCCCGGAAGCTGGAGGACCACCGAGCAGGCCCCGCCCGGCGCCACCCAGCCGCCGATGGCCCGGGCGAGCAGCTCGGGATGCACGTACTCGAAGAGGAGCGCGGCGTGGACGAGGTCGAACGACGCCGGATCGAGCCTCGCCGAGAGCACGTCGCCGCAGTACAGCTCGAGCCGCGCGCCCAGGCCGCGGAAGCGCTGGCGCGCCACCGCCACGTACTGGATGTTGAGGTCCACCCCCACCGCGCGGACGGTGATCGCCGGGTCGACGTGCTCGAGACCGTTGCCGGTGGCGCAGCCCAGCAGCGCCAGCCGGGCCGGCCGCACCGACCGGTAGACCTGGCCGAACGCGTCCGAGAGCGGGCCGAGCTGGTCTGCGCCCCCCGGCCCCATGTGCCCCTCGTAGTCGGCCGCGGAGACGGCGAGCCAGGGATGCGGCGCGGGCACCGGGCGAGTCTAGCCCGCGGCCTCCCGGCGCGGCGCCCTTTCGCGCTCCGCCGCCGGGCTCGGAGCCGGGCTGCGAGCTCGACTCGACCGGGCGCGCCGTCAGGTCACCCGCAGCCCCGGCCAGCCCGCGAGCGGGTCCGTCGAGCGGACGAGGTGAATCCCCGCCGCGGCGAATCGCGCCAGCGCCGCCTCGGCCTGCGGGGTGAAGTCGGCGGCGAACCCGCCCTTCCCGTCCGGGACCGCCACCGCCGACATGCAGTCGACGAGCAGGTACACCTTCGAGGCCAGCCGGGGGTCGCGCGCATGGATCTCGGCCAGCAGGTCCTCGACGGTGCTCTTCACGCAGTGGCTCGCGGCCTGGCCCGCGACCACGACCGCGCCGGCGTCGAGGAGCGACTCCACCAGCCGGGCGTTCTTCTCGGCGAGGGGGCGGCGGTCGTGGCGCCAGAGCACCTCCGGCCGCAGCGCCGAGTAGTTCTCGGTGAGCGGGTTCTGCCCCTTCTCCTCGGTCCAGCTCTGCGCCCCCCGCACGTAGGCGTGGAAGAGGCGCGCCTCCTGGACGGCGCCCGCGAGCGCGTGGCCGTCCGACCCGAGGAGGCAGTGAGGCGGCCAGATCCAGAGCTGGTACTTGCCGGCCCGCTCCAGCTCCTCGCAGTAGTGGATCGCCTCCTCGCGCAGCCACCCCTCGTCGCCGCGGGCGATCCAGCTCGCGACCGCCGGGTTCGGCCTCGCCGCGCCGGAGCGGACGTCGGCCGCGAGGACGGTGCGGTGGGGAGAGAGCGTCTTCCCATCCCGGTCCACCCAGAACGAGGCGAAGAAGATCTGGAAGGCGAGGTGGGTGTCCATCGTCGCCGTGATGCGGGTGATGGCCGGCAGGTTGCGATAGACGAACTCGGCGAGCCGGCGGCTGTCCTCGACGGCGCCGCGCCCGCTGCGCCCGCCGACGTAGAGCGCGCCCTCGGGGAAGCAGAAGTCCTTTTGCTCGTCCACGAGCAGGAGGTGGAGGTCGAAGGCGTCGTCGCCGGAGGGCGGCACCGCGTGGCGATCCCTCCAGCTCGGGGCGGCGTCGAGGAGCGCCTGGGCGTCGGGGCGGTGGTCCCAGCGAGCGGCGCTGCCCGGATCGTAGAAGGGAGGGAGCGGAAGCGTACGGGTTCGGCTCATGTCGGGCCTTTCGCCGCGGGCCTCAAGCGGCCATGCCGCGGGCCTCCAGGATGAGGCGGGTGCGCACGTCGAAGAGGTTGCGCTCGAGGCCCACCGGGTACTGGTGCGGGTTCACGAACCGCTTGATGCCGGCGTGCAGGCGGCCGAGCTGGGCCTGCCCGCGCAGGCGGATCTCGTCGAGCCTCGGGGCCTGGTAGACGACCCGCCCCTTGCGCAGGACGGGGACGAGCAGGTCCTCGCCCGGCGCGCCCTCCGGGAGGCGGCGCCGGCGGGTCATGTCGAGCGGGTCCACGATCTCGACCGGGCTCGGAAGGCCCGTTCCCTCGTCGTAGATGGCGTCGGCGAGGAAGCCCTTCTCTCCTTCGTAGCGGCGCACCTGGAGGAGGCCGGGAACGGAGGTCTTGGCCGCGTTCTCGGAGAGCTTCACGCGGTAGGTCCAGGGGGCGCCGGCGCCCATCCGGACCGCATTGAGCTTGTAGACGCCGCCCAGCGCCGAGTCGTCGTGGCCGGTGACGAGCCGCGTGCCCACGCCCCACACGGCGATGGCGGCGCCCTGGTCCTTCAGGCTCTGGATGATGTGCTCGTCGAGCTCGTTCGACGCCAGGATGGGGGTTTCCCGGAACCCTGCGGCGTCGAGGACGCGCCGGGCCTCCTGGGAGAGCCAGGCGAGGTCGCCCGAGTCGAGCCGGATGCCTGCGAGGTCCCTCCCCTGGGTGCGGAGCCACCGCCCCACCTCCACCGCCTTGCGCACGCCCTCGAGCGAGTCGTAGGTGTCGACGAGGAGCACGCAGTTCGCCGGCATGGCCCGGGCATAGGCCATGAAGGACTCCAGCTCGTCGTCGAAGAGCATGACCCAGCTGTGGGCGTGCGTGCCCTTCACCGGGATGCCGTAGAGGCGGCCCGCCAGGACGTTGGAGGTGGCGGCGCATCCGCCGATGTAGGCGGCCCGGCTCGCCGCCAGGCCCCCGTCGATGCCCTGCGCGCGCCGCAGCCCGAACTCGATGACCGGCTCGCCCTTCGCGGCGAGGCAGACCCGGGCCGCCTTGGTGGCGATGAGCGACTGGAAGTTCACGATGTTGAGGAGCGGGGTCTCGAGCAGCATGCACGAGATGATGGGGCCCTTCACCCGGAGCAAGGGCTCGTGGGGGAAGACCGCCGTTCCCTCGGGAACCGCGTCGAGGTCGCAGTCGAGGGAGAGCTTGCCGAGGTAGTCGAGGAACGCGGGCTCGAAGAGCGGCCGCCGGTCGGAGCCGCGCTGGAGGGCGAGGTACTCGAGGTCGGCGGGGTCGAAGCGGTGCCGGGCGAGGTAGTCCACGGCGTGGTCGAGCCCGGCGGCGATGGTGAACCCTCCCTGGAAGGGGTTCTTGCGGAAGGTGAGCGTGAAGACCGCCTCCCGCTCGGCGATGCCGGCCTTCCAGGCAGCGCAAGCCATGGTCAGCTCGTAGAAGTCGGTGAGGAGCGCCAGCGAGGGGCGGTAGAGCTCGGACGGGACCATGCGCGCCTCCAGACCGCCCCCCCGGGGCGAGGCGCCCCGCGGGCCACCCATCTTGTAGCCGTCGGGCCGCTTGCGCCACCCCTCTGACGCCATAAGAGAGGGCCTGGAGGCGATCCATGGGCGACCCCTTCGGCGTGGTTCAGACCTTCGAGCGCGGCGGCGGGCGAACGGGGAGGCTGTACTCCCTGCCCGCCCTCGAGAAGAAGGGCCTGGGCGCGGTCTCGCGCCTGCCGGTCTCGCTCCGCATCGTGCTCGAGTCGCTCCTGAGGAACCTAGACGGCAAGCGCGTCGGCGAGAAGGACGTCCGGGCCCTCGCCGCCTGGAGGCCTAACGCCGATCGCGTCGAGGAGATCCCGTTCGTCGTCTCGCGCGTCCTCCTCCAGGACTTCACCGGCGTCCCGCTGCTCGTGGACCTCGCCGCCATGCGCGCGGCGATGGCGCGGCTCGGCAAGGACCCCGGGGGCGTCGAGCCGCGGGTACCGGTGGACCTCGTCGTCGACCACTCGGTTCAGGTGGACGTCCATGGCAGCGCCGACGCGCTCGAGCGGAACCTCGAGCTGGAGTTCGAGCGCAACCGCCCGCGATACGAATTCCTCAAGTGGGGCACGCAGGCGTTCCGGCGGCTCCGCATCGTCCCGCCGGGGATCGGCATCTGCCACCAGGTGAACCTCGAGTACCTCGCCACGGTGGTGAGCGAGCGCGAGGGCGTCTTCTTCCCGGACACGCTCGTCGGCACCGACTCCCACACCACCATGGTGAACGGGCTCGGCGTCGTCGGCTGGGGCGTGGGCGGGATCGAGGCCGAGGCGGCGATGCTCGACCAGCCCACGTATTTCCTGACCCCGGACGTGGTCGGCGTCCACCTCTCCGGCTCGTTGCGCGAGGGCGTGACCGCCACCGACCTGGTCCTCACCCTCACCGAGATGCTCCGCAAGGCCAAGGTGGTGGGGAAGCTCGTCGAATTCCACGGCGAGGGGGCGGCGACCCTGGCCGTGGCGGAGCGCGCCACCATCGCCAACATGGCGCCGGAGTACGGGGCCACCATCGGCTTCTTTCCGCCCGACGAGCAGACCCTCCGCTACCTCGCCTCGACCGGACGCGGCCAGGAGCAGGTGGACGCGGTCCGCGCCTACTGCAAGGCGCAGGGGATCTTCGGGATCCCGCGCCGCGGCGAGTGCGACTACTCGGCGGTGCTCGAGCTCGACCTCGGCACGGTGCGGGCGAGCGTCGCCGGCCCGAAGCGGCCGCAGGACCGGATCCCGCTGCCCGAGCTGAAGGCCCGCTTCCGGGAGCTCTTCTCCCGGGAGGACGCCCAGGGATACGGCAAGCCGCGCGCGGAGCTCGGCCGGCGCGCGAGGCTCGCCGGCGGCGCCGGAGCAGCGCGCCCCGGCGGCGGCCTGCAGGACCCGGGGAGCGCGCCCGACGCCCGCGCCAAGGGGACGAACCCCCTCACCGAGGCCGAGATGATGAACAACCGGCCGACGCCGGATCCCGCGCCGGCGGGAGCCGCGCTCGCTGGGGTGGAGCTCGGCCACGGCGACGTCGTCATCGCCGCCATCACCTCCTGCACCAACACGTCCAACCCGAGCGTCATGCTGGCCGCCGGGCTGCTCGCCAAGAAGGCCGTCGAGAGGGGGCTCGCGGTCCGGCCGGCGGTGAAGACCTCCCTCGCACCCGGCTCGCGCGTCGTGAGCCGATACCTCGCCGAGACGGGGCTGCAGCCGTGGCTCGACCGGCTCGGGTTCCAGGTCGTCGGCTACGGTTGCACCACCTGCATCGGCAACTCCGGGCCGCTCGACGCGAGCGTCGAGAAGCTCATCGCCGACAACGACCTCGTCACCGCGAGCGTGCTCTCCGGCAACCGCAACTTCGAGGCCCGCATCCACCAGGCGGTGAAGGCCAACTTCCTCATGAGCCCACCGCTCGTCGTGGCGTTCGCGCTCGCCGGGAGCGTGGACGTGGACCTCGAGAAGGACCCGCTCGGCAAGGGGAAGGACGGGAGGGACGTCTACCTCCGCGACGTGTGGCCCACCACGGCCGAGGTGCAGGCGCTCCTCGACGCGGCCACCGACCCCGAGGCCTACCGGGAGAACTACGGCGACTTCTCCCACAACAGGCGATGGAACGAGACGGCGGTGAAGGGCGGGACGCTCTACGCCTGGGACCAAGAGTCCACCTACATCCGGGAGCCACCCTACTTCGGCGGGCAGGCGCGTCCGGTGGAGGACGTCCGCGGGGCGCGGGCGCTCGCGATCTTCGGCGACTCGGTCACGACCGACCACATCAGCCCCGCCGGGTCCATCCAGCCGTCCTCGCCGGCCGGCCAGTACCTCCGCTCGCTGGGCGTCGGCGTGGGCGATTTCAACAGTTATGGCGCGCGGCGCGGCAACGACCGCGTGATGGTGCGAGGAACGTTCGCCAACGTTCGCATCCGGAACCTCATGGTGCCGGGCATCGAGGGCGGCGTCACCTTGCACCAGCCCTCGGGGAGGCGGATGTCCATCTACGACGCGGCCATGGAGTACGGGCGCGAGGGGACCCCGCTCGTGGTCGTCGCCGGGAGCGAGTACGGCACCGGAAGCTCGCGCGACTGGGCGGCGAAGGGGACGGCGCTCCTCGGCGTGCGCGCGGTGGTGGCCCGCTCCTTCGAGAGAATCCACCGCTCGAACCTCGTGGGAATGGGCGTCCTCCCGTGCCAGCTCCCGGAGGGGACCACGGCGGCGGCGCTCGGGCTCGACGGCACGGAGACCTACGACGTCGTCGGCATCGGGGCCGGGCTTGCGCCGCGGCACGGGGTGAGGCTCGTCGTCCGGCGGAGGGATGGGCGGACCGACGAGGTTCCGCTGACGGTGCGCATCGACACGCCCATCGAGGTGGAGTACTTCCGCGCCGGCGGCATCCTGCCCTACGTGCTCCGGCAGCTGGCCGGCTGACGCGGCGCCGCGCACATCGGCGCACCCGGCGGTGCTTTTCCGCTGGCGCTCCAGTGGGACCGGAAGGTAACAGTACCGGTCGCGAGGTGACCGATGGCGATGTCGAACTACGCGCTCTCGATCGCGGCGCTGGCCGCGTCGATCCTGCTGCTCGTCACACCCCACGCCCGCATCCCGGCCGTCTTCGCCGCCGTGGCGAGCGGGCTCGAGGTGCTCATGGCGGCGGGAGTCATCCGCGTGGCCGTGAGCGGCGTCCCCCTGATCCTCGTCCTCGGCGCCGTCATTCTCGTCGCCGGTGTCGTGGCCTACCTCAGGGTCTCCGCGAAGGGAGCGGTGAGCGCCGCAACCGTGGCGACGCTCGTCGGCCTCGCCCAGGTCCTACGATCCCTCCACGCCATTTAGGTCGTAGGTCGCGTAGGTCGTGCCGGGCAATCTCTGATTTTGGTCCGTCCTGCGGACGGTGGGCCGAGGCGCGGACCGGGGGCCTTGGCGGTGGCGCTTTGGTTTCAGGAGAATGGGTAGGCGCGCGGCTTGCTATGCGGCGGTGGGTGGGCCGACTGCCGCGATACGCGCTGGTGGAAGAGGGCAGCTACAACCACTGCACCTGGCGCAG
>Ga0209798_10000883_pt1 | contig 18369 bp, 15 predicted proteins | sample DOMMetBare3Fresh_FD_187475 | JGI IMG/M metagenome (GOLD analysis project Ga0209798, IMG submission 187475) | Wetland sediment microbial communities from St. Louis River estuary, USA, under dissolved organic matter induced mercury methylation -... | ecosystem: Environmental > Aquatic >...
CGGATTATTTTGCAACATTCCATTGAGCACGGCGGTACTACATTGAGGGATTTTGTCAACGAAGCGGGCAAACCCGGTTATTTCAAGCAACAACTTCGCGTTTACGATCGCCCCGGATTGCCCTGCTTAAATTGCCGGGAGCCGTTGACAGAAATCAGAATAGCCAATAGATCGACGGTATTTTGCAAAGTTTGTCAGCGGTAAAGATGCCTAGCGCACGTCAAATTTGAGATTTTTAATTCGCCTCAACCCAGCCCTCCAGGCCATCCACTCCAGTAGAATAATGAGTTCAAGGTGCCGAAAATTAGAAAGTTCTAAAATTGGCCATCAAACCATCAGAAAAAACTGGATTAGCCTGGTTGCCCGTCAATTCTTGGATTTGTTAATATCGGCGCATAAACGAATGTAAACAATGAAAACGCTAAAAGCCAGAAAAGAGTTGATATATAAATGAAAACACTGTACCAGCCCGGAAATGTAATCGGCAGAAAAACTCTAAAAAAGGCAGCCAGATTGATCAGTACAAAAGCTATCGCGATGGTGTTTGAAGCTCTAAGAGCTCTGCCGGTATGTCCTAATGAAACCCTCGCCATCATGCCCAATGTCAGCACACCAATGCCGCCTATGGTAAAAGCATGCAATGCTACAGAAGGTATTATCACTGAATAAGCCGACAGGGCGGTCAAAATAAATCCAAAAATAATCCAGCCATAACCGGTATACAATATCCATAGTAATGGGACATACCATATTTTTCGCACATACCACCCTGATGCCCTGATTATATTCGCCAGGGCCGCCATAACAGCTGCTATTGCCAGAATAGTCCCTGAAATAGCAAAGAATTGTAATCCAAATACAAGTATGGCAGTTGCAATTGCTAAATTGTCAAGCACAGGGTTTCTGATTACTATTGTGCCCATCAGTCCCCGTTCTGTGAAAAATGGAAATACGCGACCGGCAATGATAAGGATCAAAACGATAATAGTGGCAACGGCAAGCTGAATCCCTAACCACGCCGTATTTTCTGTAAGACCCAAAATTTCAAGATGGACCAAGGCATTTCCAAGCGTCAATAAAAGTATTATGCCTATGAAGACTAAACTCTTGAAGTGTCCCGACTGGAGAATAGGTTTGCTGATCTGATAAGCCAATAGGGGCAGGAAAGAAAAGTCCAACAATGCAATCAGGGCATCCGGTAACAAACCCTCATAAAAAGGAACGACTCGTCCGTAGATCCATAACAAGCCAAGTCCTGCTAGTTGACCACCGGACACAGTGGGCCTGCCTGTCCAATTCTTAACTGCCGTCAATAAAAAACCGGCAATAACAGCAGCGCTGTAACCCAGCAGCATTTCATGGGCATGCCAGAAGGAATTTGAAAAATAATTTTCGGTGGTTAAACTTCCCTGAAAAATTGCGTTCCAGAGTACAATCAAAATTAGCGCGGATAATCCGGCCAAAGCAAAAAAAGTTCTAAAACCTAAAGCAAACAAGGGAAGATCAAAGATATTTTGCGATTTCATTATTTATTAATGCTCCAGCCAATCCAGTTCAGCGTTCGAGAAGCCTGCAATTATACGCATTTCTCGATTAAAAGGGCCTTTTGGTTTCTTGCCATTATAATATGCCAGTAATGTTTCTTGATATTTGGTTTCGGCTTCAATTCCTTTGTTTCGGCAAAAATATTTGAACCAATAAGACCCTCTTTCAACATGACCCACTTCATCAGTCAATATCCGCGTTAACAGGACTACACTGGCTTCATCGCCAAGCGCCTCAAATTTTTCCACCATGGCCGGTGTCACATCCAGTCCGCGCGCCTCCATGCAACGCGGCACTAAAGCCAATCTGGCTATCAAGTCATTGGCAGTATCTTGCGCATGGTTCCATAATCCGCTGTGGGCAGGAAAATCACCATAAGCCGTGTGCATTTTTTGCAAATGTGCCCTGATTAAAGCAAAATGCTGGGCTTCTTCATCTGCAATAGTCAGCCAGTCCCGGTAAAATTGTTCAGGCAGGCCGCGAAAACGGTAAAGCAAATCCCAAGCCAGATAAATGGCGATAAATTCAATATGGGCAATGGCATGAAAAAAAGCCGCGAGTCCTTCAGAAGAGTTCAGCTTCCGTTTAGGCATATTACGTGGCATCAGCCACTTGGGTCTATCGGGGAATTTCACCAATTCGATCGGCAGAACCGGCTCACTGGATAAGAAGTCTAGATTTCCTTTCTCCATGAGTTGTCGGGCATCCCGGGTTAATGCCAATTTTTCATCGATATCTGCGCGGTATAGGCAAGCCTCGGCAAATTCAAAGATATTTAAAGGAGAAGATTCAAGAGAACGGTGGGTGGTCATTTATGGTAATTTTTTCATGCAATTCAGGACTTGATGGACAGTCCAGCCTTTTAGTCTATTACTGGAATGACGGGGTTAGAGGATCATATTTTAGTTCCAGTTTGTGAATGAAGCCTGCCATCCCTGATTTCTGGGTCCCGGCGACGTCATTTTTTTCGGTGGCCGAGTTGGGGGGGCTGACACTCAACTTCTCCGACATTTCAATATGCAGGGGTTACTTCAATGTAGCTTATCGCATGTCTTTGGAACTGAATCCGGAAAAAATCCAGATACCAACTATAACCGATTAGCCTTAGCCCTTGCTTCTTTGGCGCCTTTAAAGTTTTTTTGTAACTCTCTCGCGTGTGCAATCAATAACCAGCTATGTTTTTTTAGAGTAATGTCGTTAGCGGCTAATAAAGCAGATTTTTTGGCAAGATCTTCGGCCAAGCGGGGTTTGGATTGTTTAATCCGAATCAAGGCCAGCTTGTAAAACAAATTGGCGTTTCGTGGTTCAATTCGAATGGCTCTCTCGATTGTAGCGCTAGCCGATTCAAGGTTACCGTTGGTGGTATTTTGAGTGGCCGCCAACACCAACGCGCCTACGGCCGGTGATAAGGGTGCCGAAGTCTCCAGGGGTTCAAAAGGCGTTAGTGGAGGAGATTCAGGCTCCTCGATCTTTGGCGTTTGTGCCGGCGACTGTATTGGCGTCTGTGTTAAGGATGATGGTTCTTCCGGTTGTTCCTTTTGCTCTCTTTCCGGTGGCAAGGGCTCTGGCTTAAACTCTATGGACTCCGGCGTTGCTGCATAATCCTTCAGCGGCTCGGTTGTCACAGTTTCTGTCGAATCTTGTTTATTACGGCTAATCTTGCCCTGTTGTCCAGTAGCCGGAAAGCTCTGCGTATTGCTATTTGGATGGCCGCCATAAATGGGAGCAGGGGGCTGTGCGCCATAAAAATCAGCACAGCCGGCAATTAATGAAGACAGAATGAAACTAAAAAAAAATCGTTTTGGCATTACCATTAAAATAACTCTAAATTATCGGAATAATTTTGTTGATGGGTATTTTTCAAAGCATGGTGGATTTATCGACGAGTTTTTTGCGCCGTTACAAGTCAATAAGCTGAAAATATTCTGAACCTGACTTCAATCGAGATCAGATATTTTTGGAGTTGGAACAAGACATATTTCACCAACCAGTGACGTGATGTAAAAAAGGCTGAAGAGTTTTAAATCCTTCAGCCTTTTTGGATGGACAGGATTGAAAAATAGTTTTCCTAGCCAGCAAAAATTATAATTTTCATTGTACAGAATAAATTAATTACCGGCAATATAAAGAAGCTCAGCAGCAAATCGTCAGTGCTGTGATGAAATTTGGTTCTACCTCGAGTTATTGAAAACAATATAACTGAGAGAGTCTGTTACAAAACTTCTGCGCAACTCTTCCTCGGGATACAGTCGCTCGTTACTTTAGTTATACGGTCTCTAACACTATTCATGAATTTTTAGCGACCTGATTCTATTGATGGCTGCTGCTAGCTCATATTTACGTGGCCTGGACAGAAGCCCAGGATAATCGGGTGTCAAGTAGGATAAGCCGTGATTTGACAACTGTTCATCGAGCCAGTCTATCCAGAACTTGATTGTCTCAGGTTTATCGGCATGCTGATTAATTTTATTTCGCAAAACCAACAGGCAAAAGCCGATGGTTAAAACTTGAGGTGCTTCGGCAAGCTGAGCAATCGCTTCCAAATCGATGACATCCATGCCGTATTCAAGTCGCTTTGATGCAACAGCGGATAACTTTATGCGTTTGGGTAGCGTCTTTTTCAAACGCTGATTATGATAAGTAGGGTTAAAATTGTCGGCTGCTAGCCGGCGTGATTCGGAAAAATTAAACTGGCAACTCTCTTCATACGGAATAACGCCCAGTCTCTTGCGAACTTTAGCGGTTATATCGTGACAACGGTAATTTTCCATCAACAAGCAGGTACTGGCTTTCTGTAAAAAATGTCCCAGTCCGCCCAGCACAAAAATCATCGAAATACGATATTGATGCCATAAAGACATTAATACGTTATACAGCGGCTTGATCGGTTCCTGTAACGGTTCAAGCACTTGATTGATGAGCTCATCACGTACCAGAAAATTGCTTGCTGAGCTATCCTCATCAAATAATAGCAATCTGCAACCGATTTCTATGGCTTCGACCATATTGGCTGCCTGGGAAGTGCTGCCGCTAGCATTAAAGGAGGAGAAATGGCTGGTTTTGACACCATTGGGCAGGTTACTGATAAAACCGCTGATATCAACGTCCTGGACACTACGGCCCTCCTCCGCTCTGATCAAAAAAGCATCTTCCCGGGTCACCACATATTCCCGTCCATCACCAGGAATATGCGCGTAAATGCCTGCTAAAATAGCCTGTAATAAGGTCGATTTGCCGTGATGGCTGCCGCCAGTTATGACGGTAATGCCAGCTTTTATGCCCATTCCGGTCATGCTGTTCCCGTTTGTTAGCGGTACTTCTATTTCCAATAAGTCAGGCGATTGAAAGAGTGAAACAAACTCGCCAAGTGCCGGCCTGTCATCAATGCCGCTATGGCGCGGCAAGCTTGCACGGTTGGCGATAAAAGAAACGAGATCGTGCTGCTGCATGAACTGAGTAATATCGGAACGTGATTTTTGTACCTCGAAAAACCGGCCCAACAGCGTCCTGGCTTGCTCGTCGTAATGCTGATAAAAAAAAGTATGATCAACGATCGCAACCAATTCACGGTTCAACATAATCCACGCCTGGTCGGCATCAAAAATACCGCCGCCAAGCCCTTTTCCGGGCAGGCTGATTATAAATTTCAACGCTATGACTTTATCTTCAAAGAGTACGGTGTCCCTACTCAGCATTTTTTGACTTAAGTCAATCGTGCCAAAAGAACCGCTGCCATCCTTGCCCCGATTTTGCTCGGCAAATTGATCGATTCCATCGCGAAAACGACGAACCAAAAAGTCAGCCAACGCGAATTTTCCTTCTTGGCTGTCCAGTAAATGATCGGGAAAGCCACTTTCCTGACTCGATATTCTCACAACTGCAATAGAGCCGGGATTCGCCCCCGCACTACCCTGGATTTTGATAAATTTGAACTCAAAGTGAGGAAAATTATAGACGCCGGCCAAACGTACGATTGTTTGAAACGGACAATCCGCAATGGAAGCGATTAATTCATTTAATCTATTCATGTATGTCTTTTTGTAAACGGTTGCTTTATGATTTTGACTTCAATTAGACAATTTTTTCTGCCAAAAATACTCTAGGGCTCAGGTGGCAGTATACTAGCGATAAACAGATTTTAGACGCCACGTCAGCTAAGCTCCACAGGGTGGTTAAACCGGAACGCAAAACATGCCAAAAAAATTAGCTGTCGAATTGGATACGGGAACGCTTTTCGTTGAGTTAGAGCCCGGACCTGTTCCCTTGAAACGATTACTGGGTTTTGCCGCACGAATTAGCAGTAAGCGCAAATTTTTGCTGGTCAGTAAAGTTCTGGGCAAGCATTATCCTGTTTCGCCAAGAATGATGAGTTGGTCTTATCGCGCGCTGGCGCGGGCAGTGCTTAAAAACCAGATAGGTCGTCAATCGCTGTGGATAGGGATGGCCGAAACCGCAACAGGATTGGGTTACGGTGTGTTCGAAAAAGCCTGCCAGACCGGCATTGAGCAGGCCTTGTTCATGCAAACCACACGGTATCATCTGGAAGGAACACTGCGGCTGGAATTTGAAGAATCCCATAGCCATGCCAAAGACTTCTTTCTTTATTTTCCCGATAAACCAGAATACCGGAAACAATTTTTAAATGCTGAAACGCTGGTGCTGATCGACGATGAAATCAGCACGGGAAAAACTTTTTTACGCCTCATTAATGCCTATCAAAAGATTAATCCTCATCTGAGTAAAGTGTTTATCGTCAGTCTGGTCAATTTTGCTCATCCTAATGACCGTCAAAGTCTGGAATCTCAGGTTGGGATCAAAGTTGTGTGGGTATATTTAAGGCAGGGGTTACTGCATTTTGAGGATAGCCAGAATCTTGTGATTGACCAAATTTCCGTCAATGTTTCGGGTAATGGTGCATGTAAAAGACATTTATTAGCCTGGCCTGCGAGGCTCGGAACAAGGGGGCCAATCAATTTGGAAAAGGATGTATTGCATAAATTGATGGGCTATTTTGCGAAAACTGACGATATGCGGCCCATTCTGGTGCTGGGCACGGGTGAATGCAACGCGCCTGCCTATCTTCTAGGACGTGAACTGGAAAACAGCGGATATAAAGTTAAAATTCAAAGTACTACGCGTTCTCCGATACATCAAGGCCAAGATATCAAACAGATGTGCCAATTTGAAGATAACTATCAGGATGGTATCCCTAACTTTCTTTATAATATGAACCCTGACGATTATCGAGAAATTATTTTGTGTCATGAAACACCGCTTTGCAGGTCACTAACTGTCCGACTGATTGAATGGCAGGCGATCAGCGCCCGATTTGAATATTTATCCGATACCTCCGATGCAAAGCTACATTTTTTTAGACCTTGATGACACGCTATTTCAGACCTTCCGAAAATGCGACTTAGGCACTGGGTCTTTATCATTACAGGTACGGGCTTTTTTACCCGACGGCACGCCGAATTCCTATGCTACCTACAAACAGCAATGGTTATGGCAGTGGTTGAACAAAGGTTTCAAATGTGTGCCTGTCACCGCGCGCGATAGACATGCCTTTGAAAGGGTCAATCTGTCTTTTCAGGAAGAGGTCGTGTTAAACCATGGTGCCGTTATACTTGATAAACAACGCAATATTGATAAATTCTGGATGGAGAAAATCCTGCAAGCATTGCCAGAGTATCATGAAAAATTATTGCAGCTCTGGGCGGCAGTTGAGGCTCACGCCTGTCATAATACAGGTTTTAGACCCCGGCTAGTGAATGATTTCGGTGTTACCTGGTATGGCGTCATTAAACATGAGGAAGGCTCCGAAGCTGCACTGAAAGCACTACTGGATAACGTCATCAATACTCATCCATACCTGCGAGATGGCAGTTTGTACTGGCATTTTAATGGCAACAATCTGGCCGTACTGCCTAAAATTGTCAACAAGGAAAGCGCTGTCAGTTATCTAATGGACCACTATAGACGGCAACATCCTCAATTATTAACCATCGGCGCGGGCGACAGTCACACCGATGCAGCATTCATGGCTCTTTGCGATTACGTATTAATTCCTAGAAACACCCAGTTGTTTCACACTTTGGCCTGTGTTGAATGACGATAATGAGGCCTTTTTCCGGCAGTTATATGCCGGACGATGTGGAGTTCTTGTTAAAACCGATCGATTGTGAGCATACACCCATCTCTGTCAAGGAAAGGTTAATCCAGTCTGGTAAAAAACATTATTCCGAAATGCTGAGCCATGAATCGTTGCCTTCTGACGATTACCTGGCGCTATTTTATCAGGCTATGGCAAGCAATCAGGAACGCATGGCGAAACATCTGATTCTGCTGGCCAAACAAATTTTAGCGATGCGCGCCGATGGCATCACGTTGGTTTCACTGGCGCGTGCCGGTACTCCGATCGGTGTGTTACTCAAACAAATATTGAAACGGTATGTAAATGCCAATGTAAGTCACTATTCAATTTCAATTCTAAGGGATGTCGGAATAGACCAAAATGCTCTCCGCTTTATATTAAAAAGCCATGCGCCTGAATCTTTGGTATTTGTCGATGGCTGGACTGGAAAAGGTGTGATTGCGCGACAACTCGTCACGAGCTTGCAGGCGTTTGCGCTGAGTGATGGAGTTATGATTCCAGCCGAATTATACGTATTGACCGATTTATCCGGTCTGGCAACGTTTGCCGCAAGTTCGGAAGATTATTTAATTCCTTCCTGTCTTTTAAATGCTACGGTATCGGGTTTAATCAGCCGTTCGATTTATAACAGGCACGAGCTAAACTCCGATGATTTTCATGGCTGTGTTTATTATCGGCATTTTGAACCACATGATTTGTCGCGTTATTTTATCGAGACGATATTGGCTAGAGTCGAGTGTTTATGGCAAACTTGTCACGGACAAAGCAGCATCGAACCGAATCGCCTGCAACTGCAAGCAGTTTCTCGGCAATTCCTTCTTTGGATCAGCCAACGATATGGCATTACTGAGCACGCATTGATAAAGCCGGGCATTGGTGAGGCAACACGGGTCTTGTTGCGGCGCGAGGCAAAACTACTGTTGTTAAAAGATAGGGAATCTGAAGCAACCTTACATTTACGCTGGCTAGCCGAATCAAAATCGATTCCGGTAATGGTTTTAAACGACTTGCCATATCAAGCGGCGGCGTTAATAAAAGAGATTCGATCATGACTCAGCAACACCCCATGACCAAAAAATCGTTTTCACCGTGGTCTCTAGGTGCGCCGCTTTATATGCCGGGAAATCGCCGTGACATTCTTGATTGCGCTAACGGTGAAAAGTTTTCGGTGTTACGGTCGATGATTTTCTGCACCGAAGACGCTGTGTCTCGAACCGACGTCGATGGCTGCTTAAGGCATTTAGGCTTGTGTTTACAAGGTTTTAAAGAGTTGCCGATGCGATTTCGATTTATACGAGCCAGAAACCCGGATATTCTGGCCCGTTTGCTTGATCTCCCCGATATTGAAAAAATCAATGGCTTTGTTTTGCCGAAATTCAATATTGAAGTCCTCCCTGCTTATTTCGATCAATTGCACGGAACTTCATTTAAGGTGATGCCTACCTTGGAGACACAGGATGTTTTTGATCAACATGCCATGATTGAACTTCGGCAGGCCTTATTGCAGGACGATATTTTTTCGCGCATTCTGATGCTAAGAATTGGCGGCAACGATTTAATGAATCTGTTGGGCATTCGGAGGCCCAGAGCCTTCACAGTATATGAAACACCGATAGGGAGTGTGATTTCACAACTGGTTACGACCTTCAAACCTTATGGCTTTGCGTTGTCGGCTCCAGTGTTTGAGTACCTGGATGATATGGCCACTTTAGAAAAAGAAATACGCCTGGATTTGGCCTATGGTCTGACCGGAAAAACCGCGATTCATCCCGCCCAGATACCCTTCCTCGATTCCTGTTATGCAGTAGATTCAGAAGAATACGAAATGGCACTTTCTATTATCGACCATGCGGCGCCGGCCGTTTTTAAAATGTACAACGCCATGTGCGAAGTCGCGACTCATCAGCAATGGGCAAAAGACATCATTAACCGGTTTGTGTGTTATGGTAGTAAAGATACGGATCTGTTAAAGGGATTTTCAGAATTGTCTAGTTGATGATGGCTGTTCAGTTCAAGTCAGGTAGATTCCAATTGTTTCCTTCTAGAAGTTTGGGACGAAGGGAGTGATTTTATTCCGAATTTCCTTAACAAATCGATTAATACAAGTAAAACTAATTTATAACATTGACCCTAAACCAACCCAGGAGTAAACCCATGAGTTTCGAAAATTTTCTTAGCCAATTAAAAACCAAAGCCAATGAACTAAAAACTGAAGCCCTGAAATTTAAGAACAAGGATTTTCTGAATGCCGCGATGGCCGGTTCGGCACTGATAGCCATGGCCGACGGCAACATCAGCCCGGAAGAAAAACAAAAAATGATCAAATTCATTGAAAGCAATGATGCGTTGTCAATTTTCACAACCAGTGATGTCATCAAGGCATTTCAGGATTTTGTCGGTCAATTGGAGTTCGACAAGGACATCGGCGAAGCCAATGCTTATGAAGCGTTGGGCAAGATGAAAAGCAATGGCCAGGCAGCGCGTCTGCTTATTCGTATGATTATTGCGATTGCTTCTTCCGATGGTAATTTTGATGCTACTGAAAAAAAGATCGCAGCCAAAATCGCCAGGGAATTGGCGGTCGATCCTAAGGAATTTGAATTGGCATAATAACTTAGTGCTAACCCATCTTGATGACAGCCATTAACGAATCCAATATTTTATAATTTTGCTTTATCTCAGCTGGCACTACTGATTATTTCCAATCATCGTCTTACGTTATTTATTGGTCATATTGGGTACTCAAGGCCACATATGTGTCTAGGTGTTTCAGCGGAGCTAGGTTCGAGTCGTTGTGCACGGGTGAAAGGTTCCTTTGTCATTGTTCGGCAAGGCACTCGTAATGCATTTTAGGATCGATATGAGATTGCGATAGCGTATGCATCGAATTTGACTAATATTAGATAGATTTAAACTTTTCAGGATGGTCGTGTTTTGCTGGAACCTTCAACACGCAGTTAATATAATTGTTGCGTTCATTATTCCACTTCGTCATGCTCGCCGGTAAGCCGGTCTCCAATGCCATGGATGGCAACACCAAATACATCCATTGCGCCAGGCTTCCAGCATGCCATGTTGTAACGAAGATCTTTGAAAATAGGGATCACCTGATCTGAAAAGAACAATTAATCCCTCGGATGCTATCAAAGATATGCAAATAAGGTATTAAGTGATGGAAGCTTTATTGCTCATAATCTTCCATTGGTGGACATGAGCAAACCACATGACGATCCCCATAAACATTGTCGATACGTCCCACCGGGGGCCAGTACTTGTCATCATGTTGATTGTTGTCAGGGAAAAAGGCCTCCTGTTTGGAATAGGGAAATGTCCATTCTTCAAACAATAAGCGGTGAGTATGAGGTGCATTGAGTAACAGGTTATTTTCAGCATCAGTTATACCGTTTTCTATCGATTTGATTTCGTGGCGGATAGTGATTAAGGCATCACAAAAACGGTCGATCTCGACTTTATCCTCACTTTCGGTTGGCTCGATCATCAGGGTGTCGGGGACGGGAAAAGCAACCGTTGGTGCATGAAAACCAAAATCGATCAGACGTTTAGCAATGTCGTCCACGGTGATGTTGCAAGTCTTTTTAAATTCGCGGCAATCGATAATGCATTCATGAGCGACCCAACCGTTTTTCCCGGTATATAAAATGGGATAATAAGGCGCCAAGCGTTTGACTATATAATTGGCGTTCAGTATTGCAGTCAAAGTCGCCCGTTTTAATCCGGCTGCGCCCATCATTGCAATATAAGCCCAGGCAATCGAATAAATACTGGCTGAACCCCAAGGCGCTGCTGATACTGTACCAATGGTGCCATATCTGCTTTTTGCTGGATTAACGCCTTCCACCACCGGATGATCCGGCAGAAACGGTGCTAAATGAGCACCGACGCCGATTGGGCCGACACCCGGGCCACCGCCGCCGTGAGGAATACAGAAGGTTTTATGCAGATTAAGATGAGCGACGTCGGCGCCGATTCTGCCAGGCCGACTTAGTCCTACCAACGCATTAAAATTGGCACCGTCCAGATATACTTGGCCGCCGTGCTGATGAACAATATCGCAGATTTCCTTGAAAGCTAGTTCAAATACGCCGTGTGTGGAAGGATAAGTAATCATCAATGCCGCTAGCGTATCATGATGCTCATTGACTTTCATCTTTAGGTCATCAAGGCTGATGTTGCCGTTATCATCACAGGCAACAACAACTACCTTAAGGCCCGCCATAACCGCGCTGGCAGGGTTGGTGCCGTGCGCGGAAGCCGGTATCAGGCAGATGTTGCGCTGAAATTGGCCGTTGACTTCATGATATTTCCGGATAACCAGCAAACCGGTGTATTCACCCTGCGAACCCGCATTCGGTTGCAGGGAAAAAGCATCGAAGCCGGTCAGATCGCATAACATGTCTTCAAGCTCGGCAAACATCTGTTGATAACCAAGCGTCTGATAAAGGGGGGCGAAAGGGTGAAGTGCGTTAAATTCATGATATGAAATCGTCTGCATTTCGGTGGCTGCATTCAGCTTCATCGTACAGGAACCTAACGGTATCATCGATCGATCCAGCGCAATATCGCGCCGAGCTAACCTTCGCATATAGCGCATCATTTCCGTTTCTGAATGGTAGCGTTCAAAAACAGGGTGCGTCAGGATATCATCCTGACGCAATAGCGCGTCTGGTATGCATTCCAAAATAGACGCATTTAACAGATTGATGTCAGGAAATTCCGACGCAGGTGTCACGAATACCTGCCACAGTTCTCTCAGATTTTTCCGCGTTGTCGTTTCATCTAAAGAAATTCCCAGATGATCATTATCAATAATGCGTAGATTAATATTGGCCTCTGCCGCTTGGGCGGAGATACGTTTTGCCCTGTTAGATACGCGGACGACCAGCGTATCGAAATAGCATTCACTGATAACTTCATGGCCTAATTGCGTTAGGCCTGCAGCCAGAATTTGCGCATAACGATGTACTCTGCCTGCGATCAAACGCAGGCCTTCGGCGCCATGGTAAACCGCATAGAAACCGGCAATGACAGCAAGGAGAACCTGCGCCGTACAAATATTGCTTGTTGCTTTATCACGGCGGATATGCTGTTCGCGGGTTTGCAAGGCCATACGCAAGGCAATTTTGCCGTGAGCGTCTTTCGAAACGCCGATGATACGACCAGGAATGGATCGCTTAAATTCATGCCGAGTGGCAAAGAAAGCAGCATGCGGACCTCCATATCCCATGGGCACACCAAAGCGCTGAGCGCTGCCGACGGCAATATCGGCACCGAAGGCGCCCGGTGGCTTCAACAAAACCAGACTTAGCAAATCGGCGGCAATGGTCAATAACGCAGATTTTCCATGAGCAGTTTCTACGATCTCGGCGAGATCCTTAATTTCACCTTTCGAGCCCGGATACTGCACGAGCACAGCAAAAAAATCATATTGTTGCAAATCGACATATGGATTCGCGACAATGACTTCATAGCCTAGGGAATGAGCCCGGGTTTGAATGACTGCGATGGTTTGCGGGTGACAATCCTGATCGACCACTATTGTATTGGCGGTGCTTTTGGATAGTCGTCTTGACATGGTCATGGCTTCCGCTGCAGCGGTCGCTTCATCAAGCAAGGAGGCATTGGCGAGTTCCATGCCGGTTAAGTCGATAATCATTTGCTGAAAATTTAACAAGGCTTCCAGCCGCCCTTGGCTGACTTCCGCCTGATAGGGCGTGTATGAGGTATACCAGCCAGGGTTTTCCAGGACGTTTCGCTTTATCACGGTGGGCATAATGGTATCGTAATAACCCATGCCGATCATCGAAGTGAATACTTTATTGCGCTCGCGCATTTTGCGCATGTGTTTGATAACTGCACTTTCACTGATCGTTTCGGTCAGTTTCAGGGGTTCATGATTGATGATATCGGCAGGCACTGCCAGTTCGATAATTTCATCCAGTTCATTCAAACCAAGTTCGGCCAGCATCTCACTGATTTGTTGAGAGTTCGGGCCGATATGACGGTGAATAAAATAACCGCGCATTTCCAATTGATTCAAGCTGCTGCGTGAGGTGGTCATAATAGTTGTCGATGATAGCGATGAGGAATAAAGGGTAATTGGCTGACCGTAATGGCTACCTGCTGCTCACGTACTTTTGCATATAATCGGGTACCAAGGATGGAATAATCGCGGTCAAGCATTGCCATTGCAACAGGTCTGTCTAGACTGGGCGCATAACTGCCGCTGGTGACATGGCCTATGATATCGTTATTTACATTATAGACGGCGCTGCCTTCACGTACTGGAACCTTACTATCCATCACAAGCCCAACCCGTTTTTTTTCAGACCCTTGCTGTAACTGGCGATCAATAATTTGAGAACCGGGGAAATTGTTGTGACCTTTTTTAATCAGCCAAGCTAATCCTGCTTCTACTGGCGTTATCGATTCAGTAAGTTCATGTCCGTAAAGACACAAACCGGCTTCAAGCCGCAAGGTATCGCGAGCACCCAACCCTGCTGCCATCACTTCAGGCTCGGTTAGCAGCACATGTGCCAGCGCTTCTGCATCCTTATTGCAGAGCGATATTTCAAAGCCGTCCTCGCCCGTGTAACCGCTGCGGCTGATTGTGCATTTGATATTATTCAGCTCTGTTTCACAGGCAGTCATGAATGGCAATTTGGCAGCAATTGCTGAAAACTTAATGATGATGGCTTCGGCTTTTGGCCCCTGTAAAGCAATTAGCGCCTGATCAGCGAGTTCGACAAATTGGCAATGATCGGATAACTGGCTCGCCAAATAATTAAAATCCTTGTCTTTACAGGCAGCATTAACAATTATCCGCAAACCTGATTCGAGCCGGGTAACGATAATGTCGTCGATTATGCCGCCTTCATTATTCGTTAAAACGGTGTATTTCTGTTGGCTGGGTTTTAGTCCGGTAATATCGCTGGGAGTAAGCCGTTCAAGTTCGCTGGCGGCCATGTCGCCTAAAATGAGGCATTGCCCCATGTGTGAAATATCGAAAAATCCGGCCTGACTTCGGCAATGCAGGTGCTCTTTAATAATGCCATTTGGGTAGTGGATTGGGAGCTGGTAACCGGCAAAATTCGTCATTTTGCCGCCTAGATCAAGATGCAGCTGATAGAGAGGCGTTCGTTTTAACATTGTGAGAAGCTAATACCTAATACCTAGAACCTTAAATAATTTGGCGATTCATAATCATCCTAGCCCTTAAAATCTGCCAGTTTTTCGAGCAAAAATTTCAAATCCGATTCAGTATGATCGGCGGAAATCTGTAATCTGATTTCCTGCTCGCCCTTGGGTACAACCGGATAATTAAGTCCGGTCACCAGAATATCATGGTCAAATAAATGAGCTACGAGAGCTGATGTTTTGTTGGTATCCCTGACGAAGACCGGCACGATAGGATGTTCGCCTGGCAGAGTTTCGTAGCCCAGACGTTCCAGACCGGCTCTCAGAAACTTACTAAAACCCCGCAGTTTATCGAGTAACTTCAAACCCTCATGGCTATCAAGAATATTAAGCGAGGCATAAGACGCCGCTGCTTCTGCTGGTGTAATAGGGTTCGAATAGATATAAAACGGGGAGGTTTCACGCAAGTAATCTATAACCACTGAGCTGGCAACCGCATAGCCGCCGTTCACACCAAACGATTTGCCCAGTGTAGCAATGAGGATGTCCGCCTTCCCACCAGTTACTTCTTCGCTGCCACGCCCGCTTCGACCGAAGGCACCGACGCCATGGGAATCATCAACAATAGTGATACTTCCTTCTTCATAGCCTGAGTCATGTTGCTGGCAACACTCATTTATCTTATCAATCTGCGCATAGTCACCGCGCATGCTAAAAATGCCATCCGTTACAACGCACACGCGCTTGAATTTTCCTCTATTGGCTGCAAGGATTTTATCCAGTGCATCAATATCGGCATGGGCATAAACTTCCTTTTTGGCAGGGTGTGATAAACGAATCGCATTGATGATACAACTGTGGTTGAGTTCATCGCTGACCACCAGGGTGTCTTCCGTTATAAATTGGGGCAAAACACCCATCATTGCCGCATAGGCGGCACTGAATATCATGGCTGATTCACGTCCATGAAATTCGGCCAGTCGTGTTTCCAGCTTTTTATGAGGCAGCCAGGTTCCGCTGATAAATCGGACTGCACCGGGACCGGTGCCATATTTATCGGCCGCTTTGGCTTCGGCCTGTTTCACCTGGGGGTGCAGTGCTAATCCCAGGTAAGAGTTTGAGTTCATGCGTAGGAATGGCCTTTCCCCATACCCTTGAAGAAAATAACGTGGACCCAAGCCATTTTCCTTCGCCTTGATACCAATGATGATTTTCTCGGTACCCTTACGTATTTTTTGTTCTTGTAGGCTGATTAATTTTGCATTGCAGAGATGTTCTATCTTATTTAGCGACATAAGCAACGTCATTTACCGTTTGTTCAACTTTATGGTTATTTGTTCCAGCATATCCTTAACCATCGCACTCAAATCATATTTAGGCTGCCAATCCCACTCGGCTTGGGCGGCGCTATCGTCCATTTGCCTGGGCCAGGAATCGGCAATAGCCTGACGAACCGGATCAATGTTGTAATTGATGGTAAACTTGGGTAGATATTGTTGTATTTCCGCAGCCAACTGCCCGGGTGTAAAACTCATGGCTGTGACATTGAAGGCGTTACGATGTTTCAATCTTGCACTATCCGCTTCCATAAGCTTGATCGCGGCATTTATCGCGTCAGGCATATACATCATATCCAGTTGGGTATCAGCCCGAAGAAAACACTCATAATGTTGGTTTTTTACCGCCGCATAAAAAATATCGACTGCGTAATCAGTTGTTCCGCCGCCCGGTAGGGCTTTATTCGAAATCAGTCCAGGATACCGCAAACCACGCGTATCGACGCCATAACGATGAAAATAGTAATCACACAGCAGTTCGCCAGAAACCTTGGTGATGCCGTATAGAGACTTGGGCCGCTGAATGGTATCCTGCGGTGTACTGAAACTAGGAGTCTCGGGGCCGAAAGCACCGATCGAACTTGGAAAAAACACCGCGCATTGGTACATTCTGGCGGATTCCAACACATTAATCAGACCGTTCATGTTGATATCCCAAGCCTCGAGCGGTTTTTCCTCGGCAACGGCAGACAGCAATGAAGCGAGATGGAAAATCGTATCGCATTGCTGGTTTTTAACAATCTGATTTAGCGATGAAATATCGCGAACATCCAAGCGGCAATTCGGTTCCGTCTGTGTTGGTTCGTTAAGCGGGTGCCTGTTATATCCAGTGGCGACAACATTTTTAGCACCATACCTTTCGCGCAATGTATGTGTCAGTTCGACACCAATCTGACCGGTAGCGCCGGTCACTAAGATTTTCTTCATCTAAACACGCATCAGTTCCTATTTATTATTACGATTGTTTGCATCTGAGTAAAACCCGAACCAAGTTATGCGGTGTAAGGTTAATACGCTAAACTGCTCTCAGCGTGAATATTAAAAAACTCTATCTAAGCACTGGTATTAACTCGTTGACAGGTAAGCCACTAGTTTGACTAGAGGACACCCAAGGCTTTGCCTTTAGATTCAGTATTTCAGGTGGCTAATAAGGTGATGATGTTGTAATTTTTCCTCGGGCTTGACGGTCAAGAGGAGTAATTATAATGACAACCTCATCTTACAAAAGCTTAAGCCATTCAAAATGAGATTGCAAATATCATCTGGTTTTCATTCCTAAAGGTAGGAAAAAAGAGCTGTACGGCAAGATACGCGGGGATCTTGCGCCCTTGTTCCATGAGCTTGCGTCCCAGCGGAACAGTCAAATACTGGAAGGTCACATGGTACAAGATCATGTCCACATGCTGTGATACGGATGCCTCCCAAATATTCTGTTGCCGAGGTTGTTGGTTACCTAAAAGGTAAGAGCGCTATCACCGTTACACGGCAGTTCAGCGGGAGACAGCGCAATTTCAATAGGGAGAATTTATGGTCTCGTGGCTAGGCGGTATCCACGGTTGGCTTAAAGGAATCTCAAATTCGCTCGAATATTAAACACCAGGAGCCTTATGCGATTACCAAATATAGACACCGGTATTAAAAGCCTGAGGTTATGCTTGGAAAAAGCACGTGACCGGGCCGCTATTAAAAAACTTTAGGTGGCATGGTTTACGCCATACCTGGGCACTACATACATGTCAGTTGTATGACATTTATGTTATTGCAACTGACAAGTTTGGCAGTGTTTGGCTGACAAATTTGCTCATAAAAATTGTTTTTAACCTGATTGCAAAGCAATTGATGCGTTCTTGCGGGTATTAATAAACGGTATTCTCTCCATATCAAATCAATAAATTACGAAGGACCAGTTTACGAAATTTTGAATCAGTGGAAGCATCTCCAAGCTAACTGACAGATTTCTTTGCATTAATAAATACATCTAAAAAACAAAACCCAAAACCCAAAACCCAAAACCAGCAGACACATAGGGAATCCTGCTGTATTTCATGTTGCAAAAAACAATATTTAATGTTGTCAGCTCATTTTACAACTCTAATAAATCAACAGCCCATAGAGAATCGTAATAGTATGCTTTTATTTGTTTATTTATAAGTTGGCATAATGAATGCTTAATATTAC
>Ga0209798_10000884_pt1 | contig 18347 bp, 20 predicted proteins | sample DOMMetBare3Fresh_FD_187475 | JGI IMG/M metagenome (GOLD analysis project Ga0209798, IMG submission 187475) | Wetland sediment microbial communities from St. Louis River estuary, USA, under dissolved organic matter induced mercury methylation -... | ecosystem: Environmental > Aquatic >...
AAAGCCGCTGAAAGCCAGGTAATCATTTCCGGTACTATTACAGATAATAAAAAACAACCAATACAATCGGCATCGTTGGCTATAAAAGATTCATATGATGGCACAACAGCTGACTCTTCAGGAAAATTTCGTTTTAAAACATTTGAAAAAGGATCAAAAATTTTAGTTGTAAGTGCAATTGGATTTAAAACAATTGAAATGCTTCTTGAAATTAAATCAGAGGCAATAACGCTTGCAATTCAATTAAGAGAAGAAGTTACTGAAATGAGTGCTGTAGTCATTACTGCCGGTTCTTTTGAAGCCAGTGACAGAAAGAGAGTAGCAGCCGTATTAACGCCTATTGATATTGTAACTACTGCCAGTGCCAATGCAGAAATTACCGGAGCACTAAAAACATTACCTGGTGCCCAACAGGTTGGTGAAAGTGAAGGATTGTTTGTACGGGGTGGAACAGCTGCCGAAACAAAAACATTTATTGATGGTACACTGGTAAACAATTTCTTTTATACAAGTATGCCGGGTATAGCGGCAAGGGGAAGATTTTCACCTTTTATTTTTAAAGGAACTGTATTTAGTACAGGTGGTTATAGTGCATTGTATGGCCAGGCACTATCATCTGCTTTAATTTTAGAGTCAATTGACTTGCCTGATCAAACTTCAGCTAATCTCAGTATAACAGTTCTAAGTTTAGGCGGTGGGTTTCAAAAACTGTCAAAAGATAAAAAATCTTCATGGGGCATTAATTATAATTATTCCAACTTAACTGCTGCTTTTGCATTAATTAAACAGGTACAGGATTATTCAAAAGCTCCATCATCACATAATATTGATGCAAACTTTCGGATAAAAACGTCTAAAAATGGAATGCTTAAATACTACGGTTACTATACAACCAATAGTTTGGCATTTACACAAAATAGCCTGGATTCATTGGGGTATAAAGACAAATTTTCGCTTACAAACGGAAATATGTATCACAATTTATCATGGAAAGAAAGTTTAGCAAATAAATGGAAATTGATTGCAGGTTTTTCTCTGTCAACCAATAAAGATGATATCAACTTTGGTATGCAGGATGAGCAAAAGAAAGATGTAATACTAAATGGCTTACAATTCAAAACATTTAATCTTGATAATAAAGGTGTTTATTCTAATGCAAAACTTGTTTTTGAAAAAAAATTCAAGGGATTAAATACGCTTCGGTTTGGTACAGAAATGAATCATAGTAATGATAAGAATTTATTTACTGCTTATGATGGAAGTAAATTTAAAAACAAGCTAATTGAAAATGTATATTCATTATTTGCAGAGCAGGATATTTATTTAACAAATAAACTGGCCGCAAAGCTTGGAGCAAGAGCTGAACGTTCAAGCTTATTAAATAAAACCAATCTTGCTCCCCGTATTTCATTGGCTTATAAATTAGGAAAGCAGAGCCAGGCATCTCTTGCTTATGGGATATTTTATCAAAATCCTGAATTGAGATATCAGCCGGCAATTAATCCTTTGCTCTTTATGAAAGCCACACATTACATTGCTCAATATCAGAAAACCACCAGTCTTACAACTTTGAGGTTAGAAGTATTTTATAAAAAGTATGATAACCTGGTAAAAACAAAAAACATAAATGGACGGGATGTTGCAAATAATAATAACGGGTATGGTGATGCTAGTGGTTTTGAATTATTCTGGAGAGATAAAAAAACAGTCAAGAACCTGGATTACTGGATTTCCTATTCATACCTTGATACCAAGCGTGATTTTTTAAATTTCCCAACTTCCATTACACCCAATTTTGCAGCAAATCATACTGCATCTTTGGTTATGAAAAAATTTGTAACCAAGTTGAAAACAAATTTCAATTTATCATACAATTATGCAAGCGGAAGGCCTTATTATAATATTCAATACGATCAGTCATCAGGTAAATCAATTTTTTCTGATCAAGGAAAAATGCCCGACTATCATAATGTAAGTTTTGCATTTAATTATTTACCATCTCTCGGAAAGAAAAATGCAAAACTATTTGCCGTGTATGTATTGAGTGTTAGTAATATTTTTAATATCAAACAGGTTTATGGGTATAATTATTCATATAACGGAATGCGTAAAGCAGAGATTGTGCCCCCATCGAGGATGTTTGTTTTCTTAGGTGCTTTTATCAGTTTTGGTGTTGACAGATCAGAAGATGCCATAAACATTAATTTATAAATCATTTCATCATCATTTAAAACTTTTAGTATGAGTAATTTTCAAAAAATACCCGATGAGTCAGAACAGAAAGATCAACAATTATGGGAGTTGGCAAAAGCCAGAGCAGGTTTTAAAGGTCACCTGACTTCTTATTTTGTTGTCATTTCTTTTTTATGGATTATCTGGTTAATAAGCGGATCGCATCTTTCTGAAAGAGGAATTCCATGGCCGGTTTGGCCAATGTTGGGCTGGGGTATTGGGTTAACATTTCATTTTCTTGGTGCTTATGTTTATCCAAAATCGAACATGGTTGAAAAAGAATATGAAAAATTAAAAAGAGATCAACAGAAATAAAAATCACAGCTTAAATAAAAAATAAAAAATGAAAAAAATAATTCTTGTCATTTTATTGTTTGCTTTTACATCAGTAAAAGCACAAAACGAAAAGTATATTGCTGCTATGCAAAAAAACCTGGAAGCGTATGGTAATGCCAAAACTGCGGAAGATTTTCTTGATCTCAGTAATGCATTTGAACGGATTGCAGAAGCAGAAAAAAATCAATGGCTGGCTTTTTATTATGCTGCACATGCACAGGTAATTTATGGTTATTTACAAAAGGATATGAGTGTGGTTGACCCTATTGCAGAGAAATCTGAATTGCTAATAAATAAAGCCGATGTATTGGAAAAAAACAATTCTGAAATCAGCTGTATTAAAAGTATGATTGCACAATTGCGGATGATTGTTAATCCCATGCAACGTTTTCAGCAATTTGGAGCATTAGCAACACAATTACAGGAGGAAGCCAAAAAGCAGGATCCAACTAATCCTCGTCCTTATGCTTTAGCTGCACAAAATCTTTTTTACACACCTGCTCAATTTGGTGGGGGGTGCTCATCCGCTAAACCGGTTGCAGAAGAAGGTTTAAAGTTGTTAAATACATTTCAACCTAAATCAGCATTACATCCAATTTGGGGTAAAACTCAAATTGAAATGGTGCTTGGACAGTGTAAATAAAATCTAATTGTCCGTGAGCAATTGTTTACGGACAATTCATTTATTTAAATCTATTTATGTTTATGGAAAAACAGGAATTAACAGCACAGGAAAGTCTAAGTCTCATTGAGAGCATGATTAGTAAAGCACAAAACCGTTTTAATGAAAACGGTCATTTGTATTTATTATGGGGTTGGGTAATTCTTTTCTGCAGTGTTGTTCACTTTGTTTTGGATTATTGGAACCTTTATAATAAACCCCAGTTTGTGTGGTTCTTAACATGGGCTGCTGTCATTTATCAAATGATTTATATAGCCAGAGCAAAGAGAAAAGAACGTGTAAAAACATACACAGATGAAATAATTAATTATGTATGGCTTGTATTTGCAATTACCATGGGCTTAATTGGATTTCTGGTTGGCAGAGCAGGTGCATGGTGGTTGATGTATCCAGTATTTCTAGTTTTATATGGTACACCAACTTTTCTAAGTGGAATTATCTTAAAATTTCCTCCATTAAAATATGGTGCAATAGGATGTTGGATATTGGCCATAGCATCAAGCTTTATATATTATAAATTCCAGGTGTTGTTTTTGGCTATGGCGGTATTATCTGCATGGATTATACCCGGTTATTTATTAGGTTCACGGTTTAAAAATCAAAAATGATATGCAAGAAAAAGAATTAACTGAAAAGGAAAGCCTGTTCATTATTCAGCAAATGATCAGCAGAGCTAAGAATGATTTTGTAGATACAGGTATTGGGCCCATTCTTTGGGGCACTGTAATTACTTTTTGCAGTTTGGTACAGGCTGCACAAATTCATTATCAGTTTAATTTGCCATTTGATATTTGGTTTTTGGCATTATTAGCTATTCTGCCACAGATTTACATTTCAATTCGTGAGAAGCGGGAACGTAAGGCAAAAGGCTGGGATGATGATGTAATGAGTTATGTATGGATCTGTTTTGGTGTAGGTGTGTTTTTGATCAACTTTATTAATAATGTACAGGCAAGGGAGTTGAATCATGTTTTAAGGGAGTATACAAAACTAACGGGTAACCCTGTTTCAAGTATATGGAGTTATGCAACCTGTTATTTATTATTTGTTTTTGGATTTCCTACCATTATTACAGGTGCATCAAGAAAATTCAAGATTATGACATTTGGAGGTATTTTTTGCTGGGCCAGTGCCATTGCTGCTGCATTTCTGCCAACGAAGATCGATTTTTTATTAATGGCCTTATCTGCCACACTTGCATGGCTTATACCGGGAATTATTTTAGAACGTAAATACAGAGCGCAGAAAAATGCAAATGTTTAAAGAGCTCGATCCTATATTACATTCTCAGTTAAGGCTAGCCGTTATGAGTTTGCTCATTGGGGTTAAAGAAGCTGAATTTACTTTTATAAAAGAAAAAACGGGTTCAACTGCAGGCAACCTCAGCGTACAAATATCCAAACTTAAAGAAGCGGGTTATGTTGATGTATTAAAACAGTTTAAAGACAATTATCCGCTAACAATCTGCAAAATAACCCCGGCAGGTATAAAAGCTTTTGAAGCATATGTGAAAGCATTGCAAAGTTATTTGCCTAAATAAATTTTCAGTGTAATCCAACCTTATCTTTACTTTCCTGTTATTAAGCTGGCAGATTATGGAATCAATAATTAAGGTTACCCAACTCACAAAAGTTTTTAAAGAAGTGATTGCTGTAAAAGATCTTTCTTTTACAGTAAAGCAAGGTGATGTATATGGCTTTTTAGGGCAAAACGGAGCCGGCAAATCTACAACCATCCGTATGCTCCTTACGCTCATTGAACCTACCAGTGGCGAAATTGAATTATTTGGTTACAATCTTAAAAAACACCGAAAAGAAATTTTAAAAAATACCGGAGCAGTAATAGAACGTCCTGATTTATATAAGTACCTCACTGCTTATGAAGTGCTTCACATGTTTGCTAAAATGAGTGGGGTTAAAGTTACAAGCAAGCAGTTAATGGATCAGTTAGAGTTAGTAGGTCTTGCAGAAAGAGCGCAAAGTAAAGTGAGAACTTATTCCCAGGGAATGAAACAAAGACTCGGGCTGGCAGTAGCATTAGTTCACAATCCTCAATTGATTATTTTAGATGAACCAACCAATGGTTTAGATCCGCAGGGAATTGCCGACATCCGTAATTTAATTTTATTGCTCACCAGTAAAATGAATAAAACCTTAGTGGTTTCATCGCACCTGTTAAATGAAATGGAGCAAATTGCAAATCGGATGCTCATTATAGATAAAGGACAGAAACTGGTTGAAGGAACTGTTCAGGAATTATTTAGTCCTGATGATACAATAGTTTATGTTGAAGCGATTGATAATGAAAAATGCCATCAGGTTTTAAATTCATCAAACTATCAATCTTTTGTTGAAGGAAGAGATGCAGCAGGAATTCAATTAAAACTTAGGAAAGACAAAGTTCCAGAGTTGGCCAAATTTTTAATTCAACAACAAGTAGAAATATTAAGCATTACATCTCACCATACGTTAGAAGATTATTTTTTAAAAATTACAACAGCCAATCAGCATGTGGAGCCTTTTAAAAATTGAACTGTTTAAAATATTTAAGCGCCCCCGTACCTACATTGCATTTATTGCAGTATGGGCAATTGTTGTATTAATACAGGTTGCTATTTATGTAGATGGTGCTAAGTATATTGACTTTGTATTAAAAGATGTAAAAGATAATTTTGAAGTAATTGGTAATCCGCTTAACGGATATTTTGTTTGTTTCATTATTCTTCAAACTTTATTAATTCATGTGCCGCTTTTAGTTGCATTAATTAGTGCAGATATGATTGCCGGTGAAGCCAATATGGGAACACTTCGCTTGTTAATCACAAAACCGGTAAGCCGAACCAAATTATTAATCAGTAAATTTCTGGCATCTTCTGTTTATACTGTTGTACTGCTGTTATGGATTGCTATTCTTGGTTTGTTTGTTTCAATGATGATTTTTGGTACCGACGGTTTAATTAATGCAAAAAGTTATGAAATAATAATTCTTAATGGCAATGATATTTTCTGGAGATATATCTGTGCTTTTGGGTTTGCAGCTATTGCCTTAATAACAGTTGCTGCTTTGGGTTTCTTCTTTTCCATTTTTGCTGAAAACTCGCTTGGCCCCATTGTTGCTACAATGAGTGTGATTATTGTATTTACTATTTTAACAACATTAGATATTCCGTTGTTTCAAAGCATAAAGCATTTATTTTTTACATCACATATGATAGGGTGGAAAGGTTTTTTTGAAATGAAAACAGATGCTGATGGAATGTCAATTCCGGGAACAATACGCAATTTGCCGGCAGTATTAAAAAGTGCAGGTGTTTTAATTTTGCATATTATCTTTTTTATAGGAGCATCTATTTTTATATTTAACAGAAAAGATGTTTTAAGTTGATCTAAAAATTCAAGTATGAAATTTCGTTTTACAATTTGCCTTCTTTTATTTGCTTCTTTAGCTTCAGCTCAAAATGCTGCTGAACTTATAATAAAAGTAAAAGCTAAAATGGATAAGGTGAACGATTATATAGCAACAGGTAAAATGAAAACAGATGTTGTTTTTATTAAAACACCGGTTGCTAATATTAAATCTTATTTTAAAAGACCTGATAAATTTAAAATAAAACGGGATGGAGGCATTTCTCTTTTACCTAAAGGTGGAGTTAGTATTAACCTGAGTTCATTATTACTTACCGAAGAATATACGGCTATTGATGCCGGTCAAACAACTCTGAAAAATGTAATAGTAAAGATTATTAAATTACTTCCTTTAAATGAGAATAGTGATGTGGTATTAACTACACTTTATATTGATGAAAAAAGTTTATTGATACGTAAAGCAAGTACTACTACCAAGGATAATGGAACTTATGATATGGAAATGCAATTTGGAAAATATGCCGAGTGGGGATTGCCCGATGTGGTTGTTTTTTCTTTCAATACAAAAGATTATAAACTTCCCAAAGGAATTACTCTGGAGTATGATGACGGGTCTAAAAAACCGGAGTTACCTAAAAATAAAAAAGGGAAAGTAGAAATTATTTACACTTCCTATATTGTTAATAAGGGAGTAAGTGATGAATTGCTAAAATAAAATCTGCTTTTTTTTAAGTGATGATGGTATAAATTGTCTGAAACAAACAATTACTCTTCTTCAATTTTTTCATCAACAGCTCTTGCAAACATGGCAGCGCTTTGTTTCTTTAAAGGATTCTTGCGCATATCTTCATATCCATTTCTTGTTCTGAATAAATCAATTGCCATAAACAATGCAGCACGAAGCGATCCTTCATCTGCAACTCCTTTTCCGGCAATATCAAATGCAGTTCCATGATCGGGGCTGGTACGTATAACGGGCAGGCCTGCAGTGTAATTTACACCTTCACCAATAGCCATCGATTTAAAAGGAATTAAACCCTGGTCGTGATACATAGCTAAAACTGCATCAAATTTTTCATATTGACCCCGGGCAAAAAACGCATCGGCACTATAGGGGCCAAAACATAAAATGTCGTTTTGTTTAGCATCTTTTATGGCAGGCTTTATCTGTTCAATTTCTTCTTTTCCAATTAAGCCTTCATCACCTGCATGTGGATTTAATCCCAGTACAGCAATTTTTGGTTTATCAATTCCAAAATCTTTTTTAAGTGATTGATGGATGATTTTTATTTTACTCAGAATATTTTCTCTTGTAATGTGCTTTGCAATATCACTCACTGGCACATGTTCTGTAAGCAAAGCAACTCTGAGATTTTCTGCAACAAGCATCATAGCAACATCAGGTACTGCAAAAGCAGATTTCAGAAAGGGTGTATGGCCGCTGTACTGAAAAATATCTGATTGAACATTCTTTTTATGAAAGGGAGCTGTTACCAAAGCATCAATGTTTTTATCTTTTAATGCATGTACTGCAGCCGTTAAAGATTTAATGGCATATTGACCGCCAGTATCGGTTAACTGACCCGGAGTAATGTTTATTTCTTCTTCCCAGCAATGGTAAACATTCACCATTTTCGGACTTAATCGTTGAAAGTCTTTTACAGATTGGGTGCTGAAATTGCCATCATTGATTGACTTTTTATAGAAATTGATAACCTTATTAGATGCAAATACAACCGGTACACATAAATCATGTAAACGGTTATCAGACAAAGTTTTAATGATTATTTCAATTCCAATTCCATTTATATCTCCGCAGCTGAATCCAATTATGGGTTTCTTTTCTGTCATTGTTACTTTTTAAGGGGATTATTGCAAATGTAGTGTTTTAAATTATTGACTTTTTCTCATTTTACATCGTAAAAATAAATGAACAAAGTAAATTTACCGGGCTGGTAAATACAGGTTTTCCGCTAAAAAATAACCGGGAAAAAACATTAGCGGTTAAGGGTTTATTCATCTCAAAAACATTGGAGATAGCAATCAAATATTCTACCTTGTGGTCTTAATCGTATCCTTATGAAACTTATAACTACACTCTCCATTTTTGTATTAGTTGTGTTTACCAGTGCAACTTCTACATCAAAAATCAAAAATGCTGGTAACACTATTTCCAAAAAAGCTATGCAGGATTTTGCTTATTTCCGTGTACATCGTATGGCAAGTGATGCATCTCTAAACTGGGCAATTACTAATCCGGAACAGGCAACACATTTCATTATAGAGAAATCTTATGATGGAAGTTATTGGCCTTCTGAACTGGAAAGCGAATTGCCTGCAAATGGATATGCCACTTACAAACACAGAGACAGAGCTGTGTACCCTGGTTATATCTATTTCCGAATAAAAGTATACCAGTTAGATGGTTCTTTTATTACTTCTTCAACTGAAGTGCTGCATCTTGTAAAAAGGAAATAATCCTAGCATGTTGACTTAAGCTGAAATCTGAAGTTTTATTTTCTTATTTCACAATTCCGTACCATGAAGAGAATTTTATTCTGTTTTATTCTTATACCTGTTTATTTATTTACTGCAACTGCTCAAATTACAACTCCACAAATTAAAGCAGGCTTTGGAGTAGATGCAGATTTAAGAAGCAATTATTTTAATGGGTTTATACAATCAGGAAACGATGATTGGTTTGTTAATGGAACGTTTGGAACAGGTGCATTTATTATTGATACTACAGGTGCAGCCGCTATTCTCAGTAAATATTCAACCCAACCAGCATCAAAAAAAGTTCCTTTTTTCAGGAACATGCGGTATGATCAGTTTTCTGTTGTAAATAATAAAATGCTGATTGATGCTATTTTCATCAGGGATCATCATGGTGATGATTCAACGGTATTTGCATCCGGGTCAAACAAAAACGGAATGAATCCTTCAACATGGACTACTCCTATCTCACAAGGTATTCCAGATAAAAATGATATTCTTGATTCTTATATGCATGTTCGTAGAGATGGTGTAAACTCTAATGATTCATTATGGATGTTTGGTGGAGTTTCAATTGATAATACTACTGGTAACCGGTATTTTGATTTTGAAATGTACCAAACCGATATTTATTATAACAGGCCAACTTTAAGTTTTAGGAATTTTGGGCCAGATGCCGGTCATACCTCATGGACTTTTGATGCATCAGGTAACATCACTAAAGCCGGAGATATCATTTTTACTGCAGAATATGGAAGTTCATCTTTGTCATTACTGGAAGCAAGAATCTGGGTACATCAAAGTGCATTATCAATTACACCCGCTACATTTAATTGGGGAGGACAATTCGATGGAGCTTCTGCAGGTGCTGTATATGGATATGCCAGTATTGTACCTAAAACAGCAGGGGCTTTTTATACAGGCCTTCAAAGTGTAAATAATACCTGGGCAGGAACATTTCAGGTTGTATTACAAAATGAAGTGGTTACATCAACTTATTCTGCAAAACAGTTCATGGAATTTTCTGTTAACCTCAGTAAATTAGGAATAGACCCAATACTTACTTTGCACGAACCATGTGCTATGCCTTTCAGACGCATACTTATAAAATCAAGAGCTTCTACTTCCTTTACAGCTGAGTTAAAAGATTTTGTTGGTCCGTTTAGTTTTTTCAGAGCACCAGCTGCAGACATTGCTACTGATTTTCCGGTTCTTTGTCAAAATGGTGTTGGAAGAATTTGGGTAACCAATCCTTTATCTACATCACTTTATCAATGGTCTACTCCCAATGGTTTAATATTAGGAGATTCTACAGGATCTGAAATTAATGTTGCTGCCGGTGGTACTTACTATGTAAGACAACAATTAATGGATAGTTGTGGAACCACTTATGCAAGAGATACCATAGTTGTTACTATGAGTTTTGCCTGTGATGTATTAAGCGGTAAGCCTACTGATTTTAATGCTAAACTAAATAGCCAATATGTTCATCTCAGTTGGAAAAGTGAAGAACGCTCACCCAATGTAAATTTTATAATTGAAAGAAGTATTGATGGAAAACGGTTTGATGCAATAAAAAATCTTAAAACAAATTCATCTGGTTTGTATGCAGAAACTGACGATATCAGCTCATTGAATAGCAATGAAGTTTATTACAGATTAAGATTTGAAGGTGATGGAATGAAAACAACCTATTCTTCCATCGTCCGGTTATATATTCCTTCAGTTCACAGTAAATTATTGAATATTTATCCAAATCCTGTTAGGGATGTTGTAACCGTTTCTGTAAATCTGCCGTATGCATCACCGGTTAAAATAACAATCACCAATTCAATTGGAATGGTTGTATATCAGAAAATGATAAATTCAAGAATTGGTGTAAATGAATGGGTTATTCATGAAGCAGAAAAATGGAGTTCAGGAAATTATTTCATTCAGGTTCAGTACAGAAATGAAGTGATGCACAAACAACTCATGGTATCACATAAGTAGCTAAAACATTTTAAAAGCAATTATTACTGTTACATTTGCGGTGTGCAATACACACTTAAAAAATCATTGGGCCAGCATTTTTTAAAAGATGAAGACATCTGTAAGAAAATTGTTGATGCTGTTCAAAAAGAAAATCCTAAACATTTACTGGAAGTAGGGCCCGGAGGCGGTGCTTTAACAAAATATCTTCTGCAACTGAAGGATGTTGAATTAAAAGCTATTGAACTGGATAAGGAAAAAATCGATTATTTAACGGTAACCTATCCGGCAATAAAAGGCAAACTCATACATGAAAGTATTTTAGATGCCGAGCTGCCTTTTACTGAGCCATTTATGATTGTTGGAAACTTCCCTTACAACATATCATCACAAATCCTTTTTAAAATACTTGATTGGAAAGAAGAAGTGAACTGTATGGTTGGTATGTTTCAAAAAGAAGTAGCGCAGCGGATTGTAGCAAAAGAAGGTAATAAATCATATGGTATTTTAAGTGTATTGGTTCAGGCTTTTTTTGATACAGAATATTTATTTGAAGTAGATGAAAATAGTTTTACTCCTCCGCCCAAAGTAAAAAGTGCGGTTATTAAATTAAAACCGGCAAAAACGGTACCTGCAATGGTAAGTGAAAAGAAATTCAGGATCCTGGTAAAAACAGCATTTAATCAACGACGCAAAATGCTTCGCAATCCTCTTAAAGAATTTTTTGACCCGGAGTTTTTAAAAGAAGAACTGTTTACCAAACGGCCCGAACAATTAACAGTGAAACAATTTGCTGACCTCACTTTCAGAATGAAATAGAATTAATTTTGAACCTGCAACAACAACTGGTTATATTTTTGCATTATTAAGATTATAATGAAAGTTATTATTACAACTAAATGTCATTTGTATCTGCAGGAGAAACTGCAGGAAGGAGGTTATACGGTTGAATATAACCCGTCAATTACCTATGAAGAATTATGCAATCAATTAAAAGAGGTAGCAGGTCTTGTTGTATCAACAAGAATAAAAATTGATGCTGCTTTACTCGACAAAGCTGAAAGTCTTGTTTGGATTGGTCGTTTGGGAAGCGGGTTGGAACTGATAGACGTACCTTATGCAGAAAAGAAAAACATAAAAGTGTATAGCAGCCCTGAAGGGAACCGTGATGCAGTTGGAGAACATAATCTTGCTTTATTATTAAACCTGATGAATAATATTCATACAAGTTTTGAAGAAGTAAAAAAACACAGTTGGTTAAGAGAAGAAAACAGGGGAGTAGAGTTAAACGGAAAAACAGTAGGCATCATCGGCTTTGGTAATACTGGCCAGGCTTTTGCAAAAAAACTAAAAGGGTTTGATGTTAGCATTCTGGCCCATGATAAATATCATTTTGGTTTTGGTGGAGAGAGTATAAAAGAAGCATCATTGGAGCAGGTGTTAAAATACAGTGATGTTATTAGCATGCATTTACCACTTACAGCAGAAACATTTCATTATGCCAATCATGCATTTTTTAAAAAGGCAGAAAACAAACCATATTTTCTTAATACATCAAGAGGTAAAGTACATGATACCATCGCCGTTGTTGAAGCATTGAAAAAAGGATGGATTGCAGGTGCCGGTTTAGATGTATTGGAAAATGAGAAACTGGGCACTTTAACTTCTGTAGAAAAAAATAATTTTGATTGGTTATGTAAGCAGGCAAATGTAATTATTACCCCACATACAGCCGGGTACAGCAATGAAGCAAATTACAAAATGAGTAAAGTGCTTGCAGATAAACTTGGGCTTAATTAAAATTGTTATTTCAGAAAAAAAGTAAACAAAAAAAACTAAGTATAGCACAGGCGCCTGAAGTTATATGGCAGGTAATTAACATGTGAGGTAATTTTTTATCTATAAGTACTGTTTATTTTACTGCTGAAATCATAAAAAGAATTGAATCCTTTCTTTTCTTTCAGAAATTGTATATATTTTTGTACATAATTATTTTACAACGCTTCAGTTAACCAGGGGCGTTGTAATTTTTTTTTATGTATAACCGTAAAGTATGGAGGAACTATGAGTGTTAATTATGTAACCAAAGAAACTTTGGAAAAAATAAAAGCCGAGTTGCATGAAATGAAATCGGTGCAACGACCGGCAGCTTCAAGAGCTATTGCAGAAGCCCGTGAAAAAGGTGATTTAAAAGAAAATGCCGAATACGATGCGGCCAAAGAAGCCCAGGGTATGCTTGAAGCTAAAATAAAACAGCTTGAAGGAATTATTTCTTTGGCAAGAATTGTTGATGAAACAACCATTGATACCAGCCGAGTTGCTATTTTAACCAAAGTACGGGTAACCAATCTTGCAACTAAGAAAGAACATACCTATCAGATTGTTAGTGAAAAGGAAGCCGATTTAAAACTGGGCAAAATATCTGTGTCTTCACCAATTGGAAGAGGGTTGCTGGGTAAAAGCATTGGCGATATTGCAGAAGTGCAGGTGCCTGCAGGTGTAGTAAAATTCAGGATTGAAGAAATTACAGTATAACAAATTCATAAGCAGATAAGAATAAGAGAAAGATGAGAAATATTGCTCATCTTTTTCTTTTATTTTTACATATCAAAACAAGATTGAACCAGATGGTAATACAAAAACTTCAATCTGCTTTCCTCATTCTCAAATCAAAATTATTTGGCGGCATGAGTATCTTTTCTAAAATCATAAGCGGTGAAATACCAGGTTATAAAATAGCCGAGAATGAACGGTTTTTTGCATTCCTTGATATTTTCCCATTAACAGAAGGTCACACATTAGTTGTGCCAAAAATGGAAGTAGATAAAATTTTTGATTTACAGAATGATATACTTGCTGAAATGCTGGTATTTGCTAAACCTATTGCCAAGGCCATAGAACAATCTTTTGATTGTAAAAGAGTTGGAATTGCTGCTATTGGTTTGGAAGTTCCACATGCTCACTTGCATTTGGTTCCTATTAACAATGCAGATGATTTAAATTTTACAAGAGCTAAATTAAAATTAACAGAAGAGCAATTAAAAGCAGCTCAACAAAAAATAATAAATCATTTAAATAAATAAGAGCCATGAGTATTTCACGTCATGATGAACTTGGTTATAAAAAGAAAGGTAAGCGCAAAAGTCCTCGCCCAATACTCATTACTATTTTATGTTTGATAGTATTTATATATGGTATACTTGAAATTGCTTATTCGTTTATTGGAGGGGTTACACTAAAGGGTGGGGTAGATACCATTTATCCGGCTGTAAATGCCTTAATGGTTGTTTTTACTTTTGTAGCAGCAAGTGGAGTGTGGTCAATGGAAAAATGGGGCGCTATCAGTTTCATTATTGTTGTAACAGTTAAATTATTAGTTGATTTACTATTTGCACATTTTAACTGGTATGAATTATTATATTTTATTCCTGCTGTATTGTTTCTGATGCGCTTACCTAAAATGCGTCTAACAAAATAGATGAATTGTATTAACTATTAAACCAGGTAAACTCATTTTTTTGAGTGTTGCTTTTTTATTTTTTCCGGATTTTGTTTCAGAAAATCTTCCCAACCTTTTACTTTGCCTTTCCCCTTTGACTTCATAACTATTGCAGAACTCTGATTAAAATGACAAAGAGCTACTGCTAATGCATCAGTTGCATCATAAAATTTAGGTTTGGCTGTAAAGCTTAATATTTGCTGCAGCATTTTTAAAACCTGCTCTTTCTCAGCATTACCATTACCTGTAATAGATTGTTTTACTTTTTTTGGTGAATACTCAGTTACAGATAAGCCTGCATTCATAGCCGCTGCAATAGCCACACCCTGGGCACGGCCCAGTTTAAGCATACTTTGCACGTTTTTTCCAAAGAAAGGTGCTTCAATAGCAAACTCTGTTGGTTTGTATTTTTCAATGATCTCTTTAATTTTTTCATGAATTAATTGCAAGCGTATATAAACATCTTTATGTGCTGTTAGTTTAAGTACATCCATTTCAATTAAATGGGTCTTTTGCTTATTAATGCCAATAAGCGCATATCCCATAATGACTGTTCCCGGATCAATGCCTAAAATGATTTTCTGGAAAGTTTGCAATTGGCAGGTTATTTTTGAACAAATAAACCGAAACTGAACAAGAATTTCAAAATCTTTCTTAATTACTTCCTGGGGCCGATACTTTTTGTATGGATTAGCATTTCTTTATACAACCAAATTCTTATACAATCCGACTTGCCACAGGCATGGATTAAGATAAAACAATCATTCAGTGGATTACAAAACTGGAAAATATGGTTGGCAATATTATTAATGCCTGTAAATTGGTGTATTGAAACTTTTAAATGGTATCGTTTGGTAAATAAAATGCAACCATTCAGTTTTTTAAAGGCTTTTGAATCTGTACTCAGTGGTTTGGCACTTTCTATGAATACTCCTAACCGAATTGGAGAATATGGCGGTCGGGTAGTTTATTTAGAGGAGGGCAACCGGTTTAAAGGAGTGGCTCTTACATTAGTGAGTAGTGTTGGTCAATTATTAATTACTTTAGTTATTGGGTGGATGGCTTTATTAATATTAAAAAGTGAATTAGCAAGCGTTCAATTAGGCGGTTCTTATTTTTCATCAATATTGTTACTGGTATTTCAATATTCTGTTTTAGCATTTGTTATCCTCACGGCCATTTTCTTTTTCAGGATGCAATGGTTAGCTAAAATATTGAAGTGGATTCCTTTCTTAAAAGAAAAGTTATCTTTTACTGAGGTATTGGAAAAACTATCGAATCGTTTCTATCTTGAGATATTATTTTTCTCATTCTTGCGTTTTGTTGTTTTTGCTGTACAGTATATTCTCATTTGGCAGGCATTAGCGGTTCAAATCAGCGGGTGGCAGGGTTTTTGGGCAGTGGCCATTATATTTTTAATAATGGCCATCATTCCTAGTTTTGCAATAGCAGAAGTTGGGATAAGGGGAAAAGTTGCTATTAGTATTATAGCCATATACAGTACAAACAATATTGCTATTTTAGCAGGAACTATTGGTATTTGGTTATTAAACCTGGTATTGCCGGCATTATTTGGAAGTTTAATGTTATTATCTATAAAAATTATTAAGGATAAATGAAGTTGCTATCACTATTGTTGTTTTTTATTATTGTGATGTCTTTTACAAATTCGCCTTTACAATCTGGCAATGAATTTTGTGGTGTTCGTAATCAATCATGGCAATCGGGCGAATCAATCAAATATCAGGTGTATTATACGCTTGCCGGAATTTTTGTTTACGGGGGCGATGCCAATTTCAATGTTAACCTTGAGAAATTGAATAATAAACCTGTTTATCATATTGTAGGTGAAGGCAAAACCATCCCTTTTTTTGATGGGTTTTTTAAAGTACGGGACCGGTATGAAAGTTTTATTGATACAGCTACGTTGCAACCTTATAAATTTATAAGAAATGTTCAGGAAGGTGATTTCAAAAAATTTGAAACAATTACATTTAATCATACTGCTAATACCGCAACTTCACAGGGAGGTACGTTTAAAATTCCGGAATGTATACAGGATGTATTAAGCGCTATTTATTATTCAAGAAATATTGATTTTAATAAATATAAACCCGGTGATAAAATTCCTTTTTCAATGTTTATTGATGACAAAGTGTATAATCTGTTTATCCGGTACCTGGGTAAAGAAAGGATAAAAACAAAATATGGAAAATTTAATGCCATCAAATTTAAACCGCTCTTAATTGAAGGAACTATTTTTTCCGGCGGTGAAAAAATGACCGTGTGGGTAAGTGATGATGAAAATAAAATTCCGGTACGTATAGAAAGCCCTATTTCAGTTGGTAGTGTTAAAATAGATATGATGGGCTACAGTAATATCCGGCACAAACTAAGCAGCTTAATCAGCATGAGATAAGTTAGCTAATCTCAGAGAGATGAAAAGTTTCTTTCATTCTTACTCCCTTTTCGGTTTGCTGCAGAGTACAACATTCAATTTGTGGATCATGTTCAAAGAAAAGAATAAAATCATTTTCTGCAGCTTCTGTTAAAAATTCTTTCTTCTCAACTAATGTTTGCAGTGGTCTTGTATCATAGGCCATAATAAATGGAACAGGAATATGTGCAACAGCTGGTAATAAATCGGCCATATATACAATGGTCTTGTTCTTGTATGTTATTTGTGGCAACATCATACTTTCAGTATGGCCATTTACAAACCTGAGTTTTATATGTTCATTAAATACTGATGATGGCAGTTGATGAAAATTACGTTCACCGGGAAGTACAAACTTCAATTGCCCGCTTTCTTTAATAGGTAAAATATTTTCTTTTAAGAAGGAAGCTTTCTCCCTGTCGTTGGGATTTGTTGCCCAATCCCAATGGCTTTCATTGCTCCAGAAGGTAGCATTTTTAAAAGCAGGTACTAATTGATCACCTTTACGCTCAATAGAACCACCGCAATGATCAAAATGCAAATGGGTTAATATCACATCTGTAATATCATCTTTTCCAAAACCATGTTTTGCTAACGATTTTTCTAATGTATCATCTCCGTTGAGGTAATAATGACCCAAAAATTTCTCATCCTGTTTATATCCAATTCCATTGTCAATTAATATCAACCGATTATCATCTTCAATGAGTAAACAACGCATGGCCCAGTTACAAAGATTGTTTTCATCGGCAGGGTTTAGCTTATTCCACATTACTTTAGGAACAACACCAAACATGGCACCACCATCTAACTTAAAATAGCCGGTATTTATAGAATAAAGATTCATAGAAAAACTTATGATTGATTTATTTGTGGTTTATATTTTTGAGCTGTGAGTAATAATCCTATTAACCCCAATGCAAAAAAGATAATTAATACAAGAATAGAGTTGCGCATACTGCCGGTAAACCCTTCAATAAATCCAAAGCTTAATAATCCAATTACAATAGCCAGTTTTTCAGTTACATCATAAAAACTAAAAAAGGAAGCCGTGTCTTTAGTAGCAGGCATCAACTTGGCATAAGTGGCACGGCTTAACGATTGTATACCACCCATAACTAAACCCACTGTTGCAGCAATGATGTAAAAGTGCATTTCAGTTGTAATATTATATCCGGCAATACAAATGCCAATCCATAATAAAACAGTAAAAATTAAAACATTGATGTTGCCAAATAGGCCCGATAATCTTGACATAATAAATGCACCTAATATGGCAACCAGTTGAATAATAACGGCTGTAATGATCAATTTATCATTAGCCAGGTT
>Ga0209798_10000885_pt1 | contig 18336 bp, 15 predicted proteins | sample DOMMetBare3Fresh_FD_187475 | JGI IMG/M metagenome (GOLD analysis project Ga0209798, IMG submission 187475) | Wetland sediment microbial communities from St. Louis River estuary, USA, under dissolved organic matter induced mercury methylation -... | ecosystem: Environmental > Aquatic >...
CGGTCTCCTGCCGCAAGTACACCTTGAACTCCGACCGCCGCTCGGTGAACAGCGACACGGCGATCGTGTTGTTGGGCGAGAGGAAGGCCGGCCGGCGGATCGACGCCCCGAGACTGAAGTTCACCTTGGCCGACCCCACTGAGTCCTCGCGCGAGTTGCCGCAGATGCTGCGATCGAGCCCCCAGTCGAACGGTCGCCCCACGCCAACTTTCGAGATCCGGCTGGTGAGATCGAGAATGCGCCCGCCGCTCCCGAGGAAATTGCGCGTGGTCCACCCCAGCGAGCCGCGGAAGCAGTCGTCGGTGGCGTAGCCGATTCCTCCCCGGATCCGCCGGCGCTTCGCCTCGCTGACCTGCACTGTCAACGGGACCGAGTCGGCGGCCGGCTGGAACGTCGCCGAGTCGATGTTGACGGTGGCGTAGCGGAACAGGTCGGAGGCGTAGAGGTTGCGCTGGCTCTGGTACAGCTCGTCCTGTGAGTAGAGCCGTCCGGGGCGCGAGATCAGGAAGTTCCGGACCAGCTGCGGCTCGATCCGGTTGGTGCCGACCACGCCCACCTCGCCGATCACCGCGCGCTTCCCGGGCACGGCGTCGTACGCGACGACGGCGGTCTTGGCGTCCCGGTTGGTCTCGAAGCTGGTGAAGACGCGCGCCGACGGGTAGCCGCGGTCGCGGAGCCGCAGAGTGATCGTGTCGGCGGTGGCCTGCATGAGGAAGCGGTTGAACGGATCGCCGACGCGGAGCGGCAAGTCCACCAGCGTCTCGCGACGGATCTTCTCGGGCAGCGTGTCGAGGCCGGTGACCGTCTGGCTGGTCACGCGAATCGGCTCGCCCTCCTTGATGTTGAAGGTGATGTAGACGTTCTGCGGGGCGCGGCGGACCACGGTGTCCACTTGGGCCTGCGGAAAGCCGCTGCGGCGGTAGAGCACCTCGATGCGGACGACGTCGCGCCTGAACTCCTGCTGGTCGAAGTACCGCTTCTCGCCGAGCCCCAGCCAGCGGAAGAGGAAGGTGCGGGCGAACCAGCTCGAGTTGGTCGTGCTGATGGCGCTGGCCAGGAGCTCGTCACTGACCGCCTTGTTGCCCTCGAATGCGAGCCGGCGCACGACCCGGCCGGCCTCCTGTGCCCCGGCAGGCGGGGCAGCCGCGAGAAGCAATGCCACCGCCACCGCGGCCGCGCCCCTCACTAGGGCTCCCGGGCCGGGGGACGAGAGACGGATGGGGGCGAGTGTGCGATTGACGACATGCTCTAAGCCCGGTAGTTTGACCACCTTACGCCTGCATGTCAACATCACTCCTGCTTCGTCGAACCGTACCGGGCCTCGGGCTGCTCGCCGCCGCCTGCGCCGTAGGCGAAGGGCCGCGCGGCGGCGGTCTCCAATATTACGAAAGCGCCGACCCGGCGTCGCTCGATCCGGCGCTCTCCAACGACGTTCAAAGCGGTGAGGTGGTTGCACTCCTGTTCGACAACCTGGTTCAGTTCGACGCCGACGCGCAGCTCCGGCCGGGGCTCGCCACGCACTGGGAACCCGACCGGACCGGCACCGCCTATACTTTCCATCTGCGGAGGGGCGCCACGTTTCACGACGGGCGGCCGATCGGCGCGACCCAGGTGCGGGCCTCGATGCTCCGCGCGCTCGATCCCGCCAGCAAGGCCGGCCGCCAGTGGCCGCTCTTCCCCATCAAGGGCGCCCGGGAGTACGCGGCCGGCAAGGCGGCGTCGGTCGAGGGAATCGCCGTCCCGAATGACACGACGATCGTGTTCAGGCTGACCGAGCCGCTCAACATCTTCCCCGAGTTTCTCGCCATGCCCGTCGCGGCGGTGGCACCAAGCCCGGCGCCACCGGGATTCGACCAGGCGCCGGTGGGGAGCGGGCCGTGGCGATTCGTGTCCTGGTCGCACGACGACGCGATCGTGCTCGCCAGGAACCCCGATTACTGGGCGGGGCCGCCGAAGGAAGACACGCTCACGGTGCGGATCATCCCCGAGGCGCTCACCCAGGCGGCCGAGTACGAGACCGGCAACCTCAGCGTCGTGGAGATCCCGGTCGGCGAGACCCGCCGATGGGAGATGGCACGCCCCGAGGAGCTGCAGCGCCGCCCGGCCATCCGCGACCTCTTCATCGCCATGAATACCACCCGAGGCCCGCTGCGCGACGTGCGGGTCCGCCGGGCGCTCAACCTCGCCACGGACGTCGGGACGCTGCTCCGCACTCAAATGGCGGGCCGGGGCGTGCGCGCCGCCGGCGCGGTCCCACCCGGCGTCCTCGGCTACGACTCGACCCGGGCACCATACCCGTGGGACACCGCCGCCGCCCGACGGCTGCTGGATGAAGCGGGGTACGCCAGCGGCTTCAAGCTCCAGCTTTGGCGCGGCAAGAGCGGCGCGTTGGCGCGAATCGCGCAGTCGGTGCAGCAGGACCTGGCCCTCGTCGGCATTCAGGTGGAGATCGTCGAGCGGGACGCGCCGAGCGCGCGCGCCACGGTCCGGAACGGCGGGGCCGATCTCTTCCTCGGCGACTGGTACGCGGACTATCCCGACCCCGAGAACTTCTCGTTTCCCCTCTTCCACTCGAGCAACCAGGGTCCGGGTGGGAACTATGCCTTCCTCTCCGATAGCACGCTCGACGCGATGATCGTCCGCGCGCGCAGCACTCCCGATTCGGCCGAGAAGGCGCGGCTCTCGCGCGAGATCGACGCGCGGGTGTTCGACCTGGCGCCGTGGATCTTCCTCTGGTTCCCGGCCGACGTCTGGGCGGTGCAGCCCGACGTGAAGGGGTGGCACATCCCGGCGGTGTTCACCGGCCAGCGCTGGATGAACGTGGAGCGGGCCCGATGACGCGTTTCCTGCTCACCCGACTCGCCCTCCTGGTTCCGACCCTGCTCGGCGTGCTGGCCGTCACTTTCCTCCTGCTCTACGTCGCCCCGGGCGATCCGGTGCAGGCGATGGTCGGCGAGCGGGCCGACGCCCAGACGATCGCGCGGCTCCAGGCGGAGCTCCACCTGGACGACCCCTTGCCCCTGCAGTTCGCGCGCTATGTCGGCGGAGTCGCGCGCGGCGACCTCGGCACCAGCTACATCACCCGGCGCCCGATTCTGGGCGATCTGCTGCAGCGGTTTCCCGCGACGCTCCAGCTTGCCGGGGCGGCGATGCTCTTCGCCGCGGTCACCGGCATCGGGATCGGCATTTACGGCGCCTGGCGGCCGGGAAGCTGGCCCGACCGGCTGAGCGCATTGGGCGCCTATCTCGGCGTCTCGTTCCCGGTGTACTGGGTGGGGCTGCTGTTGATCCTGATCTTCGCCGTCACCTTCCGGTGGCTGCCGCCATCGGGGGCGCGGGGCCCGCTGTACCTGGTGCTGCCGGCGCTCACCCTCGGAATGCGCTCGGTGGCGTTTCTGTCGCGGATGACCCGCGCGGCGATGCAGGAGGTGCTCCAGAGCGACTTCGTCCGCACGGCTCGCGCCAAGGGCCTGGGCGAAGGCCGCGTGGTGCTGCACCACGCCTTCCGGAACGCGCTCCTCCCCGTGCTGACGGTGCTGGGCCTGGACTTCGGCAGCTATCTCACCGGCTCCATTCTCACGGAGACGATCTTCTCCTGGCCCGGCGTCGGCCGCTACGTGCTCACCGCCATCGACAAGCGTGACCTCCCCGCAGTACAGGGGAGCATCCTGTTCCTGAGCCTGGTGTTCGTGCTGGTGAACCTGCTGACGGACATGCTCTATGCGCGGGTGGATCCGAGGGTGGCGTATGACTGAGCGGGCTGAGAGGGACGGCGGGAGTCGAGACGAGCACGGAGTCACCCTGAACCCTTCGTTCCTCAGGGCAGGCTCCGCGAAGTGGGCCATGCCGAGTCATGTCCCCTTCGCTTCGCTCAGAGTGACTTTCCTCTTCGTCCTCTCCGCCCTCTCCACCCTCTCCGCCCAGTCCCTCCCGAAGCGGCTCGACGCCCGCCTCGACGCCCCGCCCTTCGACCGCCAGCTCTGGGGCGTCGCGCTGGTGGACGACCAAGGCAAGCTGCTCTACGGCCGGAACGCCCGCCAGCTGTTCATTCCGGCCAGCACCACCAAGATCGTCGTCGCGGCGGCAGCGGCGGCGCTCCTGCCGCCGGACTGGACGGTCCGGACGAGCCTCTACGCGGACGGGCCCGTGTCGGGCGGCGTGCTCGAGGGCGACCTGGTCCTCTACGGTCGCGGCGATCCGACGTTCGGGAAGCGGTGCTTCGACACCGACACGCTGCGCGAAGGCGCGTGCGAGACCGACTCGTTCACCCGCCTCCGCGAGCTCGCCGGGCTGCTCCGCGCACGCGGCATCCGGGAGGTCCACGGCGACCTGGTCGGCGACGGCAGCTACTTCGAGCCGACCATGGTGCACCCCGACTGGCAAGCGTTCGACCTCAACTGGTGGTACGCCGCGCCCGTATCGGCGCTCGGCTTCAACGACAACAGCGTGGACTTCGTCTGGGGGCCGGGCGCGGAGGCAGGTGCGCCGGCGGCGATCACCATGTCGCCGGACTTGGGCGACGTGGTCTTCGAGAACCGCACCGTGACCGTGCCGCCGGGCGGCACGTCGGACGTGGGCGACCGCTTCTACCGCGAGCCCGGGACGCTCCACGTTTGGGCGGAGGGAACCGTAGCGCTGGACCAGCCGACGCATACGGAATCGTTCGCCATGCCTGACCCGAACCGCTACACCGCGCGCGCCTTCCGGCGGGTGCTGGCGGAGGCGGGCGTGGCGGTCACCGGGACCACGCGCGCCACCGTGGATTCGATGCGCTATAGACAGGCCAGAAGTACCCCGCCGCTCGCCGAGATCTCCTCGCGGCCGCTCCGCGAGTGGCTGTTCGCGATCCTCAACCGCAGTCAGAACTGGTACGCCGAGATGCTGCTCAAGCAGCTGGGACGGCAGTTCGGCCGCGGCGGCTCCTGGATCGAGGGGCTGGCAGTGGAGCGGCGCTTCCTGATCGACTCGGTGCGGGTGGACTCGACGGAATTTTCGCTGGCGGACGGCTCGGGGCTGGCGACCAGAAACCTGGTCAGCCCGCTCGCCTTCGCCAGGATCCTGCGCTACATCCGCGCGCACCCGAGGGCACGGACCTTTCTCGCCGGGCTGCCGCAGGCGGGCCGGGTGGGCTCGCTCCGGAGCCGGTTCGCCGGCACGCCGCTCGCCGGCCGGGTTCGCGCCAAGGACGGGAGCATCGGCGGCGTGAACGCGCTGTCGGGGTTCATCGAGCGGCCGGACGGACGGGTGCTGACCTTCTCGGTGCAGGCGAATCACCACGCGCTGCCCGGCAGGGCGGTGATCGCTCAGATCGACAGCGTGGTGGTGGAGATGGGGAGGGGAAAGTGGTAAGCTGGAGCAGAGCCATGCAAGCAGGTGAGTCGCCCTGGGTGCAGCGAAGGGGGCATGCCCTGGGCCATGGCTCCTTCGCTGAGCTCAGGCCTGACTCAGGCCCACCTTCACCTGCGGAGCTCCCATGCTCCTCCTCCTCATCCGTCACGCCCACGCCGGCGATCGCGATCCCGACCGCTGGCCGGACGACCGCGACCGGCCGCTCACCGACAAGGGCCGCAAGACCCAGCGCCGGATGAGCCGCGCGCTCGGCAAGCTCGACCTGATTCCGGCGAAGGTGCTGACCAGCCCGTGGATCCGCGCGGCGCAGACGGCCGAGCTCCTCGTCCGGGAGCTCGGACTCGCTCATCCCGCCATCCCCTGCGAGGCACTGGCCACAGTGCCCGATCCGATCCGCCTCGCGGACGACATCGGCGATCCCGGCACCGACGCCATCGTCGCGCTGGTGGGACATTCGCCCTGGATCGAAGAGCTCGCGGCGATCCTGCTCGCCGACTCCGCGACCGGCCTGCGGGTGGACTTTCCCAAGAGCGGGGTGATGGGCATCGACCTGGAGAAGCCCGCGCCGGGGGCGGGCGAGCTGCGGTTCTTCCTGAGGCCGCAGATGATGTGAGCCGGCGAGTCACGACGGCCTTCCCCTCGACCGCGGGACCCCGCACATTGCCCGCCATGCCTCGACCGCGCCCGGGTTCTCAAGTCTGGTCGGCCCTGGCGGCCATCGTGGTCCTCCTCGCCGGGTCGGGTGCCTGCGCCGGGGCGGGCCGCTTCCTGAACGAACTGCTCCGTGAGCGCCCTCCTGCTCCCCTCGATTCCCTCGGCGTGGCGAGCGATGCCCGGGTGGACTCGGCGGGATACCTGGTCGGTAGCTTCGTGGGCGAGGGGACCAGCCGCGCGGTGCACCTCCTGTCGAGCGACACCGCCTTCATCGCGGCGCTGATGCGCCGCTACCGCCCTGACCTGGCCGCGGCGCCCGACCCCTGGACCGCCCTGGCCCGCGAGCGAGTGGTGGCGCTCGGCGGCGAACGCCGGCGGCGCACGGTGGGCGGCGCAGGCCCGGCGGTCGAGGCAGCCGTGGTCGGATCCCCGCTCGGCCACACCGAGGTACAGGTCGAGGCAGTGCTGCTTCGGGGTGGGCGCTTCGGCTGCGGCCCGCGCGGCGCGCAGGCCGAGCTGATCGTGGCGGACGACCGCCGCGCGGGCGATCCGCCGTTGCGCGGGCCGGTGCTGGGTTCGCTCCGCACCGGGGTGGCAGCGCAGTATCGCGAGCACGGGCTCGTGCGGCGGGATCCGGTGCCGGCCCCGTCGGCCTGGCTCGTCGGCGAGCTGGTCGGCCGGACCGAGCGGGCGCTCGACTCCATGCTCGGCGCCGAGTTCCGCTCGCTCGAGCTTCGCCCCGATCCCGACGCCCGGATCGAGACCAACACCCTGGCGGATGTGGATGCCGCCGATGTCATCGCCTTCCGGGTGGCGGACGACCGCCTACGCTACGCCGTGTCGCTCCGCGCCCGGCGCCTCAGCGTGCGCGGCGACACGCTCGTGGGCACGGCGGTCATGGTCTGGGACAGCGCAGGCGCGTGGCGACAGGCGATCTTCCGCCCCACCCTGCTCTCGCTGCGGGGCGGCCGGCTCGCGCCCTCCTGGCCGCTCCGCCGCACCATCTACTGGCGGCGGCTGCAGCCGATCAGCGACTTCGCCTTCCGGCGGGACGACCTGTGGATGGAGCAGGTGGACGTGCGCGACGGGAGCGTGCGCTGGGGGATCGTGCAGCCGCGGGAGAACGTCGTGGTGGCCGCAGCGGAGGTGGACGGACCATGTCGATGAAGATCTATACCCGCACGGGCGATGAGGGCGAGACCGGCCTCTTCGGCGGCGGCCGCGTGCCCAAGGACCACCCCCGGGTCTGCGCCTACGGCGACGTGGACGAGCTCAACTCCGCCATCGGCGTGGTGCGCGCCACCCAGCCGGTGCAGTTCTTCGACGCACTGTTCGAGTCGGTGCAGCGCGACCTCTTCGCCATCGGCGGCCACCTGGCCACTCCCGACCCGGCCAAGGTGGCCGCAGCGCTGGAGAAGGCCCAGCTCTCCGAGGAGCGGGTGACGGAATTCGAGCACGTCATGGACGCCGCGGACCACGAGCTGCCGCCGCTCCGCGCCTTCGTCCTGCCCGCAGGAACGCCCAAGGCCGCCTCGCTCCATCTCGCCCGCACCATCTGCCGCCGGGCCGAACGGAGCGTCGTCCACCTCGCCCACGACACCGAGGTGCCCGGGCTGTTCGTGGTCTACCTCAACCGGCTATCCGATCTCCTCTTCACCCTGGCCCGGCTGGCCAATCACCGCGACGGTGCGGGTGACGTGACGTGGTAGCCGGCGCGCCGGTCGTGGTCACCCACGCGCTCGGACGCTACCCGGTCTACGTCGAGCCCGGCGCGCTCGACCGGCTGGAGGCGCTGGTGGCGCACCATCTCGGCGCGGCGCGCGTGGCGATGATCGCCGACGCCGACGTCTTCACGCTGCTGCAGGCCGGCCGTCTCGGCCGCGCCGCCTGGGCGGGCGACAGCCTCACCTTCCCGGCCGGCGAGCGCTCCAAGACGCGCGACCAGTGGGCGCGGCTCACGGACACCCTGCTCGAGCGGGGCTATGGGCGTGACAGCGGCATCGTGGCGCTCGGCGGCGGCGTGGCCGGGGACCTCGCGGGGTTCGTCGCCGCCACCTACATGCGCGGAGTTCCCTGCCTCCAGGTCCCGACGTCCCTGCTGGCGATGGTCGACGCATCGGTTGGCGGGAAGACGGGCGTGGACACGCCCCAGGGCAAGAACCTGATCGGCGCGTTTCATCCGCCGGTCGCGGTGCTGGCCGACCCGCGCGCGCTGGCGACGCTGCCGGAGCGCGAGTACCGGAGCGGCATGGCGGAGGCGGTGAAGCACGGGCTCATTGCGGACGGCGGGTTCTTTGCCTGGATGGAGCACGAGGCAGACGGGCTGCTCCGGCGGGAGGAGGCGGCGCTCACACGGCTCGTGCGCCGGAGCGTCGAAATCAAGGCGGAAGTCGTGAGCGCCGACGAGCGCGAGTCCGGTCGACGCGTTACCCTCAACGCCGGGCATACCGTGGCGCACGCGCTGGAGCAGGCGACCGCCTACGGGCTCGCTCATGGCGAGGCGGTGGCGCTGGGCCTGGTGGCGGAGTGCGCACTGGCGGAGGCGCTCGGGGTGGCGCCGGCCGGACTGGGCGCGCGGGTGGCGAGACTGCTGGCGCGGCTGGGCCTGCCCGTGCGGCTAGCCCAGCCGATCGCGCCCGAGCGGCTGGTGGGCGCAATGGGGAGCGACAAGAAGAATCGCGGCGGGCGGGTGCGGTTCGCGCTGCCGCGCGCACTGGGCGTGATGGACGCGACGGCCGCGGACGATCGGTGGACGCGCGAGGCGCCGGAGGTTGAGATCCGCCGAGCGCTGGAGGCGATCTGCTGACGGCTCGCTCCCGCCTACCCAGCGAGTCACCCTGAGCGAAGCGAAGGGGCCATCACCGGACGCATGCACCCCCTCGCTTCGCTCGGGGTGACTCGCCAGCCGTCATTCTGTAACCCACTCCACTGCAAAATCTTACACTCTTTGTCCCCAGCCGGGGTCGGACCGGGCTCCGCCCCCAAGTGGATAAGTACCCGAACCATCTGGCGAGAAACGATTTGTGATGTGGAAACAAGATTTTGCTTGACCTCGCTCCCGGCGATTCCTATATTCGTTCCCTCTCACCATCGGCCCAGTCGGCCGCCAACTCGTCCACATCGCCGTCGGTTCAACCTACGCCCGGGGTTGTCTATGGCCCATGTCCGTACGAAAGCTCGTATGCTGGTCCGTTCCGCCCCGTCCGGCGCCTTCGATCAGTACCTCCTCGACATCCAGAAGCTCCCGATGATCTCGGATCCCGAGGAGGAGAAGCGTCTGGCTCGGCGGGCACTCGCCGGCGACGAGACCGCGGCCGAACGGCTGGTGACGGCCAATCTTCGGTTCGTGATCTCCTACGTGAAGAAGTACCAGGGGCACGGCCTGGATCTCTCGGAGCTGGTGGCCATCGGCAACGAGGGGCTGCTCAAGGCGGTCAAGAAGTTCGACCCCGACCATGGCGTGAAGTTCATCTCCTACGCGGTCTGGTGGGTCCGCCAGGCGGTGCTCAAGGCGCTGGCCGAGCAGACCCGCAGCGTCAGGATCCCCCTCAACCAGAACTCCGCGCTTGTGCGCATGGCGCGCGCGCAGAGCTTCCTGGCCCAGGAGCTCGGCCGTGAGCCCACCGACCAGGAAATCGCCACCGCCCTCAACGACACCGTCGACAACATCCGCAGCGCCCGTCGGATGACCTCGACCGAGGTCTCCCTCGACGCGCCCGTCGAGCGGCAGGACCGCAGCGCCAGCACCTTCGGCGAGCGGGTGGCCGGCACCGGCGGGGGCGAGATCGAGGAGATGACCGACTGCCGGCTGCAACGCGAGTTCATCGACCGGATCTTCCAGCGCCACCTCACGCCGCGCGAGCGGAAGATCCTCTCGCTCTACTATGGTCTCGAGGAAGGCTCGGAGGCGCTCACCCTCGAGAAGATCGGCGAGCTGCTCGGCGTCACGCGCGAACGGATCCGGCAGATCCGGGAGCGAGCGTTCGAGAAGCTGCGAGACTCGCCGGATGTGCGGGCGCTGCGAGGCTTCTGGGGAGCGGCCTAGAAGACAGAGAGGACGGAGCGGAACAACGCATCAGGGGCGGTGCTGGTCCAGGGCGCAGGCAAGGCGCCAGACCAGGCCGCCCGTTCGCTTGCAAGGGTCGTCGGCCGCCGGTACCCCTGAAGTCCCTTCCTCCCGCCTGGTCCCTCTCCGTCCTCTCGGTCCGCTCCGTTCTCGACTAGATTTCCGGGCATGCTCACCCGGCTCCCCCTGTTCCCTCTCTCGGTCGTTCTCTTCCCCGGCACCCCGCTCCCGCTGCACATTTTCGAGCCCCGCTACTGCCAGATGCTCGCGGACTGCCTGGCGTCGGATCGCAGGTTCGGCATCACACCCACGGGCACGCTCCAGGAGGCACCCGAGGCCGGGACGGTCGGTTGCACGGCCGAGGTGCGGGTGAACCAGCAACTGCCCGACGGGCGTTCGAACATCGTCGTGGTGGGCGGCGAGCGGTTCGTGGTGGCGGAGCTGCTCGACGAACCCGTGCCCTACCGCGTCGGGATGGCGCAGACCTTCGACGACGATCCCGGCACGCTGCCCGACGAGGACCGCATCGCCCGGCTCCGTGAGCAGTTCACCCGCTACGCCGTGCTCGTGCGCGAGCTGGGCGATGCCGCACCGGAGGCGCCGGACCTGCCGGACGAGGCCCTCCCGCTCTCCTTCCACGTCGCCGCGGGCATCGAGGTCGAGGTGCCGATCAAGCAGCGGCTCCTCGCGGAGCGCTCGACCGCGCGGCGGGTGGAGGCGCTGCTGCTCATCCTGCCGGCCCTGAGCTCGGCGGTCGAGCGGGCGCTCGTCACCCACCGGCGCGCGCATACCAACGGGCGCGGCGGTACCTACCCAAGCCTCCCCGTCGCATGATCGTTTCCGCGCTGGTGGAGGCGCTCGGCCGCATCGTCGGCGTCCGGTGGGTGCGCCACCGGCGCGCCGAGCTCAAGACCTACACCATGGACGGCCTGCCCACCCGGGAGTCGTATCCCGGCGTCGTCGTGATGCCCGGCACGGCGTCCGAGGTGCGCGAGATCATCCGTCTGCTCCACCTGGCTGGGGTGCCGTTCGTGGCCCGCGGGGCGGGCACGGGACTGTCCGGCGGAGCGGTGGCGAATGCGGACGCGGTCCTCATCGCCCTCACCCGGATGAACTGCATCCTGGACGTCGACCCGGTGCACCGACGTGCCGTGGTGCAGCCGGGCGTGGTGAATGCCCGCCTCTCGGAGGCGGTGGCGCCGCTTGGGCTCCACTACGTCCCCGATCCGTCGAGCCAGGCCGCCTGCACCGTCGGCGGCAACGTCGCCGAGAACGCGGGCGGACCGCACTGCCTCAAGTACGGCGTCACGACCAACCACATCGTGCAGCTCGAGGTGGTGCTGCCCGACGGCTCGGTGGTCGTGCTGGGGTCGCCGCACGGCGAGCCGTGGGGGCCCGACCTGGTCGGTTTGTTCGTCGGCAGCGAGGGGATGTTCGGCATCGTCACCCGGATCACGGTGCGGCTCGAGCCGATGCCGGCGAGCGTGCGCACCATGCTGGCCGACTTCCACAGCGTGCGCGCCGCGAGCGAGGCGGTCTCCTCCGTGATCGCCGCCGGGATCGTGCCGGCCGCGATGGAGATGATGGACCGCGCCTGCGTCGCGGCGGTGGAGGCGTCCATCTACGCGGCCGGCTACCCGACCGACGCCGCCGCCGTGCTGCTGGTCGAGCTCGACGGGCAGCCCGACGCGGTCGAGGCTGAAGCGCGGACGGTGGAGACGATCCTGCGGGCGCAGGGCGCCCGCACGGTGCGAAGCGCCTCGACCGACGCAGACCGCGCGCGCCTGTGGCAGGGCCGGAAGAAGGCGTTCGGCGCGATGGGCCGGATCGCGCCCGATCTCGCCGTGCAGGACGCCGTCGTGCCCCGCTCGGCGCTGCCGGACATCATGGACCGCATCGCCGAGATCCGCGACCGCCACGGCATCAACATCAGCAACGTCTTCCACGCCGGCGACGGCAACCTGCACCCGAACATCTCGTTCGACCGGCGCGATCCCGATGTCGCCGCGCGGGTGCATGTGGCGTGCAAGGAGATCATGGCCGCCTGCGTCGAGGCCGGTGGCAGCATCACCGGCGAGCACGGCGTCGGCTCCGACAAGCTCGAGTACATGCCGTGGATCTTCGACGCCGAGACGCTCGGCGCGATGCGAGCGGTGCGGCGGGTGTTCGACCCGGCCGAGCGCGCCAACCCCGGCAAGGTCGTCCCGATCCACACCTGCCGCGAATGGACCGCGGCCCGGGGGGCCCGGTGAGCGACGTGGTCCACGGCCGCCTCCGCGCGCTGCTCGGCACGAGCGGCGTCGAGCGCGACCAGGCGGGCCTGCCGCGCGCGATCCCCGATTCCGCCGACGCGCTCTCGCTCGTCTGCCGGTTGGCGCACGAGGAGGGCTGGAAGATCCGCGTCGAGGGCCAGGGCACCTGGCTTCCGCCCGACGCGCCCGCCGATCTCGCAGTGAGCACCGGTGCGCTCGACCAGGTCGTATCGGTGAGCCCGGCCGATCTCGTCGCGACCGTGCAGGCCGGCGCCCCGATCGAGGCGCTCAGGCGCCGACTGGCCGACGAGGGGATGTGGCTCGCGCTCGATCCGCCGGGGCGGCCGGAGCGGAGCCTCGGGTCGATCATCGCGACCGCCACCGCGGGCCCGCTGCGCCACGGATTCGGTCCGGTCCGAGACCACGTGCTCGGCTGCACCGTGGCCACCGGCGACGGGCGGCTGGTGAAGGCCGGCGGCCGGGTGGTGAAGAACGTCGCCGGCTACGACCTCACCAAGCTGCAGGTCGGCGGGTTCGGCGGGTTCGGGATCATCGCCGAGGCGCATCTTCGGCTCCGCGCCCTGCCGCGGGCCGACGTGACGCTGGTCGCCCGGGGCATGCGCGACGCCCTCACCTCGGCCGCGCGCGACGTGATGGCGGCGGAGTTGGTGCCGGCGGCGCTCGAGCTGCTCTCGCCCGCGCTCGCGGCGGAGGCCGACTGGGTCCTCGCCGCCCGCTTTCTGGGCACCGATGCGGCGGTGCAGGGTGAGGTGAGGCGGATCGCGCCCATCGGCAATCTTGCCTGGCAGCCGCTGCCGGCCGACCGCACTGCCGCGTTCTGGGGCCTGGTGGCGCGCGGGAGCCAGGGCGGGCCCGTCACGCTCCGGCTGGGCGTCCTGGGTGACGGGGTGGACGACACCATCGACCTGCTCGCCCACGACCTCGACGAGGGGCTGCTTTCCGCGGGAGCCGGCTTGGGGATGGTCCGCTGGACTGGTGACGCCCCAGTCGAGCGGCTACGGGCCGTGCGCCGCGCCGCAGCGGCGCGCGAGATCCCCATGACGTTGGAGCGCGCCCCCTGGCCCGTGCGGCGGGCGCTCGGCCACTTCGGGGCGTACCGCGAGGGCGTCGGTCAGATCGTTGGCCGGCTGCGCGACACGTTCGATCCGGGCCAGTGCCTGCAGGTGGCGCTGGAGGGCGCGGGTGAGTAAGCGAGCGAGTGATAGCGCGATGCGAGTACCCTCCTCGGGTCATCTTGGGCCCGTTCGCTTCGCTCAGGGTGAACTCCGCGAAGGAGCCATGAATCGGGTCATGCCCCCTTCGCTTCACTCAGGGTGACTCGAACCCCTTCCCATGCACCCCACCGCAGACTACTCCTCGCTGGACCCTTGCGTCCATTGCGGCTTCTGCCTCCCCGCTTGCCCGACCTACCTCGCCACCGGCGACGAGTCGGACAGCCCGCGCGGCCGCATCGTGCTCATGCGCGCACTCGAGCATGGCGAGCTCGCCCCGGACGACGCCGAGCTCATCCAGCACCTCGACGCGTGCCTCGGCTGCCTGGGCTGCGAACCAGCCTGCCCGTCGGGGGTGGGGTACGGCCGTGGCCTGCAGACGGCGCGGGAGCAGCTGTTCGCCACGCGGCGGTTGCCGCCGCTGGCGGGGCTGGTGCTCGGCGTGTTCCGGCAGGAGTGGCTCTGGCGGCCGCTGTTCACGCTGGGGCGGGTGCTCCGCTCGACGGGCATCCCCCGGCTGCTGGCCGACGGAGGCCGCGTGGGGTTCGGGATGGGGATGCTCGCAGCGACCACGCCCGGAGTTCACCCTGAGCGAAGCAAACGGGCTCAGGGTGACTCTGATGCGCCCCCCCGCCCCACAGTCGCCCTGTTCCGCGGCTGCGTCATGGACACCCTCTTCCGCCACGTCCACGAGGCGACCCGGCGCACGCTCGAGGCCAACGGCTATACCGTCATCGAGGCCGAGGGCCAGGCCTGCTGCGGCGCGCTCCACGAGCACGCGGGCGACCGCGCCTCCGCCGAGGCCCTCGCCCGCCAGAACGTCGCGGCGCTCGCCGAGATCGCGGACTACGTGGTAGTCAACAGCGCGGGCTGCGGCGCGCTCCTCAAGCACTACGGCCACCTGCTCGGAACCGAGGCGGCTGCGGCGTTCGGCGGCAAGGTGCGCGACGTCTCCGAGCTCCTGGCCGAGGCCGGACCCCGGCCTGGCGGCGACCTCCCGCTCGACGTGGCCTACGACGCGCCATGCCACCTGCAACACGCACAGCGGGTGCACGCGGCGCCGCTGGCGGTGCTGGGCGCGATCCCTTCGCTCCGGCTTCGGCTATTGCCGAGCTCGGACAAGTGCTGCGGGAGCGCGGGGATCTACTCGATCGTGCGCCCGGCGATGGCCCGCGCGGTGCTCGATCTCAAGGTCGAGAGCTTCGCCACAGCGGACCCGATGCCGCAGGTAGTGGCCACGGGGAACCCGGGCTGCCTGATGCAGATCGGCGCGGGGGTGCGCGCGGCCGGGCTGCCGATCCGGGTGGCGCACCCGGTGGAGCTGCTGGATGAGAGCTATCGGGTGGGGGGAGTGTATGGGGCGTCTGCGGCCGGGCGCGATCGAGTCATCCCGAGCCGGTTCGACTCGCTCAGGGTGAACTCCGCGAAGAGGCCGTGAGGCGGGTCATCGCTCCCTTACTCCGCTCGTGATGACTCCTTACCCTCTCCCCCCCACCCCGTTATACCTTCTCGAATGACGGCTGCGATCCTGTTCGATTTCAACGGTGTCATCATCGACGATGAGCCGCAGCACTGCGACGCGCTGATCGCGACGCTGGCCGAATACGGCTGCGCCCTCGACCGGGACACCTACTACCGTGAGTACCTCGGCTTCGACGACCGCGAATGCTTCCGGTTCACCTTCGAGCGCCTCGGGCGGGCGGCGGATGAGCCGGCCTTGCTCACGGCAATCGAGCGGAAGCACGCCCATTACGAGCGCGCCATCCGCGCCACGATGCATCTGGTGCCGGGGGCCACGGAGTTCATCGAGAACGCGGCGCTGGACGGCATCCAGCTCGCCATCGTGAGCGGCGCGCTCCGACGGGAGATCGAGTTGGTGCTCGACCTGGCGGGCCTCCGTCCACATTTCAGCGAGATCGTGGCCGCGGAGGACGTGAGCGCCTGCAAGCCCGACCCACAGGGTTACAACCGCGCCCGCGCGGCGCTCGAGCTTGCCCCGCATCGCTGCATCGTGATCGAGGACTCGTTGCCCGGCCTGGCAGCCGCGCGGGCAGCCGGGCTCCGCTGCGCCATGCTTGCCACTTCCCATGCCGAGGAGACATGCGAGGGCGCAGACCTGGTCTGGCGCGACTTCACCGGGCACGACCCCGCCGAGCTGCCCTGGGCCCATGGCTGAGCTCGACCTCCGGTTCGATCGTGACCGGCTCGACCGTGTCCGCCACGGCGCGACGATCCTCTCCACGTCCCCGGCGGTTCTCCGGATCAGCGGCCCCGGCGCGCTGACCTGCCTGCAGGGGCTCCTCACCAACGATCTCGAGCAACCCGGCGACGGCAGCCTGGTCTACGGCGCATTGCTCACGCCGAAGGGGATGATCGTGGTGGACGCGTGGGTCCTCCGCCAGGGCGACACGTTCACGCTGATCGTTCCGCCCGGCGGCCACGCGGCCGCGCTCGAGCTGTTCACTCGCCAGCTTCCACCCCGCCTCGCGCGCACGACCGATCTCACCGGTCAGGCAACCGTCGCCTGGCTGCTCGGCGCGCATGGCTTCCAGGTGCTCGCCAAGTCCGGCGTGGGGATGCCGGAGGCGGCGGGACGGGTCACTACCGTGGGTGGGGAGCTGAGCCCGGTCGCCGTGGCCCTGGCGCCCGAGTCGGCGCCGTTCGTGGCGCTGGCGGTCGGACTGGCACCGGCCGTCGAGCCGCTGGTGGCGCGGCTCGTTGCGGCAGGCGCGATGCCAGGGGAGGAATGCGACCTGCACGCCACGCGGCTCCTCTCCGGCTGGCCCGCCCTCGGCGTCGAGATCGACGAGCGGACCCTTCCGCAGGAGGTGCGGTATGACGAGATCGGTGGCGTCTCGTACACCAAGGGGTGCTACACCGGGCAGGAGACGGTCGCCCGCCTGCACTTCCGAGGCCACACCAACCGCGAGCTCCGGGGGCTGCGCTGGACCGACACCGAGCCGCTCGACGGCCGCTCCGTGATCCACGGGGAAAGAGACGTGGGCAGCGTGCGCTCGACGCTCACCCTCGAGGATCGGGTTCTGGGGCTCGGCCTGCTCCGCCGCGAGGTGAGCCCGGGCGAGGTGGTAACCGCCGGCGGGCGCCGGGCCCGGGTAGTGGCGTTGCCGTTCGGCGCGGATGAAGTGGACGGGTGACGGAAAGACAGCGGGCCCCGAGCGATGCCCGGAGCCCGATGCGACAGTGGGACCGGCCGGTTACTTGCGCGTGGTGTCCCGGGCCATCATGGAGTCCGACATCGACATGCTGTCATGGGCCATGCCGCCCATGCCGTCGCCGGTCGACATCGGGGCCATCGCCGCGGTGTCCGCGGCCGGCGCCTCGGCCTTCTTCTCGCCACAGCCGACCAGCACGAGCAGGGCGGCTATCATCAGGGTCTTCCTCATCGTCGTTGCTCCAAATCGGGGGGGGCACTGAGCCCGGGTCACGAGCCACACTGTCGGCTGATGTACGGCGCCGAACCTAAGCGGCGGCGACCTTTTGTCAAGCGTTTCGGGTCCGACCCGGCAGGTGACCTCGGGCCGTCCCAGAACGGCAAGATGAAGCAGAACAGCGTGTTATGCGACACCAGACTTTCGATCACCGAGCCATGACCGATATGATCCAGCCTCGCACCTTTGGTGACCTCAAGAACTCTCCGTGGGCGGAGGCCCCGCTGCGCGGGCGCAGCGTGCGCGACGAGATCCGGACCAACCTGCTGGCCCGCCTGGCCGCGGGCGGGCCGCTGTTCCCCGGGATCCTGGGATACGACGACACCATCCTGCCCCAGATCGTCAACGCGCTGCTGGCCCGGCACCACTTCATCCTGCTCGGGCTTCGGGGACAGGCCAAGAGCCGGATCCTGCGCGAGCTCACCGGCCTGCTCGACGACCGCATCCCGATCGTGGCTGGCAGCGAAGTGAACGACGACCCGTTCGCGCCGATCTCCAAGTTCGCCCGCGAGCGGCTCGGAGAGTGCGGCGACGCGACGGCGATCGCCTGGCTCCAGCGCGATCAGCGCTACGTCGAGAAGCTGGCCACGCCCGACGTCACCATCGCCGACCTGATCGGCGACGTGGACCCGATCAAGGCCGCGCGCGGCGGGCACCTGCTCTCCGACGAGCTCACCATGCACTTCGGACTGCTGCCCCGCGCCAACCGGGGCATCTTCGCCATCAACGAGCTGCCGGACCTGAGCGGCAAGGTGCAGGTGGGGCTGTTCAACATCATGCAGGAAGGCGACGTCCAGATCAAAGGCTACCCGGTGCGCCTGCCGCTGGACGTGCTGCTCGCGTTCACCGCCAATCCGGAGGACTACACCGCGCGCGGCAAGATCATCACGCCGCTCAAGGACCGGATCGGCTCGGAGGTGATCACGCACTATCCGCGCACCGTACAGCTCGGCATGGAGATCACCGCGCAGGAGGCGTGGACCGGGCGCGGCGGCCGGCCGCTCGACATCCCCGACTTCGTGCTCGAAGTCATCGAGCGGGTGGCCTTCGAGGCGCGGGAAGACAAGCGGGTGGACAGGCGTTCGGGAGTGAGCCAGCGACTGCCGATCAGCGTCCTGGAAAACGTCGTCTCCAACGCCGAGCGGCGCGCCACCCTGCTGGGCGAGGATCGCGTCGTGCCGCGCGTGAGCGACATCTATGCCGCCGTGCCGTCCATCACCGGCAAGCTGGAGCTCGAGTACGAAGGGGAGCTGCAGGGCGGGGACACGATCGCACGTGACCTGATCCGCCGCGCGGCCGGCAAGGTCGTGGAGGAGCGGTTGGGCGGCGCCGAT
>Ga0209798_10000886_pt1 | contig 18336 bp, 18 predicted proteins | sample DOMMetBare3Fresh_FD_187475 | JGI IMG/M metagenome (GOLD analysis project Ga0209798, IMG submission 187475) | Wetland sediment microbial communities from St. Louis River estuary, USA, under dissolved organic matter induced mercury methylation -... | ecosystem: Environmental > Aquatic >...
GCGTAGCGCCCGTCTCGAAGGACGGGGCGGCCCCACCGATCTCGGGTTTACCCGAGATCGGCAAGTCATGTGCGCAAGTCGGGCAGGCCCGACTTGCGTATTCGAGACGCCGCGCACGAGGCTGCGGAAATCCTGGTCGATACAAGATCGCGGCTCCTCACCATGAGGGCCGAGAAAGGACCGCGAGTGCATCAAATTGAACGGAACCCGCTCTAGCTTATCCCAGCCCTTGTTGTGATCGGCGCACTCTCCACGTCATGGCCGGGCTTGTCCCGGCCATCAGGGCTGACTTCGCCGCCGGCAAAGCCGCTCTATCCGGCCTTCAGGCCAATCCCGAAGCTTGCTACCATCCGGGCGAGTTCAAAATCACAATCAATAAAAGGCGCCAGGCGAATGGCCTCGGGAGGGCAAGAATGACCAGACGGCAAAATCATATCGGGTCGGCGCAGCGCTGGGGGGCGGTCGCCGCGCTTGCGGCTCTGTTCACTTCGGTGCAGCCGGCCCCTGCCCGGGCGCAAGACTCGCCCAAGAACTACGGGATCGCCGCCAAGCGGCCCGTGCTTCAGGCCTCCTGCAAGCACTGCCCCTGGGGCGCGCTCGGCGATATCCTCAAGACCATCATGGCGCCGGCCTATGATGTCGCCATCTGCTACGGCTGCTCCGGGGAAAACGGTGCACGCTATGTGTCGAAACGCCTGATGTCGGCGGAGGTCAGCGACCGGCTGTTCGCGCAGGGCGTCTCGACCCGGCCCGACGCGCCGGTCGATTTCGGAATCACGCAATCGGAGTATGTCCGCCGGGCCTACGAAGGCAGTTATGGCTACAAGAAAGACGGGCCTTTCACCAACCTACGGCTGATCGCGCGCATCGAAAGCCCTGCCTATCTCATGGTCGCGGTCGTGAAGTCATCCGGCATCACGGACCTGCGGCAAATTCGCGAAAAGAAGATGCCGGTGCGGATCATGATGGGTCCGAACGCCGCGATGCTGCTGTCGGTCCTCGACTATTACGGCATCACGGAAAAGGACGTCACCGATTGGGGAGGGATGTTCCTGGCCGGCAATGCGCTCGTGAAGAATCCGAGATTCGACGTCATGCTGGGGACCGGCGTCCTCTCAAACTATCCTGAAGGGAACATGTGGTACGAGATGTCGCAGAAGAAGGATCTGGTCTTCCTGCAGATTCCCGAGGATCTGCGCCAGAAGCTCGCCAAGGAGCATCACGGCGAGCTCGTGACATTGCCGTTCCGCTACCTGCGGGGCCTCGATGACGAGCCGCACCCGACCGTGGGCGTCTCCGGCCTGTTCGTCTATGGACGCGACGATCTTCCGGACCAGTTCGTCCGCGATGTCGCCAGCGGGCTCGACGAGAAGCGCTCGCTCATCAAATGGGCGAACCAGCCGTTCTCCTACGACCCGAACACGGTCTGGAACGGCGATGGAGTGCCGCTCCATCCTGCTGCGGCGCGCTACTATGGCGAACGCGGCTACATGCGTGAAGTGGCCGGAACGAGCAGGTAGCGGCTAGTCGCAGACAACCTCAATAGATCCAGAAGTCTCGCGAACTTCATTTCGCGCCATCAATAGCGTGAACCAATGCTTCGACGGCGGCGTCCGGCTTCATGCCGTGCTCACGCACGAGCGTCCGCCAGGTGAAGAAGCTGAGCGCCAAATGCAGCAACGCGCGCTGCTCCGTGGTCAGCTTGGCGCCGAGCACGTCCCCATAGGCTGTCATATATGGTCCAAAGCGCATTTCTGAGATTTCCCTCGTAAGCGGATGATGTTCGGCGTCGCGCAGCACGCACGCAGCCAGTTGGGCGTTGCGCTCATACCAGCCGTAAACTGCAAGCAGGCCGACGCGCCGCCGCTCACGCCCGTCCTCGATTGCACGCCATGCTTCGGCATCGGGCAGAGGATCGCGCTCCATGGCAAGCCCCGAACAGGCGAGGTAAAGGCTCCGCTCGTCAGGAAAGTGCGCGTAGAGGGTATGCCGCTGAACGCCGGCCCGCTCGGCCACCATGCTGAACGTGGTGAGGGCCGGGCCGACGCTGCTGTGCAATTCGACCGCGGCTTCGACGATGCGATGCCGGGTCGCCGCCTGCTGCTCGGCGCGGCGCTTAAGGGTGTAGATCCGGGTCATGGAATTTCACTGCACGCACGTGTGCATCCATATTGACAGGCCTTCCGATTTTCGATACACACACATGTACTGTCAAAATTTGTGAAAGTCCATCGCCGTGGTGAGCGGCCCGGTGGGCACCCCCAACCCTATGATCGCGTGGAGGACTCAATGGAGACTAAGGTCAGCGAAATCGCCAACGACATCTATCGGCTGTCGACATTTGTGGCGGACATCGCCCCTCCGGCCGGTTTCGCCTTCAACCAGTTTCTCGTTCTTGGCGATGAACCTCTGCTGTTTCACACCGGCCTGCGGAAGATGTTCCCGCTCACCCGTTCGGCCGTCAGCCGGCTCATTCCACCTGAACGTTTGCGTTGGATCGCCTTCGGTCACTATGAGGCCGACGAATGCGGGGCCATGAACGAATGGCTGGCGGTTGCCCCGCAGGCGCAGCTCGCGCACGGCCGCACCGGGTGCATGGTGTCGCTGAACGACATGGCCGATCGCGCACCGCGCGCCCTCGCGGACGGCGAAACCATCGACCTCGGAGGCGGCAAGCGGGTGCGCTACATCGACACGCCGCACACACCGCATGGCTGGGACGCCGGCGTGCTGTACGAGGAGTCAACGCGAACACTGATGTGCGGCGACCTGTTCACCCAGCTCGGCGACGGTCCGGCGCTGACGGAGGGCGATATCGTCGGACCGGCGATCGCCGCGGAGGATCTGTTCAAGTATTCCTGCCTCAATCCCGAAATGGGGGCGACGATCCGTGGCCTTTCCAAGCTCGCGCCGGCCACGCTCGCGCTGATGCACGGGCCTTCATTTGCGGGTGACGGCGGGGCTGCCCTGCTTGCCTTGGCTGATGACTACGACCGCCGCGTCTTCGATCGCAGGCAAGCCGCTGATGCGTTCATGGCTGCCTAGATCAAGCTAGCTTGCGGAAGTGGAGGCTCGCTGCAGGGGCGATTGGCGTGTTCTTCGTTCATCGCCCGAGCCAATGAGGCGCGAGCACTATGTGGAAGCCTTCGCAGGCCTGGAATGGGTCTGCAGGTCGTTCACATCACTGCAACAGTCCTCACCGCCGCCCGTGCGGGAGCTGCAGCAGCTCATTCACCTGCTGCGGCGTCAGCGGCTGGGCGATGTATTTGAACGCGATCGCGTCCTGCATCATCTCGTCGAGCCCCTTGACCTCGTCGAGCTGCAGCATCGCCTTGGGATAGAACCGGTCGCGCACCGTCTGCGCCATGGTGGGGGAGATGCCGGCGTATTTTGCAAACGCGTCGATCGCCTTCGGGTCGGCGTACATCCAGTCGATGGTCTCGCGATAGGCGCCCAGGAAGCGGTCATAGACCTCGCGGCGCTTGGCGAGGTCGTTCGCGTTCGCGATGGTGACGCGCACCGTTTGCGTCCGAATGCTCGCGAGATCGTTGGCGAGCGCCACGATCCTGATCGTGCCCTGCTCGGCGGCTTCGAGGCCGAACGGCGGGGTGGAGAAGCCGATGTCGACTTGGCCCGACATGACCGACGTGAAAGTCGCGGGCACGTTGCCGGTGGCGACGAGCTTGGTCTGGAAGCCATAGTCCTTCATGAAGCGCAGCGCCGTGATATGCGTGCCCGAGCCGTTGGTGGAATAGGCGAGCGTCATGTTAGGCGTCGCGCCTTTGAAGTCCTTCTGGACCGGGGAGGTGGCCTTCACAAAATAATACTCGGCGGTGCCGGTCGCCTCGCCGGCGATCACCCGCACCGGCGCGCCCTTGGCGTAGACGCTGAGCACGCCCAGCATGCCGGGCGAGACACCGATGTCGACGCTGCCGGAGATGACCGCCTGCTGGGTCTCGCCGCCACCCGAGGTGTAGACCACCTGCAGGTCGAGATTATGCTTCTGGAAGATGCCGGCGCCCACGCCGATCTCGGCGATGGCGGAATCCCACAGCCCGCGTTGCCCGATGGCGAGCTTGAGCAGATCGGCGGCGACGCTCGTGCCGTGGGACAGCAGGAGCGCGACGGTTGCCGCCAGCGATAGCTTGCTGCCTCTCGCCATCGCGGGCGGCGCCTGCTCAGGCGCCGCGCTGCATCAGGCAGTCGGTCTCGACCGGGATCTTGGAATCGGGCGGCGGCAGGTTGCGCCGGAACACGCGGGTCTGCTTGTAGCCCGGCTTCTCGCAGGAGATCTCGACGTCGTTGGGGCTGACTTCCTTGCCGAAGCCCGGAACCTTGTAGGCGCCGAGTGCGTCGGTACGGGTCACGACGCCACCGCGGTCCTTCACCGCCACGGTGACCTTGGTGTCCGGAATGGTGGCGCCGGAGGCGTCCTTGACGAAGCCGAAATAGGACGGGCCTTCATCCTCGCCGGCGTCATCGTCGTCGCCGAAGCCCGAGCCGCCGGCCCACAGGGCGGTCGACACCACGCACATGGCGGCGACCATGGCGGTGATCCGGCCTCTGCGACGATCAAGAAATGCCATCCTAGCCTCCTGCCCCTGTGCTTCGCTGTGCTTCGCTGTGCTTCTTGGCGAGCTTCGCCTTAATATCGCATTACTCTGTGGATTTCCACCGGGTTCAGGAGCTGAGGCATTGGCTCGAGCATGGTCCCGGACGGGTCGGATCAGGGGACGCGCTCCGGCAGGCTGGCGTGCCAGAAACGGCCGGACAGGAATCGGAGGCAGTTCTCGCTATAGGGCTGGTTGTCGTTGTCGGGACAGGCGGACTGCTCAGGCCGGATCGTCTCCTCGATCAGCACGCGATGGCGCGCCTCGATCCACACGGTCGTGCAGACAACAACGGCCGCGATTACGGCAAGATCGAGTTTCGACACCAGCTTGGTCCTCAACGCGTTACCGCCGGCCGGCCATCGGCCGGCGGTGGACTCTCGCCGCTTACTTCGTCCAGAACGGCATCAAGCCGTAGATAAGGGGGCCGAACGCGAGGATCGGAAGAATCCAGAGCAGCGACAGCGGAATCCGATTGATGAGGCGCTCGGGCACAAACATCGCCAGCGCGCCCAGGATCGTGGATCCGACCAGGCACGACGCGACCCAGCCGTACCAGTACATCGCCGGCCCTTCGCCGCTGCGGCCTCGCACCCAGCCCCAGTCGATCAGGTTGGTGGCTGGATGATAGGTGAACATCGGCAGGCTGAACACTTCACACACCACATAGATGATGGTGAAAGAGAGGCCGAACACGACCGAGAACGCCTTGAATTTGGCGGACGCCGCCAGCGATGTCGAGGACGCGGTGCCGGTTGTGGTTTGGTTCGATGTTGTCGTGGTGGTGGTCATGATCCGAAGCCCCGAACGTTATTGATGACGTGGCCGACAATAAAGCTGAACCACATGAATGCGGCGAGCAGCACGGTCACCCACTTGCGCGCGCTGTCGTAATCGGGATTGCGCGCATTCTTCCAGAAGTACCAGTAGACGGGCAGCAGCCCGAGGCCGAACGAGGCGGCGTGCTCCTTCAGCTCGAAGAAACCCTGCGTCTTCCAGTAACCCATCTGCTCGATGGGAATTCGGATGTAGACGCGAAACTTGGTATAGATCCAGGCGCCCATGATGAACGTGATCACCCATATGATGCAAACCGCGGTGGCATAGGCGGGGCTCGTTACGGTCCGAAAGCGCGTGACAAAGCCTGGGGCTCCAGCCACCTGGCGGACGGGCATCGCGACCGCCATCGCCTGATGGGTGAGCGCTCCGAGCAGGGCCACCGCCAGCAGCCCATGGACGATGAGCAGGATCGTCCAGAACGTATTGACGGAAATGAAGTCCATTGATCTCCCCCGTGTTTCACCGCCGTGGCGATAAGGCTTCAGCGGAGTGACCGCAACCGGATGGCACCGGTGCTACCCAATCGGTTGCCGGTCGTGGTGCGTTGCTTCCCTCTGTCTTCTTGTTCTTTGCAATCCTAACCAAGACGAGCGCGCTGCGCAATTCCGGACACCGGCAGGCATGATGCCGCAGGCGCAAAATCCTACTCCGGCTTGATGCCGGCCTTGGCGATGACGTCCCGCCATTTCACGATGTCCCTGCGGATTTGCGCCGCGAGCGCGTCGGGCGTGCCGGGATCGGGTACCAACCCCTGCTGGGCGAGCGTATCCTTCATCTCGGCCGAGTTGAGAATGTCGACCGCCTCGCGGTTGAGGCGCGTCGCCATGGCGGCCGGCAGGCCTGAGGGCGCCACCAGCGCAAACCACAGGGTCGCCTCGTAGCCCTTCACCCCCGCCTCATCCATGGTGGGAACGTCCGGCAGCGCGTCCGATCGCTTGCGGCTGGTGACCGCAAGCGCGCGGAGCTGGCCGGCGCGGATGTTGGCGAGGCTCGGCGCGATGGTGGCGAACTGCATCTCCAGCCGGCCTGAGATCAGGTCGATCACCGATTGCGCCGTGCTCTTGTAGGGCACATGGGTGAGCTCGACGTCGGAGAGCGTCGCGAACAGCGCGCCGGCGAGATGCGCGAGGCTCGCGGGGCCGGCCGAGCCGTAGTTGAGGACGCCCGGCTTGGCCTTCGCGAGCGCGATGAGCTCCCGGATGTTGGTCGCCGGCACGCCCGGAGCGAGCACCAGTACATAGGGTGAGCTCGCGAGCATCGTGACCGGCGTGAAGTCCTTGAGCGGATCGTAAGGCAACTTGGCGCTGAGGCCGACCGCCACCGCGTGCGTGCTCGAGGTCACGATGCCGACCGTATAGCCGTCGGGCGCGGCCTTCGCGATCGCGTCGGCACCGATGTTGCCGCTCGCACCCACGCGGTTGTCGACCACGACAGGCTGGCCGAGCCGCTGGCCGAGCTTCTGCCCGAGCACGCGCGCGATCACGTCGGCGGTGCTCGCCGGCGGAAACGGCGCGATCAGCCGGATCGGCTTCGACGGCCATTCGCCGGTCTGCGCCTGCGCGGACGTGGCGATCATCGCGGCCGCGATGAGCGCGCATGAGAAACGGATCATTGTTGCCACCTTGCTTCGCCCGCTTCAGGTCTGCGGGTCGATCTTGAGCGCCTGGCACATGCGGGTATGCATGTTGTAGGTGCCGATCAGCACGGTCAATTCGACAATCTGCCGCTCGCTGAAATGACCGCGCAGCGCCTCGAACACCGCGTCGGGAACGTCCACGTCGCGGGTGGAGGCGTCGGTGAAGGCGAGGGCGGCGCGCTCGCGCGCATTATAGAACGAGCTCGCGCGCCAGTCGGCGAGCGCGTCGCATTCCTCCTGGCTTAGCCCTTCGGGCGCAGAATGCTGCGGTACGTGCTGCTTAACCACGTAGCTGCAGCGATTGAGATAGCCGATCCGGATGATTACGATCTCACGCAGCCGCCCGTCGAGGTCGACCTTCCAGCGCACCGCATTGATCAGGTCGAGCCAGATCTCGGCGATCGCCGGCGTATGCAGCAGGAGCTTGTAGACGTTGATCAGCGTGCCGCGGCGTCCGCTGCGGATCTTGGCGATGATCGGCTCAAGCTCGGGATGTTGTTCCGGTTCGATCAGGGAGACGCGGGCCATGACTGTCCATGCGGATGGAGGAGGCTGAGCGGGCATCATTGCTGCTGGCACCGCTGCGGGCAAGGGCGCGGCCGTGCTGGAGCATGTTCCGGTCGATACGATCCAGCCTCCGTCATCCTGAGGCGGCCGCGCTCTTGCGCGGCAACCCAAGTCGGCTATAGCCGACTTGCGCAAGCGTCAGTGATTTCATATCGCCGAAATCCGACTTAGAGTGCTCGGCGCGGAGGTGGAGCGGCTCGCGGCCGCGAGCGCCGATGACCAGAAGGTCGCCGAGCTCTATGGCAGGCATGGCGTCAAGGTTGTCGACCTCGATGGCGCCGCGATCGAGAGGTGGCGCACGCTTGCGCGCGCGACCGCGTGGCAGCACTACGCCGAGAAGACGCCGCTGTCGGCGACGCTGCTCAGGTTGGCGCAGGACGCAGCGGCATAAAGCCGCGCACCCGACGCGGCCTGGTGCCCGCGGCTGGTCGGCGTCGGTTCGCAACCGCGGTGCCTCGCATATCCTTGCGGTATGGAACCTTTGGTCACATCGCGGGTCATTGAACAGGACATTTTGCCGCCTCTCACGTCGGTGGCGATGCGCGTATTGATCTGGCCAACCGATTCGGGCGGTCGAGCCGCAAATCGCCGTTGGCCGCTGTGCGCCAGAGATGAGGGTTCGCAGCAAGGGGCAAGCCGGTGGTGCATTCATCCTCTCGACTGATCCTTTTCGTTCTTGTCGCCTCTATGGCCGCAATCTTCGGGCTTTCTCCGTTCATGGACCGCATCGACGATGATGATCCTGCCCGCGACCCGCGGCCGCGTGCGGCCGTCTCGCGCCCGTTGCCACGGTCCGACACGGACCAGGCGACCACGACGGCGCGGGCGCTCGCGGTGGTGCGCGAGGACGCGCGCACCTTCCGGCTCGACCGGCCGGGCTCGACCGCGGTGCGCGTGACGTTCCTGACCGCTTACACCTTTCGCATCCATATGCTCGCGAACGAAACCCCGGTTGGGTTGCCCGATTACATCAGGGTCAAGTCGGATCAATCCTATCCGCCCGTGGCGGTGAGTCTGAAGGCGCACGAGCATGGCGCAACGCTGGCGACGGACGCGGTCGCGCTCGAGCTCGTGCTGGCGGAGGACGGCCTTCTGGCCAGCGTGACGACGCCCGCCGTGAGCCTGGTGAACACCTGGAAGATCAATGTCACGGCCCGCACTGCCGTGCTCGACCTGGAGCCCGAGGAGCGCATCTATGGATTCGGCGACAAGCGCGCTGCGCTCGATCAGCGCGGCAACAAGATCGAGATCATCAACCGCGATGCCTTCGCGAGCGAGACCAACGAGAGCTACAAGAGCATTCCGTTCTACGTCAGCAGCCGCGGTTACGGCCTGTTCTTCCACAACTTCTTCCCGTCGGTGTTCGATGTCGGCGCCCGCTATCGCAGCCGGCTGCAGGTAACCGCGAGCGCCGGCGACCTTGATTTCTACGTGTTCGTCGGGGAGCCGAGGCAGGTCATCGGGCAGTACACCGAGCTCACCGGCCGGCCCGCGATGCTGCCGCGCTGGGCCTTCGGCTATCATCAGGGCAAGGCCTCCTACGAAGGCCGCGACGCGTTTGCGGTGGCGAGCGAGATGCGCAAGCGAAAGCTGCCGGTGGACGTGATCTACTACGATGGCTGGGACGAGGAGGCGGCCGCCAGGAGCTTCATCAGGTCGCTGTGGACGCAACATCGCGTTCGGCTCACCTACGGCTTCGGCATGCCGATGTTCGGCAAATATCCCGGCACCGACGACAGCGACCTGCTCGAGCAGCTCGGATCACGGCAGTACCTGATGGCGGATCGCAGCGGCAACCCGGTGATCGCCCCCGACCAGCACATCGATGCCAGCGAGAGGAGGAGCGCGGTCGGCTATCTCGACTACTTTTCGCAGTCTGCGGTCGACCACGTGTTCGACGCGAAATGGGATGACGCGATTCGCAACGGCGTCATCCTGGGCATGGTGGATTTCGGCGAGATGGATCACATCCGCAACATGGAGAACAAGTTCTGGCCGAGTCTCGGGATGTCGGTCGCGCAGACCCGCAATCTCTACGGTCTGGTCTATCCGCAGACGTTCATCAACGAGGTGCGCAAGCGCAACGGCGGCGGCCGCATGACCGGGATGGTGCGTCCGGGCTTTGCCGGCACGCAACGCCTGGGCTGGTCGACCACCGGAGACTCGGTGCCGAGCTACCGGAATTTCCGCGCCCACACGCGCGCCATGATCAACATGACGCTGTCGGGCTTCTCCAACGTCGGACAGGACATCGGCGGCTGGGATCGCAAGGGCTCGGCGACTCTGTACGCGCGCTGGTTCGCGGCCGGAACGTTTCATCCGTTCATGTGGTCGCATGGCCAGGGCGATCACGAGCCCTATGCGCACGGCGCGGAGGTCGAGGTGGCGGCGCGGGATTTCCTCAACCTGCGCTATCGGCTCGTCCCCTACCTCTACGCGCTGCACGAGCTGGCGCACCGCAGCGGCGTTCCGGTGCTGCGCGCCGTTGCGCTGCAGGAGCCTGCCGACCCCGCGGGTCGTCTCATCGACGATCAGTACTTCGTCGGCGACAATCTCATGGTCGCGCCGCTCTTCAACGACCGGGGGGAGCGCAGTCTCTACCTGCCCAAGGGCCTTTGGTACGACTTCTTCAACGAGCGGCCGCCGGAGATCGGCGGGCGCGAGATCGAGCGCAGGGACGTGCCGCTCGACCGCCTGCCGGTCTACGTGCGCGCGGGCGCCGTGCTTCCGCTCGGGCCCGCCATGCAGTACACGGCCGAGAAGCCGGTCGATCCCCTGTCTGTCCACGTCTATAGCTTTGGCGCCGAAGATACCGCGAGCGAGGCGCGCAGCGGCGAGTTCGAGCTCTATGAGGACGATGGCCACAGCAACGGCTACCGGAACGGCAAGTTCCAGCGCACGCGGCTGCGCTTCGAGCAATCGAAGGAGGCGGCACGGTTTGCAATCGAGGTCAAGAGCGGCGACGGCCGTTATCGGGCCGTCCCCTCGCGCGCCTATGTGTTGCACTTCCACGGGCTGCACGCGCCGATCGGGACTGTGCGGCTCGACGGCAAGGCGATTGCGCGCGCCGACGGCGCCGATTTGTCCCGCGCGCATTGGCGAACCGACGACCGCGGCACCGTCATCGTCTCGATCCCGCGCTCGTCGAAGCGGAAATTCGAGGTTGCATTCGCGAGCGAGCCGGCCTGGTGAGCGCCTTGGCTAGTGCCGCCGATTTGAAGTTCCTGCACCACGTGCAGCAAACTCTGTCAGGAACTTCAAATCGAAAAGCGGCACTAGAATCATAGAGTTGCTAGTGCCCCTTTGTTTCCGAAGTTCGTGTCAGAGTTTGCTGCGACGTATCACGAACTTCGGAAACGGGGCACTAGCGCGGAGCGCTCAGTCGACGCGAAAGCGTGCGACCACCGCCTCGTCGATCTCGACGCCGAGGCCCGGACCTTCTGGCAGCCGGACCTGGCCGTCGCGCAGGGCCAGCGGGCGCCGCACCAGATCCTCGGCGAGATAGAAATGCGTCAGGCTCACGCCCCATTCGACCGAGGGCACCGCGCAGGCGAGATGAATGGCGGCCGCGCTGGCGAGGCTTGATTCGGCGATCTTGGCCGCGACGTTGACCTTGAGGCGCAGCCGCTGGCACAGCCTCGCGGCCCCGAGCGCCGCGGTGAGACCGCCGAGCTTGATCAGCTTGAGCGACACGCCGCGCGCGCCCGCGCGCGCATGCGCCGCGATGTCGGCAAGGGCGTGAATGCCCTCGTCGACCCCGATCGGGAGGCGGCTGCGCGCGAGCGCCTTGAGGCCCGCGAGGTCGTCGGGCGGCAGCGGCTGCTCGAGGAACATCAGATTGGCGGCGCGTGTGTGCTCGACATAGCGCCGCGCATGGGCGAGCGTCAGCCCGCCATTGGCATCGGCGCAGAGCGGCATCTTGGGCCCCAGCGCCTGGCGGATCGCGAGCGCCGCCGCGATTTCCTTCTCGATCGGCTTCACGCCGATCTTGAGCTTGAACAGGTGGAAGCCCTCGGCCTGCCTCGTGCGCGCCTCCTCGATGTCCTGATCCGGCGTCGGACTGCCGAGGAGCCACATCGGCCGCACCGCTGAGCGCCGCTCGGAGCCGATGAGATCGATGAGGCGCCGGTTGAGGACGCGGCCGGCGAGGTCGAGGAGCGCCATCTCCACCGCCGAATGGGCGCCGGTGTTGCCGATCAGCGCGCGCGCCATCGTCCGTTGCAACGGCTCCCGCGCAAGCGCGTCCTGGCCGACCAGCAGAGGCGCCAGGTGGTCGCGCACGGCCGCAACGAGCCCTCCCAGCGTGTCGCCTGTCATGGTCGGCGCCGACGCCGCCTCGCCCCAGCCGACAGCGCCGCCTGCGGCCTCGATGCGCACCAGGAGGTTCTCCGCGGTTGCGATCGTGATGCCCGACATCGTCATCGGCGCCTTGAGCGGCAGCGCCACCGCAATGGCGTCGACGCGGCGGATGATCAGCGGACCGCGCTCACGCACGTCCTCGGACTGAGCGGCACGCGGCTTGGTGGTTTTCGTGAGCATGAGCCCGGCCGCAGCCTCAGGTCTTGAAGCGCGGATCGAGATAGTCGCGCAACGCGTCGCCGAACAGGTTGAAGGCGAACACCGCGAGGCTGATGGCGGCGCCCGGAAACAGGATCATCCACGGGGCCTCGCGATAGAAGTCGGCGGCGTTGCCCGACAGCATCAGGCCCCAGGCCGGCGTCGGCTCGGTCACCCCGAGGCCGAGGAACGAAAGCGAGGCTTCGAGCAGGATCGCCTGTGCGATGAAGGCCGTGAACATGATCAGGAACGGCGCCACCACGTTGGGCGCCATGTGGCGGAAGATGATGCGGGTGTCCGAATAGCCGGCGGCGCGCGCCGCGTCGATATAAGGCATCACCCGGATGGTGAGGGCGGCCGCCCGCACCACGCGGCAGACGCGCGGGATGATCGGGATTGCGATGGCGACGATGAGATTGATGTCGATGCCGAATACGATCGCGGCGCGCAGCGCCGCCACCACCACCAGCGCCAGCACGATGATCGGGAACGCCAGCAGGATGTCCATGATCCGCTGGATCCAGTCATCGATCTTGCCGCCGAAATAGGCCGACGCGATGCCCAGGACCGCGCCGATGACGGAGCCTAGGAACGAGGAGGTGAACCCGATCACCAGCGCGGTGCGCGAGCCGTGGATGATGCGCGAGAGGATATCGCGACCATAGGCGTCGGTGCCGAACCAGTGCGCGGCGCCCGGCGCCGTCAAGATCGCCGTGAAATCGATATCCAACGGGTCATAGGGCGCCACCAGGTTGGAGAAGATGCCGGCGAACATCATCACCACGATGATCACGAAGCTGATCGCCCCGAGCGGTTGCTGGCGGGAGAATTCGATCACCGCGCTGTGCGGGCGCGCGATCAGCGCCGGGGCGGGGACGGATGGTGCGAGCGTGGTCATGCGTCAGCTGTACCGAATGCGCGGATCGAACACCGCATAGAGCAGGTCGACCACCAGGTTGACCACGACATAGAGCACGGCGAGCAGCATCACCATGCCCTGGATCAGCGTGAAGTCATTGCGCGACACGCTCTGCACGAACAGCTTGCCGATGCCGTTGAGGTTGAACACCTGCTCGGTGACCACGAGCCCGCCGATCAGGAAGGCGAACTCGACGCCGATCACGGTGATGGCCGGCAGCAAGGCGTTGCGCAGCGCGTGCCGCGAGATGACCACTTTCTCGTACACGCCCTTGGCGCGGGCGGTGCGGATGTAGTCCTCGTTCAGCACTTCGAGCAGCGAAGAGCGGATCATGCGGGCGACCACCGCGCAGTAGCGGTAGCCGACCGCAAGCGCCGGCCAGATCAGCTGGGTCAGGTTGGCGAACGGATCGACGTAGAGCGGGGTAAATGTGATCGGCGGCAGCCAATTGAACAGGCCGAGCAGGAACATAGAGATCAGCATGCCGAACCAGAACGACGGGATCGACAGCCCGCCGATGGTGGCGATGCGCACCACATAGTCGACCCAGGTGCCGCGCATGAGCGCGGCGGTCGTGCCGAGCGGGATGGCCAGCAGCACCGCGAAGATTGTCGCCAGGATGGCGACCTCCAGCGACAGCTCGAGCCGGGTAGCGATTTCATCGATCACTGGCTGGTCGGTCCACATCGACTTGCCGAGGTCGAGTGTCGCGAGGCCCACCATCCAGTCGGCGAATTGGTTCATGAGCGGCTTGTCGAGCCCGAGCCGCTTGCGTTCCATGTTGATCGTTTCTTGCGTGACAGCGCCGCCGTCGCCGCGCAGCTTCACCTCGACGACATCGCCCGGCACCACCCGCAGCATGAAGAACACCAGCACTGCCACCCCGATCAGCGTCGGGATCATCATCAGGGTGCGGTTGAGTGTGTAGCGGAGCATGGGTTCAATGGTTGATTGGAGGCACCGTGGTTGCCACGAGCACGGCCGGCTCCCTCCCCCCTTGTGGGGGAGGGGTGGGGAGAGGGGTAGCGACAAATTCGGAAGTTGCGGCTACCCCCCTCCCTGTCCCTCCCCCACAAGGGGGGAGGGAACGCTGTGGCTCTGCTCGTCGCAACGCCGACGATGTGTCTGTATGCAATGCTGTCACTGGTTCAGCCAAACGTCTTCGAGCTGGGCGCCGAGATTGTGGCTCGGCGACATCTTCCAGCCCATCACCACCTTGTGGCTTGGAACGATGCGATGCCACCACAACAGCGGCTGCTGGTAGGCCTGCTCGAACAGGCGCTTCTCGAACGCGCGGATCAGCGTCTTGCGCTTTTCGACATCGCGCTCGCGCACGTGATCGTCGTAGAGCTTGTCGAGCTCGCGATCGGTTGACCGAGACCGGTTCTCGGGCGCCCGATCGACCGACAGGTATTTCGCAAGCGCGAGGCTCGAATCGTCCATGAACAGGTTGGAGAAGTCGATCGCCACGTCGTGGTTGCCGGCGTTCATGGTCGCGAGATAGGGCGCCGTGTCGAACTGCTTGTGCTCGACCTGGACGCCGATCTGCCGCCACTGGTCGACCAGGAAGATGCCGGCCGGCGTATAGGGCATGGCGAGGTTGCGATTGTGCAGCGTGAGCGAGAGGTTTGGCACGCCCGCCTCGGCGAGCAGCTTCTTTGCCTCGGCACGCGCGGCGGCGATGTTCTTGGAGAAGCCGGGGAGCTGCACCAGCTCGGCTTCGGGCGTCGCCAGCGGGGAGCCCGGCCGCAGCACGCCGCCGACCGAGCGCAGGGTGGAGATGCGCGAGAGGCCCTGGCTGCCGCCCCAGCGGTCGATCGCCATCAAGAGCGCCTTGCGCACCCGCATGTCGTCGAACGGCTTCTTGGTGACGTTGAAGACCACCAGCAAATTGAGCGTCCAGCTCGATTCCTCGATGCGGATCTTGTCGCCCATCGCTTGCACCAGACGGTCGCGCTCGGCGGGCGAGATGCCGCGGAACTCGGCGAGCAGCTGCCCACCCTGGATGGCGTTGAGCATCGCGGCCGCCTGCAGCGTGAACACGCCCCTGAAGCCGTCGAGATGGGGCAGTCCGGGCTTGAAGTAGTTGTCGTTCCGCTTGCCGGCGACATGGCCGCCTTTGACATGCTCGACGAAGACGAAGGGGCCGGTGCCGTTGATCTTGGTCTTCGGTGCGTTCGGGTCGGCGGCGAGGTCTTTGGCCGCGTAGATGCAGTTCCAGGGCGACGCGAAGTGCTCGAGCATCGAGGAATTGACCGCCTTCATCTTGAACACGACGGTGTTGGCGTCGGGCGTCTCGATCGTCCCGATGTCCGCGAAGGTGGCCTGGCGCGTGGACACGACGCCTGTTGGCGGATTGCGCAGGCGGTCATAGGTTGTCTTCACGTCCGCGGAGGTGAGCGGCGTGCCGTCGTGGAATTTCACGCCTGGATGCAGCTTGAAGGTATAGGTCATCAGGTCGGGCGCGACGGTCCACGAGTCGGCGAGGTCGCCTTCGAGCTCGGGGAATTTCGAGAGATTGAAGCGCAACAGCGTCGAATAGAACGGCGACGAGAAATGCAGGGTCGCGTAGGTATCGCTGCCATGGCAGTCATAGTTCGGGGTCTCCGCGCTGATCGCGAACTGGAGCGTTCCGCCGCGCTTGGGTTGCTGAGCGTCGGCGGGTAAACTTGCGCCGGCGATCGTGAATGCGAATGCGCCGAGAATTCCGAGGATCGACGTCTTCATGGCGGTTCCTCCTGGCCTCTAAGCTGTTGGCCTCTAACCTGTGCTGGTGGCCGATACTTTATGGCAAGCGACCGTGTGTCGAGGTCCAATCTGCCGCACCTGCGGGACCTCGCGGCGGCACTCCTCGCCGGCGATGGGGCAGCGAGTATGGAACACGCAGCCCGAGGGTGGGGTCAAGGGTGACGGAATCTCGCCCTTGAGCGCGCGCGGGGCCCGGGTGCGTTCCACCCGTGGGTCCGGAATTGGCGCCGCATCCAACAGCGCCTGGGTATACGGATGGAGCGGCCGCGCGTAGAGCTCGTCGCGGTCGGCGACCTCGGCGATGCGGCCGAGATACATCACCGCGACCCGGTCGGAGATGTGGCGCACGACCGCGAGATCGTGGGCGATGAACAGATAGCTGAGCTTGAGCCGCGCCTGCAGATCCTCGAGCAGGTTGATGATCTGGCCCTGGATCGAGACATCGAGCGCCGACACCGGCTCGTCGCAGACGATGAAGGTCGGCTCGAGCGCGAGCGCGCGGGCGATCCCGACGCGCTGGCGCTGCCCGCCCGACAGCTGGTGCGGATAGCGCTCGGCCATGTAGGGGAACAGGCCGACCTGGTTCAGCAGCTCGGCAACGCGCTCATGCTCGCTGTGCCGGTCCTTGGTGAGGCCATAGACGCGCAGCGGCTCGCCGATGATCTGGCCGATGGTCATGCGCGGATTGAGCGACGAATAGGGGTCCTGGAAGATCACCTGGATGGCGCGGCGCAGCTCGCGCATCTCTTTGGCCGAGCTGTGCGTGATGTCGACGCCGCCGAACGTGATCGTGCCTTGCGTCGCGGTCTCGAGCTTGAGCACGGTGCGGCCGACCGTGGTCTTGCCGCAGCCCGATTCGCCGACCAGGCCCAGCGTCTCACCCGGCGCAATCGAGAACGACACATCATCGACCGCCTTCACGGTGACCATGCGCGACGACAGGATGCCGGCTCCGTGCGCCGGCACGGCGAAATGCTTGTGCAGATGATCGACCACCAGCAACGGCTTTTCAGCGTGCTCGGTGGTCGTGATGGCCGCGGTCTTGCCGCGTGCGATCTCAGTCAGCAGGGAGCCGGCGGCGATCTCGCCGGCGCGGATGCAGGCCGACGCATGGCCGGGCGCGATCTCCCGCAGCGCGATATCATCCTTGAGGCAGGCATCGACGCGGTACGGGCAGCGCGGCGCGAACCGGCATCCGGCCGGCGGCGAGCGCAGATCGGGCGGCAATCCCTCGATCGTCTCGAGCCGCACGCCGCGCGGCAGATCGAGCCGCGGCACCGAGCGCATCAGCCCGATCGTGTAGGGATGCAGCGGCCGCAGGAAGACGTCGTCGGCGCTGCCCTGCTCGATGATATGGGCGGCGTACATGACATTGACGCGATCCGCATAGCGGGCGACCACGCCGAGATTGTGCGTGATCACGATCAGAGCGATGTTGAGCCGTCGCGACAGGTCTTTCATCAGCTCCAGGATCTGGGCCTGGATGGTGACGTCGAGCGCGGTGGTGGGCTCGTCCGCGATGATGAGCTTGGGATTGCAGGCAAGCCCGATGGCGATCATCACGCGCTGGCGCATGCCGCCGGAGAGCTGGTGCGGATATTGCTCCAGCCGGCGCTCGCCGTCGGTGATGCCGACGAGCTGCATGAGCTCGAGCGCGCGCTCGCGTGCCTGCGCCTCGCTCATCTTGAGATGGACGAACAGCGGCTCCATGATCTGCTCGCCGATCGACAGGACCGGATTGAGCGAGGTCATCGGCTCCTGGAAGATCATGGAAATGTCGCGGCCGCGGATCTCCCGCATCTCCTCCTCGGAGAGCTTGAGCAGGTCGCGGCCCTCGAACAGCACCCGTCCGGCCGTGACGCGGCCGGCTGGCTTGGCCAGGAGCCTCATGATGGCGAGCGATGAGACCGACTTGCCGCAGCCGGATTCGCCCACGATAGCGACCACCTCGCCGCGCCTGACCGTATAGGAGATGCCGTCGACGGCATGCACGACGCCGCGCGACGTGTCGAACGCGACGTGCAGATCCCGCACGTCGAGCAAAGGCGTCTCGCCGCCGGCCTGCGTCGGGCGATCGATCAAAGTGGCTACCCTGGCGTTCAACACACGAGCATCATTCTTGTTTTGCTCGCCCCTCAGCCTGCCTATACCCGATCGGCCGGCGGACGGCCATCAGACCTTTTGCTCCCTTTCCGGCCGTCGAGCGACCGGGGCCGGTGGCTCCCCGTGCAATGGCTATAAACAATGCCTACTTGTGAAATCGAGGGGGCCGACATTGTGCTGGTCCGCAGGCACGATCACTCTATCGTGAGCCTTGTCGGCACTTATTGACTCTATGGTGAAATTCACCCATACGGGCGCTATCCCGATCCGTGTTTCGAGGGGCGCATTCATGAGGCGTCTTGAAGGCGGGGAGCGGGAGCGGCACCTGCGGGAAGGGAAAGACGCAGCCCGACCCA
>Ga0209798_10000887_pt1 | contig 18324 bp, 13 predicted proteins | sample DOMMetBare3Fresh_FD_187475 | JGI IMG/M metagenome (GOLD analysis project Ga0209798, IMG submission 187475) | Wetland sediment microbial communities from St. Louis River estuary, USA, under dissolved organic matter induced mercury methylation -... | ecosystem: Environmental > Aquatic >...
TCGTGGCCGTCCGCGCCGGTGGCCGAGGGCCAGTCGAGGGCGGCGGCGATGTCGGCAAGGACGTCGGCGTCGTTCGGCAGCTCGGTCCGCGCGATGATCCGCGGGTTGTGGCTGCGGACCAGCGCGTCGACACTGCCCTGGAACACCAGGCGCCCGTTGCTGATCATGACGAGGTGGTCGGCGACCTGCTCGACCTCGCTGAGCAGGTGGCTCGACACGAAGACGGTCATGCCCTCGTCGCGGAAGCTCGCGATGAGCTCGCGCATCTGCGCGATGCCGGCAGGGTCGAGGCCGTTCGTCGGCTCGTCGAGCACGAGCAGTCGCGGCCGGGGCAGGAGCGCCGCCGCGATCCCGAGTCGCTGCTTCATCCCGAGGCTGTAGGAGCGGAACGGGTCGCCCCCGCGCTCCCCGAGGCCGACGCGACCGAGCACCTGCGGCACCCGGTCGGACGGCAGGCCGCCGGCCCGGGTCAGCACGAGAAGGTTGTCGCGGCCCGAGAGCGCCGGTGTGAACGCCGGGCCCTCGATCAGGGCGCCGACGCGGCCGAGGTAGCGGGTCGGGTGCTCCATCGGCTCGCCGAGCACGGTGCCCGTGCCCGCCGTCGGCCGGACGAGGCCGAGGAGCATCCGGATCGTCGTCGTCTTGCCGGCGCCGTTCGGGCCGACGAAGCCGGACACGACGCCGGACGGCAGTCGCAGGTCGATCGCGTCGACGACCGTGCGGCCGCCGTACGCCTTGGTGAGCCCGGTCGTCCGGACGGCCGTCGTGCCGTCGCCGCGTCCGGCGGCCGGGAGGGCCCGGGCGGTGGTGGTCGTCATGGCGTCCTCCAGAAGGAATGTGGTCCCCGCAGGCTCGCGGGCCGACCTGAGAGCCGGCTAAGGACGGCGCCCGACGGATCGTGAGAACCCTGAGCGCGTCCACCCCGCCGCCCACCGGGAGGACGGCGCCGGCGGCAGGCGTTTGCCCGACACCCTTCGCCGGCGCGAGAATTCCCTGCGCAGCGGGACGGACCCGCGGGGGGTGCGCCGGGAGGTGGCCGTGAGCTGGGTCGCCCGGCTGCTCCGCCGCCTCGGACTCGGGGGCGGCCTGCCCGTGGCTGCTGTTCCCGCGCCGCGCGACGGCGCGCGCGCGGCGCGCGCCGTCCCGCTCTCCCTGCGGCCCGCCCTGCCGCCGCCGCGCCAGGGCCCCGGCGCGGCGTCGATGCTCGACGACGGCGGCGGACCGTGGACGCCGCGCTGGGCGGGGGTGCCCCCCGTTCCGGCGGGCCTGCCCGTGGTCTGCGACGCGCCGCCGCGTGGCGCCGGAGTCGTCGAGGCGCGCTCGACGTCGTCCGACCGGCCCGTGCTGCGCCCGATCGCCGCCGGCGGCCTGCCCTGGACCGCGGTCGGCCGGGTCGACACCCCGGGCGGCTGGGGGAGCGGCGTCCTCGTCGGCCCCCGGCACCTGCTCACCGCGAGCCACGTCGTGGCGTGGGGCGGCGGCGCGGGGCGCTCCCCCGGGCACGAGGACCCCGCGCCCGGCTGGCTGCGCTTCACGCCGGCCGCCGCCCCCGGGGTCGCCCCGTACGGCACGGCGCAGGCGGTCGCGGTCCACTACGCGCTCGCCGTCGTGCCGCCCGCGATCGAGGCGCACGAGGAGCGCTACGACTACGCCGTCTGCGTCCTCGACCGCCGCATCGGTGACGAGGTCGGCTGGCTCGGCGTCCGCGCGTACCGCGACGACTGGAACAACATCGAGCTGTGGACGCTCGTCGGCTACCGCGGCCGGACCGCCGGCGAGGCGGAGCCGGTCGCCGTGTCCGGGATCCACCTCGAGGGTCACGGCGACCAGAGCGACGACAGCCAGGTGCTCTTCCACCCCGCGGTGGTCGCCGTCGGGTTGTCCGGCGGCCCCGTCCTCGCGCAGTGGCCGAGCGAGCCGGTGCCGAGCGTCGTCGCCGTCCAGAGCTGGTCGAACGAGCACCTGTCGGGTGCGTGCGGCGGCGCCCGGCTCGTCGAGCTCGTGACGACGGCGCTGCGCGAGCACCCCTGACTCAGGGCCGCCGGGACGGCAGCGCGATCCGGTCGAGGTCGCGTGCGGCGACGACGTCGACGTCCGGTCCGGCGCTGCGCCGCGCCTCGACGGCGAACTGCTCCACGTCGTCGCCGTACCGGCGGGAGAAGTGGGTCAGGACGAGCAGCCGGACCCCCGCCTTCGCCGCGACCTCGCCGGCCTGCCGGGCCGTGAGGTGGCCGTACGCCTGCGCGAGGTCGGCATCCGCGTGGAGGTAGGTGCTCTCGCAGAGCAGGACGTCGCAGCCGCGTGCGAGCTCGACCGCGCCGGCGCAGACCCTGGTGTCCATCACGACGGCCACGGACTGGCCGCGCCGCGGCTGCGTCACGTCCTCGAGGGTGACGACGGTGTCGCCGAGGACGAGCCGCCCGGACTGCGCGAGCCGGCCGACGTCGGGCCCCGAGACCCCCCGCGCCGCGAGCAGCTCCGGCAGGAACCGCAACCCGTCCGGTTCCTCGAGGCGGTAGCCGACCGCCGGGATCCGGTGGTCGAGGGCGCGCGCGACCAGCCGCCACCGGCTGCCCGCGACGCGCCCCTCCGCCTGGACGCCGTCGACGGTCACGGGGGCCTCGACGAGGGGGACCGGCCCCGCGGGCGCGCCCGCGTGACGCAGCATGAGCACGTCCTGCGCCGACGCCGCCGGGAAGTGCAGCACGACGTGCTCCGCCGCGTCGTCGAGCGTCCGGCGGGCGAGCACGCCCGGCAGCCCGAGGCAGTGGTCACCGTGCAGGTGAGTCAGGCAGATCCGGTCCACGGACGCCGCGCTGACGCTCGCGTGCTGGAGCTGGCGCTGGCTGCCCTCGCCGGGGTCGAACAGGAGCGTGAACCCGTCCCACCGCAGCACGTAGCCGTTGTGGTTGCGGGTCCGGGTCGGGACCTGCGAGGCCGTGCCGAGGATCACGAGCTCGCGGGAGGCCATCGGGGCAGGGTAGCGATCGAGCCGGCGCCCGGGCAGGGTCGCGACCGCGCCGCCGCACGGGCAGGGCCGAGGCGCCGGCGAGGCACGCGTAGGGTTCGCACGTGGCCGCGCTCCTGACCCTCGACGAGGTGAGCCGCAGCTACGGCGACCGCGTCGTGCTGCATCCGGTGAGCCTGGAGGTGGCGCCCGGAGAGGTCGTCGCGCTCCTGGGGCCCAACGGGTCCGGCAAGTCGACGCTCCTGCGGATCGCCGCGGGCCGCGACCTGCCGACGTCCGGGACGGTCACCTTCGACGGCCGCCGGCTCGACGAGGAGGACCTCCACGCCCGCGCCAGGATCGCCGTCGTCGGCGACGTCTCGGCGACCTACCCCGACCTCACGGTCCGCGAGCACCTGCTCCTGGTCGCGGTGTCGCACGGGGTCGGCGACGAGGCCGGCGCCTGGGTCGACTGGGCCCTGGCGGACCGCCACCTCACCGAGAAGGCGGACGCGTTGCCGTCGTCGCTGTCCTCCGGCCAGCACCAGGCGCTGCTCCTGGCGTCCGCGCTGGTCCGGCCGCGCGACCTCCTCGTCCTCGACGAGCCCGAGCAGCGGCTGGACCCGGACGCCCGCGGCCGGCTCGCGGAGCGCCTGTCGGCCGAGCGGTCGGACGGCGTCTCAGTGCTGCTCGCCACCCACCATCGCGACCTCGCGCTCGCCGTCGCCGACCGCGCCGTTCTGCTCATCGACGGGACCGTCGTCGCGGAGGGACCGCCGGCCGCCGTCCTGCCGGACGTGCCGTGACCGACCAGGAGCGGCCGGACGACGTCGATGCCGGCGGGGCCGGGCCGGACGACGAGCAGCTCCCCGCGCGCGACGACCCCTACTGGGCCGGGCTGACGACGGACGCGCTCGCGTACGTCCGCCGGCTGCGTGCCGCCGAACGCCGGCGTCGCCTCGGCGGGGCGGCGTACACGGCCTACGTGATCCTCGTCGTCGCGCTCGTCTATGTCGTGCCCTACGTCTGGTACGCCCTCGTGCAGCCCGACGAGGCCGGCCCGGCCAGGACCCCGGACGGCGCGGCCCTGGCCGTGGTCGGTGTCGTGGGGGTCGTCCTCGTCGGCTTCGTCCGTGACGGCGCGTGGCGCGGTCCTGCGGTCCTCGACCGCCCGACCGCGGCCTGGCTGCTGCCCTCCCCGATCCTCCGGCGTGCGCTGCTGGTGCCGCGCTGGCGGACGGCCCTGGCTGTGTCGGCCGGTGCGGGCACCGTCGGCGGGCTCGTCGCCGCGGTCGTCCTGCGGGTCGCCGCGGGCGGCCCGGCAGGTCCCGTCGCGACCGCCGGGGCGCTCGCCGGCCTGGTCGTCGCGGTGCTGGGGACGTCGGCCGGGCTGCTCGTCGAGGCTGTCGGCGAGGGTCGGCCGGGACGCCGCGGCGGCGGCCAGACGTTGTGGCTCGCACCCGTGGTCGTGCTCGCGGCGGCGACGCTGGCGGCGGTGGCCCCGCAGGCGACGTCGGGTGCGGCGTCGTGGCTCACGACGGTCGTCCTGTGGAGCGGCCCGTGGGGCTGGGCGGTCCAGCCGCTCGTCGCCGCGCTCCCCGGCTCGGCCCCCGCCGGGGTCGAGAGCCTGTGGCCGATCGGGCTGCTGCTGGCCGTCGCGCTCGCCTCGAGCGCCGTCGTGCGGGCCGACCGTGCCGTCGACCGGATCGGCGCGCGGACGCTGCGGACGCGGGCCGACTCCGTCGCCGTCGTCGGCGCCTCGATCACGATGCTCCAGCCGCGGCGGGCCCGGCTCACGGTGCTCGCCGCGCAGGGCCACGCGCCGTCGACCCGGCTGCGGCTGCGGCCGCCGCGGCAACGGCTGCTCCTCGGGCCCTGGCGGGACGTCACAGCGCTCCTGCGGGCGCCGTCCCGGGTGCTGTGGGCCGTCGTCTGGCTCGGCGTCGCGGTGGCCCTGCTCGTGGCCGCCCTCGGGCCGGTCGCCGCGTCGGCGTCCGCACCGGGTGACGTCGCGCAGCAGGCCGGGGCGACCGCGCAGCGGGTCGCCGTCGGCGAGCGGCTGCTCGTCGGGGTGCCCGGGCTCGTCGCGCTCTACCTCGCCGTCGCGCAGCTCGTCGAGGCGGCCCGGCTCGACGCCGACGACCCGCGCCGGCTGCGGATCCGTCCGATCGCCGCGACGCGGCAGGCGCTCGGCCACGCGGTCGTCCCGATCGTCGCCCTCGGTGTCCCGCTCGTGCTCGCGGTGCTCGTGGGCGTCCCCGGGTCCGCGTGCGTCATGGCGCTCGTCGCGTTGCCGGCGCTCGTCGGCGCCGCGCTCGTCAGTGCCTACCGCGGAGACGCACCCCTCGCGCTCGTCGCGGGCGGCGGGTCGTCGCCGATGGGGGACGTCGGCCCGGGGGCGCTCGTCGCCTGGTACGTCCGGGCACCGCTCGTCGCGGTGATCCTCCTGCTGCCGCTCCTGCTCGGCTGGTCGGTCGCCGGCACGCTCACCCCGGTCGCGGCTCTCGTCACGCTCGTGTGGGCGGGCACCCGCGCCGAGGCGGTCCTGCGGTCCTGACGGAGTGCGCCGACAGAGGTCAGGCCAGGGCGCTCATCACCTGCCAGCCGGAACCGATCTGGCGACGGGGTGCGAAGCTGCCGTCCGTGCGCCCGGGGTAGAGCCAGAGCGCCCCGCCGGACGTCGCACGGGTGACGAGGTCGGGGATCCCGTCCGAGGTCAGGTCCCCCGGCGCGGTGAACAGCGACATCGTGTTCCAGCCCGTCCCGATGAGCGCGCGCGTGCCGAGGGTGCCGTTGTCGAGACCGCGGTACAGGTAAAGCCGGCCGGTCGAGGCCTCCCGGACGACGATGTCCGGCACGCCGTTCGCCGTGACGTCCCCCATGCCGACGACCCGGTCGTAGCCGCTCCAGCCCGTCGCGAGGGTCCGCCGGGCGGAGAACCCGCCGCGGCCGGTGCCCGGGTACAGGTAGAGGGTGCCGTTCGAGGACTGCCGCGCGACGACGTCCGGCCTGCCGTCGCCGGTGAGGTCGCCGACGCCAGCGATCGAGCGCATGACCTCCCAGCCGCCGCCGATCCGGATCCGGGTGCCCCAGGTGCCGCCCCGGCCGGGGTACAGCCACAGAACGCCCGCGGTGTCCCGGGCGAGAAGGTCGACCCGGCCGTCGCCGGTGAGGTCGCCGGGCGTCTCGATGACGTTCATGCCGTTCCACCCCGACGCCCCCGAGACGGTGCGGGGCAGGAACGGGGTGCCGGTCGTCGCGCCGTTGCCGCGGTAGAGCCACAGCCGTCCGGTCGCCGACTCACGCGCGAGCAGGTCGTCGCGCCAGTCGCCGTCGACGTCGTTCGACGCCGACGGTGCCGGCGGCCTCGGGGGGGTGAAGTTCCACGCCGGGCACGTGACGTCGTAGTCGAAGTCGTTGTCCCAGTGCTGGGCGAGGAAGACCGGCCCGCCCGACCAGCTCGGGGTCGAGCAGGCCGCGAGCGCGGCCGCCTCGCCGCGCGGCCCGACCGTGACCCAGGCGGGGATCCCGGGCAGCCACCACGGGCCGACGACCGTGGCCCAGGCGTTCGGCGAGGAGTACGTGCCGATCGCGTAGCCGGAGTGCTCGAGGGCGCGCATCAGACCCTCGACGACCCAGCGGTTGCGTGCGAGGTTCTGCCGGTTCGTCGCCGGCAGCCAGGGCTGCGCCGTCCGTGGCTCGACGTCGACCCAGACGACCGGCGGGTGCCAGCCGATGGTGTCCAGCGTCGTCGCGGCCGCCTTGCCCTCGGCCCAGCCGACGTTCCGAAGCTTGCCGGCGCTGGACGCCGTGCCCCAGGGACCGGCGCCGCCGTACTGGGTCAGCTGGGCGGCCGTCGGGTAGGTCGCCATCGCGTACGCGTGCGCCGGCACGTCGTTCGTCACCGACCAGGCGCGCTGGCTCGCGACGCACGGGTTCGTCGTGAAGGCGAGCCCGCGGGTCAGCCCGATGACGACGAACTGTGCCGTCGCCGGCGGCATCGGCTCGCCGCCGGGGCACTGCGGCCACGAGATGTCGTAGCCGCGTTGGGTCGCCGCCCGGGCGGGCGGTGCGACGCTCGTGAGGGTTCCTGTGAGGACGGTGGCGAGAGCCGTGACGGCCACCGCCGAGACCAGGGTGAGATTCCGCCGGAGCCTCATGGCTGCCTCCTTGCAGGGGCGGTTCGTCCAGGATAGGGGTGCGGTGAGCGGAAGGATCCGGGCCGGACGTCGCCCGTCGCCGTGCGGGCCCCGGGTGGTCCTCACCTGCCCGCCGCCACGTCGACGTGCACGTGGTCGAGGTGCCGGCGGACGCCGTCCGTGGTGGGGCCGCCCGGTGGCACGTACGGCCGCCACCCTGAGGAGGCGCGGGAGGCCGACCAGATGCGGTCGTCGAAGATGACGGTCTGGACGTCGAGGTCGCCGGCGTGCGCGACGAGCCAGTGGGCGAGGAGCCAGCCGTGCCGTGCGTTGGGCCCTCGTCCTGGCCGGTCAGGTCGTCGCGTGCCGCCCGCCGGTCCCGGGGGAGCCGGCACGTGAGGGCGCCGTCCCGGGTCCGCAGTGCCTCGACGACCGCGGGGTCCACCGGATCCGCCGAGCCGTCCCCCGAGCCCGCGTCGAGGTGCGGCGCTCCCGCCGGCCGCGGGTCGGCCGCGTCGGCGAGCAGCGCGGACGTGACCCGCCGGGCGTCGGCTGCGTCGATCGACCGTTCGCCGCCCGCCGTCGTCACCGTGCAGCCCGCCCCGGCGAGGAACACCGGCAGCCACGCGTCGGGCCATCCTGCGAGCCGCACCGCTGCCCACACCACGGCCGTGACGACGACGAGGGCGGTCGCGGACCGCACCTGACGGCCGCGGCGGGGCGCCCGAAGGGGTCGTCGGGGCGCCGGCCCGCGCACCGGGGCCGGCCGCGCGCGGGGGTCGTCCACACCGCTCGGACGTCCGCCGGGGCCCACCGGTTGTCCCCGTTCGCCCCGCATCCGCCCGGGCGGCGTGCTGTCCTGAGAGCATGCCCACCCGATGCGGTCTGCCGGACGGGGTGGACGCCTGCCTGTTCGACCTCGACGGCGTCCTCACACGGACGGCGACGGTCCACGCGGCCGCCTGGAAGGAGATGTTCGACGACTTCCTCCGGGGCTGGGCCGACGAGCACGGCGAGGCGTACGTGCCCTTCGACGCGGATGCCGACTACGGCCGGTACGTCGACGGGATGCCGCGTGCGGACGGCACCCGGACGTTCCTCGAGGCACGTGGTATCGAGCTGCCCGAGGGCCAGGACGACGACCCGCCGGGCGCCCGGACCGTCGCGGGCCTGGGCAACCGCAAGAACGAGATCCTCCTGCGCCGGATCCGCACCGACGGCGTCGAGGTCTACGAGTCCTCCGTCGCGTACGTGCGCGCCGTCCGGGCGGCCGGGCTGCGCACGGCCGTCGTGTCGTCGTCCGCCAACACCGCGGACGTGCTCTCGGTGACCGGTATCACGGACCTGTTCGACGCGCGGATCGACGGCGTCGTGGCGCGCGAGCGCCACCTGCCGGGCAAGCCCGCGCCGGACACCTTCCTCGCGGGTGCCGCCGCGCTCGACGTCCCGGCCCGACGCGCGGCGGTCTTCGAGGACGCCCTCGCGGGCGTCGAGGCCGGGCATGCGGGCGGGTTCGCGCTCGTCGTCGGTGTCGACCGCGGTGGGCAGGCGGACGAGCTCCGCCGGCACGGCGCGGACGTCGTCGTCGCCGACCTGGCCGACCTTCTCGCGCCGTGAGCACCGGCCGGGACGGCGCCGGGGCGCCGGAGGACGTCTTCTCCGTCGAACCGTGGACGGTCACCGAGCCCACGCTGCGCCTGGACATGCTCGCGCGCAGCGAGTCGGTGTTCGCGCTGTCGAACGGGCACGTCGGCGTCCGCGGCAACCTCGACGAGGGCGAGCCGCACGCGCTGCCCGGTACGTACCTGAACTCCGTCCACGAGAAGCGGCCGCTGCCCTACGCCGAGGCCGGGTACGGCTACCCAGAGTCGGGCCAGACGGTCGTCGACGTCGTCAACGGCAAGATCGTCCGGCTGCTCGTCGACGACGAGCCGTTCGACATCCGGTACGGCACGCTCCACCGGCACGTGCGCGTGCTGGACCTGCGCGCGGGGACCCTGCGCCGGGAGGCGGAGTGGACGTCGCCGGCGGACAAGACCGTCCGGCTGACGACGACCCGGCTCGTGTCCCTGACCCATCGCTCGATCCTCGCGATCGCCTACGACGTCGAGCCGGTGGGTGCCCCGGCCCGCGTCGTCGTCCAGTCCGAGCTCGTGGCGAACGAGGACCTGCCGTCCGTGACCGGCGACCCCCGGGTCGCGGCCGTCCTGGCGGCGCCGTTCGAGGCCGTCGAGCACGAGGTCCGGGGGACGTGGGCGAGCCTGCTGCACCGCACGCGCACCAGCGGGATCGGTGTCGCGTGCGCGATGGACCATCTGGTCGAGGCCCCGGACGGCGTGCGGGTCGACATCGACGCCCAGGCGCAGCCGGACTGGGCGCGGGTGACGTTCACCGCGGCCCTCGAGCCCGGCCAGCGGCTGCGCATCGTCAAGCTCGTCAGCTACGGCTGGTCGTCGCTGCGGTCGACGCCCGCGCTGCGCGACCAGGTCGCGGCGGCCCTGACGGGGGCCATGCACACCGGCTGGGCAGGGCTGCTGAGCGACCAGCGGGGGGCCCTCGACGAGTTCTGGGCGGGCGCCGACGTCGAGGTCGAGGGTGACCCGGCGCTCCAGCAGGCGGTCCGGTTCGCCCTCTTCGGCGTGTTCCAGGCCGCCGTCCGCGCCGAGCAGCGGCCCATCCCGGCGAAAGGCCTCACCGGCAACGGCTACGACGGCCACACCTTCTGGGACACCGAGACGTTCGTGCTGCCGGTCCTGGTCCACACCTGGCCGCACGCGGCCGTCGACGCGCTGCGCTGGCGGCACGAGACGCTGCCGAAGGCCCGGGAACGGGCCAGGCAGCTCGGGCTCGACGGCGCGGCCTTCCCGTGGCGGACCATCACCGGTGAGGAGTGCTCGGGATACTGGCCGGCGGGGACGGCGGCCTTCCACATCAACGCCGACATCGCCGACGCCGTGATCCGCTACCACGACGCCGTGCGCGACGACGAGTTCGACGACGCCGAGGGCCTCGAGCTGCTCGTCGAGACGGCGCGGCTGTGGGCGAGCCTGGGGCACCTGGGCCGGGACGGCGCGTTCCACGTGGACGGCGTCACCGGGCCCGACGAGTACTCGGCGGTCTCCGACGACAACATCTACACCCTTCTCATGGCGCAGCGGAACCTGCGCGCTGCCGCCATCGCGGCGTCGCGGCGTCCGGTGCCGGCCGCGCGGTTCGGCGTCGACGCCGTCGAGATCGCCGGCTGGCGGCAGCGCGCCGACGCCGTCGTCCTGCCGTTCGACGAGGCCCTCGGCGTCCACGAGCAGTCCCGCGGGTTCACCGGCCACGCCCTGTGGGACTTCGAGGCCTCCTGCGCCGAGCACCCGCTCCTGCTCCATCACGCCTACTTCGACCTGTACCGCAAGCAGGTGAGCAAGCAGGCCGACCTGGTGCTCGCGATGCAGCTGCGCGGGGACGCGTTCACACCCGCGCAGAAGGCGGCGAACTTCGCCTACTACGAGGCTGTCACGGTGCGGGACTCATCGCTGTCGGCGTGCACGCAGGCCGTGCTGGCGGCCGAGGTCGGGTGCCTCGACCTCGCGTACGACTACGCGTGCGAGGCCGCCTTCATGGACCTGCACGACCTGGAGAACAACACCCGGGACGGGCTGCACATCGCCTCGCTCGCCGGGGCCTGGACGGCGCTCGTCGCCGGCTTCGGCGGCATGCGCGACCACGACGGGGTGCTCATCTTCGCGCCGCGGCTGCCGTCCGGGCTGACCCGGCTGAAGTTCCTGATCCGGCACCGCGGCCTCTGCCTGCGCGTCGACACCGACGGCGTCCGGGCGACGTACACCCTCATCGACGACGGTCACACGCTCGAGATCCTCCACCACGGGACGTCCGTGGTGCTGCGCAGCAGCGAGCCCCAGACCCTCGACGTCCCGCCGCCCGCGGTCCCGGCGCCGCAGGTCCGCCAGCCGGCGGGCCGGGCACCGCGCCGTCGCCGCTGACGCCGGGGCCGTTCGGCTCGCCGGAGCGCAGGCCGCCGGGTCGAACGGGAACACCGCGGCCCCGGGACTCGTTGCCGACCGACGTCACCCGAGGCGGGCGACAGCTCTGCGTACCTGCCTGTCCACGACGTACCTGCCTGTCCACGACTGCGCACCACCTGTCCACGACCCGTGCACCCTGTCCATCATCCTGTCCACCCCGAAGGAGACCCCATGCCCACCCGATCCGCGACGACGACGTGGTCCGGCGGACTGCAGGACGGCACCGGCCGCGTCGAGCTGACGAGCTCGAAGGTCGGCACCTACGACGTGTCGTTCCCCAAGCGGGCTGCGGACGACGCCGGGGGCACGACGAGCCCCGAGGAGCTCATCGCCGCTGCGCACAGCAGCTGCTACTCGATGCAGCTGTCCGCGTTGCTCGGTGCGGCCGGGGGCAGCGACATCTCCCTCACCGTCGCCGCCGACGTCGCCCTCGGCCCGGACCCGGCCGGCGGCTTCCGGATCACCGGCATCACGCTGCACGTCTCTGGCGGCGCGGCGGGCGTGGATGCCGCGACCTTCGCCAAGGCCGCGGAGGACGCCAAGGCCGGCTGCCCGGTGAGCAAGGCGCTGACCGGCGTCGAGATCACGCTGGACGTCGCCGGCGGCTGACCCCGACGTCACGACGGCCGACGGCAGCGGGAGGTCCAGGTCCTGGTGGGCCTCCCGCCGTCGCCGGAGCCGGATCCTCCGCGTGACGCCGGGCGACCGGGACGTCAGGTCAGCTCGGCGGCCCGCCGTGCGCCGCGAGCTCGCAGGCACGCGGCCACGTCGCCGGCCCCGGCGCGTTCCGCGGCGTCGAGCGGCGTCTGCTCGTCCCATCCCACCCAGTCGAAGTCGGCACCTCGTTCCGCGAGGTAGACGGCTGCTTCGAGCCGGCCGCCGTGGCATGCGCTCCAGAGGGCTCGGGTGATCTCGTCGAGGTCGGGCCCGGGGGCAGCCTCGAACGCGGCCGTGATCCGTTCCATCAGTCCGAGCGCAGCGGCGTCCTTCAGTCGTGTCCGCGCGCCGCGGTCGACCAGGCGGCGCGCGGCCGCCCAGTTCCCGAAACCGCATGCGTCGGCCAGTGCGGTGCCGCCGCCGAGCACGGCGCCGGTTGCCCCGATGTCGGCGCCGGCGTCGAGCAACGCATCGAGGACGGCGACGTCGTCGCTGCTCGCGGCCCAGTGCAGCGCAGTCTCGGTGTGGGCTGCGAACGTGCTGTGGGCGTTCACGTCGGCGCCGGCACGGACGAGTCGGTCGACCACTGCCGGACCGTTCGGGAAGTTGCCCGGCCAGTCGGTCGCGGCGTGCAGGAGCGTTCGATGGCAGTCAGGATCGCCGAAGCGTGCAGTGGCCAGCCATCCGTGCTCGTCGAGCAGCGCGTCGAGCCTCGCCAGGTCACCGTGCTGAACGGCATCGGTCGCGTCGACGACGACCGGGTCATCGGCGGCGACGAAGACGACGTCGTCAGACCCGGTCATGGCCGGGAAGGGTACCGGGCACCGACGAGCCGTTCGATCTCGCCGAGCCGGGTGGCCGGGATCCGGACGACGACCAGGGGCTCGCGTACCCCAGGGCCCAGCAGTTCGCAGGGTGCTCCCGTGGCGCTGCGGCGCCGTGCTGGCGGCTCGGGTCGGCGACCCGCAGGAGGACCCACGGCACGCCGTCCGGTACCTCGACCTCGGTGACGGCGAGCGTGCCCAGCGTCGCGGGGAGCCGGGCGAGGACGCGCACGCCGGCGTCGGCGGGGTCGGTCGGGCGCACGTGTGTCGCCGGCGCCGGGGCGGTCCCGGCCGGGTGCGCCGACGTGAGCACCTGGAGCTCGACGGGCCGGCCGTCGTCGCCGGGCAGGGCGACGTCGACGACGAGCGTGCGTCGTCCGGCCGGACCGGTGGCGTCGATCACCCCGCCCATCCGCACACCGTCGAGCGCGGCGTCCAGGCGCAGACCGACCTCGCGGGTCGCGAACGTCCGGCGCGACATGAGCGCCTCGCGGACGCCCTCGCGGCTCAGCTCACGAACCCACAGGCCCGTGCGGCCCTTGCCGACGAGGCCGTAGCAGCGGCCGTGCTCGTCGCTCGACCCGGTCAGACCGGGCCGCCAGCCGGCGTCGAGCAGGTCGACGACCGGGGACGGCAGCCGCTCGGCGTAGCCACCGAAGAGGAAGTCCTCGGTGCGGTTGAAGACCTCCGCGGCGACCATCCGTGGCGGCAGCGTGCCGCCCGGGTCGAGGTCCGCCGACGGCAGCGGGAAGTTGTGCAGCCGGCCGGGCTCACGCCCCGGGTGGTTGTATCCGAAGAGCGCCCCCGGCTGCTCGCGCGCGAGCCAGCCGTGGATGCCGTCGGTCGTGCCGGGCGTGAGCACGGGGACGTAGGTGGTGCTGAACCACACGTTGACGTGGCCGAGCCACGGCTCCGTCCACTCGAAGCCGCGGACCGCGGTGAACTCGCCCGGGACGTCGTGCGCGTCGGCGATCTCGCCGACCCGGGCCCAGGCGCCGGCGTCGATGCTGCGCGGGGGGAGCCGGCCGAGGGCGAGCGCGTCCCGCGTGGGGTAGTGCTCGAGGGACAGCGACGCCACGAGGTCCCTGGGCGTCGAGGCGTGGTCGGTGAGGGCGGCCACGTCGAGCCCCGCGGCCCGCATCTGGCCGAATGCACGTTCGGGGTCCCCCAGCCCGTCGGAGTTCAGGGAGTGGTTGTGCAGGTCGGCGGTGACGGCGTACAGGACGGCGGCGTCCCGGCCGGCCTGTCCCGCAGCTGCCACCCCGGCGAGCCGGGACCGGCGCCAGGGATCCTCGGACGTCCTCACACGCAGGTCCTCACGTGCTCCGACCCTACCCAGCCCCGCCCGACCCGCACCCGGGGCCCCCGCCCCCGTCCTAGGCGTGACTCCCCGTCCTCTGGTGGCGAAGTGGCCCTACGAGCGCACGCGTTGCGCCCCTTCGCCACCAGAGGACGGGTCAGCGCCGGCCGGTGGGGGGATCTACGCTTCGGACGTGGAGGCCTACCGACACCCGCTGACGCCGCGCTACCTCGAGATCGACCGGCAGGGCGTCGTCTTCAACGCGTGGTACCTGGCGTACTTCGACGACGCGATGACCGGCTTCCTCGCCGCGCGCGGCCTGCCGTACACCGACCTCATCGCCGGCGGCCTCGACGTCATGCTCGTCCACACCGAGCTCGACTGGACCGGGGGACTGGGCTACGGCGACGCCGCCCACGTCGAGGTCGGCGTCGAGACGGTCGGCCGGACGAGCTTCACACTCGGCTTCGACGTCCTCCGGGACGGCGCGTCGCTGTGCCGCGGGCGGACCGTCTACGTCCTCGTCGGGGCGGCCGACAACACCAAGCAGCCGATCCCGGACCACGTCCGGGCGCTGCTCCAGGACTGAGCCGGACGCCGGTTATCCGCCGTCCGGCTCCGTCGCTCCCGCCTCGTGCCCCGTGGCTCCCGCCTCGTGCTCCGCCATCCGCGCGCGCATCGCCGCCCACGGGTCGTAGTCGGCCTCGAGCGGTTCCTGCGGTGGACGGCGGTCCGGCGGGACGTGCTGGAGGTTGACCCGCACGCGGTACCAGACGGAGCTGCTGCCGCGCATGCCGTCCACGAGGACGTCGGCCGGCTCGAGCAGGCCCGCGACGTCCTCGTGCCGTGCCCTCCAGCGCTCGAAGGCCTGCAGCGCCTCGGGTTTCGTCTTCGTCCTGGCCACCTCGACCAGGGGCATCGTGGACTCGCGCCGTCCGGTCGTGCCCCCGGCCGGGCCACCGCCGGCCCTCGGCGGCTTCTCCGCCGGGCCGAGCCGCTCGGCGAGCGCGAGGAGCGGCTCGAGCGAGCCGCCCGCCGTCTCGATCCCGGCCCACGCGTCACCGCGCTCGGCGTACCGCTCGAGCACGGCGGGCAGCGTGAACGCCTCGGGCCGGCAGCCGGGGACCTCGTCCCAGTCCAGCGGCGTCGACACCCGGGCGTCCGGCGTCGGCCGGACCGAGTAGGCCGAGGCGACGGTCCGGTCCTTGGCGTTCTGGTTGAAGTCGACGAAGACCCCGTGCCGCTCCTCCTTCCACCACTTGCTCGTCGCGAGGTCCGGCACCCGGTTCTCCACCTCGCGGGCCACCGTCTGCGCCGCGAGCCGCGCCTGCGGGTAGCGCCACAGCGGGTCTATCCGCGCGTAGACGTGGAAGCCGCGCGAGCCCGACGTCTTCGGCCACCCGACCAGCCCGTGGTCGGACAGCACCTCGCGGACGACGAGCGCGACGTCGACGATCTGCGCCCACGGCACACCGGGCACCGGGTCGAGGTCGATCCGCAGCTCGTCGGGCCGGTCGAGGTCGCCGGCGAGCACGGGGTGCGGGTTGAGGTCGATGCACCCGAGGTTGACGACCCAGGCCAGCCCGGCGGCGTCAGCGACGACGACCTCCTGCGCCGAGCGGCCCGACGCGTACCGAAGCTCCACGACGTCGAGCCACTGCGGCCGGTTGGCGGGCGCGCGCTTCTGGAAGAACGCCTCCTCGCCGATCCCCTTGACGAACCGCTTGAGGATCATCGGACGGCCCGCGACGCCGCGCAGCGCGCCGTCGGCGACCGCGAGGTAGTAGCGGACGAGGTCGAGCTTCGTCACCGGCCCGCCGCCGTCGAGGAGGACCTTGTCGAACACGACCTTGTCCGGGCTCGTCACCGTGACCTCGCGCCCCGCGACGTCGAGCACGACCGAGGATGTCGCCATCGCCCCAGCCTAGGCACTCGGCACGCGGTGCGGCGGCGCACGCGGTGCCGCGGCGGCTGCGGGCCACGCAGCCGCCGCCGCACCGGCGGAGAGACCCCGGATGCCGACGGTAGTGCCCAGGTCCGTCTGTGTCACCACGAAGGTGGGGACGGAGTGCAGATGTCGGGCAGGACCGGTGCGGTCAGCCGACGAGCGCCTCGGCGAGGCTGTGCCCGCGCACGTAGGCGAGCTCGTCCCGCAGCGACTGCGCGTCCCGGCGCAGCTCGAAGGTGCCGAGCCGGTCGAGGTCGTCGAGGACCGCGGTCGCCGCGGCGAGCGTCGCGTCGTCCACTGTCGCGCCCACCTCGCGAGCGGCCGCGGCGAGGAGCCACAGGGCCCGTCTCACGTGCTGCTCGAGGTCGGTGTGGACGACGAGGAGGGCCTGGATCTCCAGCCGGTGCGTGCGGGCGATCCGCTCCCAGCGACGCCCGACGCGGCTCGCGCAGAGCCGCTCGTGGACGATGCGGGCGCCGTCGCCGGGACCCGGCTGCGTCAGGCGGTCGGTGCCGTCCATCGTGTCCTCCTGCGAGCCGGTGCCCGCCTGCTTCGTCGTGCCGCGCACACCGCCCTGCGGTGCGCCGTGCTGGTCCGTCCCCTGCCTCGGTCGGTCGCCACGGCGACGACATGAGCAGGACCGAGGTCGCTCGTGCAGTCAGGAGCGCGCCCGGCGTGCACCCGATACGCCGCGGGCTCCCGCCGGGGCGGGCATCATCGGGCGGGTGGACGTCACCGCACTGCGCCGTCATGCCCGCGACCTCGGCTTCACCCCGGCCGACCAGGTGCGCTGGCTCTCCCCGGCGGAGCTGGCCCGGACCACCGTCACCGCTGGGCTCGGCGCGGTCTTCGCCGACTACACCGACCGTCGCGAGACCCAGGCCGCGCTGCCCGCATCGCCGCTCGAGGTCCCCGCGGACGCCGACGGCGGCGTCTGGTGGGACTACGTGGCCGACACCGGCGACGGGTTCGACGCGACGTTCACGGTCGTCAGCCTCCTCGCGCAGCGCGGGCTCGACGTCGCGACGCCGGACGGCGGCACCGTCCGGCTGCCGCGCGGACGCGCGCTGGTCCTCGGCGGTGACGAGGTGTACCCCGTGTCGTCGACGCCGCGCTACGAGGACCGGCTCAAGGCGCTCATGCGGGCCGCACTGCCGCCGGGCAGCGTGCCGCCCGAGGAGCCCGAGCCGCGGGTCTTCGCGCTGCCCGGCAACCACGACTGGTACGACGGCCTGACGGCGTTCCTGCGGGTCTTCGCCCAGCGCCGCAACGTCGGCGGCTGGCGTTCGGAGCAGACCCGCAGCTACTTCGCGGTCAGGCTGCCCGCGCAGTGGTGGCTGGTCGGCGTCGACACCCAGCTGGGCACGTACGTCGACGGGCCGCAGCTGGAGTACTTCCGCACGCAGCTGTCGGCGCGGCTCCAGCCCGGCGACGGCGTCGTCGTCTGCGTGCCGGCGCCCACCTGGCTGCACACCGCCGAGGACGACCCGGACGCCTTCAACTCGCTGCACTTCTTCGAGCGAGAGATCGTCCGGACGTACACCGACGGCGGGTCGTCGCGGCCGACGGGGGCGCGGGTGCGGTTGTGGCTGACCGGCGACCGCCACCACTACGCGCGCTACGCCGAGGACGTCACGGCGTCCGGCGACGCCACGGACGGCTCGCCCGGGTCGGGCGAGCCGGGGCCCGACGCCGACGACCCGCGCGCGGTCGCGACGACGACGGCGCGCCAGCTCGTGACGTGCGGGCTCGGCGGCGCCTACCTCGCCGAGACGCACCGGCTGCCGGCGCGGGTCGTGCTGCCCGCGCCGGCCTCGAAGATGGCGACGGCGGACCAGCCCGTGGCGTTCGACATCGAGGCCCGCTGGCCGTCGCGGGAGGAGTCCGTCCGGCTGACCCGCGGCATCCTCGTCGGACGGCCGCGGGGGCTGCTCGCGCTGCGCAACCCGGGCCTGTGGCGGCTGCTCGGCGGGGTGCACGCCGTCCTGCTGCTCCTGATGGCGTTCGTCCTCGGGCTCGTCGAGGACCGCCGTCCGGTCGAGGTGCTGCGAGAGGCGTCGCCGCGGGCGGCGGTCGACCTCGGCTGGCAGACCGCGGTGTGGTTCGCGGTGGCGGTGGCGGTCGCCGTCCTGCTGCCCCTGCTGCGTCGCCGGGCGCCGCGACGACCGTCCGAGGCCCTCGTCGCCGTGTCGATGCAGCTCGTCGTCGGGTTCGCCTCGTTCGCGCTCATGCTCGTCGTCCCGTGGCCGCGCGCCTGGCCGGACTGGGTCGTGCTGCTGTCGGCGGTGACGGCGACCGTCGCGGTCACCGGCCTCGTGGCGTGCTTCGCGCTCGCCGCGTTCATCCTCACCGCACGCAACCGGACCGTGCGCTCGTGGCAGATGTCGGCGCAGTCGATCGAGGACTACAAAGGCTTCCTGCGGATCCGCGTCGACCCCGACGGCCGGTTGACGGTCCATCCGGTCGCCGTCGACC
>Ga0209798_10000888_pt1 | contig 18304 bp, 16 predicted proteins | sample DOMMetBare3Fresh_FD_187475 | JGI IMG/M metagenome (GOLD analysis project Ga0209798, IMG submission 187475) | Wetland sediment microbial communities from St. Louis River estuary, USA, under dissolved organic matter induced mercury methylation -... | ecosystem: Environmental > Aquatic >...
CCTGCTGCACGCCGATCCCCAGGCGGGCGAGCGGGCCCTGCGCTGCGCCGGCGCCGCCCGCGACCGGATCGCGGAGCTGGAGGCCGAGCGGCCCGCCCCGCGCCTCGGGATCGGCGCCGGCGTCGAGGTCGGGCCGGTGCTGGCCGGGAACTTCGGCGACCCCGAGCGGCCGCAGATCCTCGACGCAGCGGTCGTCGTCGAGCTGACCCACCTCGCCACGCTCTACCACGACGACGTCATGGACTCCGCGCCCGTGCGCCGCGGCGCCCCGGCAGCTCACGAGGTGTGGGGCAACACCGTCGCGATCCTCACCGGCGACCTGCTCTTCGCCCGCGCCTCGACGATCGTCGCGGGCCTGGGCACGGAGGCGGTCCGGATCCAGGCGGAGACCTTCGAGCGGCTGTGCCTCGGCCAGCTCCACGAGACGATCGGCCCCCGCGACGGCGAGGACCCGGTCGCGCACTACCTGCGGGTGCTCGCCGACAAGACCGGCTCGCTGATCGCGACGTCCGCCCGGTTCGGCGCGATGTTCGCCGGCTGCGGCGCCGACGTCCTCGACGTCCTCATCGCCTACGGCGAGAAGGTCGGCGTCGCCTTCCAGCTCGCCGACGACGTCATCGACCTCGTGAGCGACGGTGCGACGAGCGGCAAGACCCCCGGGACGGACCTGCGCGAGGGCGTCGCGACGCTGCCCGTCCTCCTCGTGCGCCGGCACGCGGACGAGCACGGGGACGACGCCTCGCTCGAGCTCGTCGCCCTGCTCGACGGCGACCTGTCCGACGACGCCCGGCTCGCGGACGCCGTCGCCCGGCTCCGGCTCCACCCGGCGACGCAGACCGCTCGCGCCGAGGCCGCCCGGTGGGCCCGCGAGGCCGTCGATGCGCTCGCCCCGCTGCCCGACGGACCGGCGACGAGCGCCCTGCGGGCCTTCGCCGCCGCCGTCGTCGAGCGCACGGGGTAGCTCCGTCGTCGTAGCGCACGGGGCAGCCCGTCGTGGTCGAGCGCGTGGCCCTGGACGTCCTCTGGTGGCGCAGGGGCCCTACCCGGTGGCTCGTAGGGCCCCTTGGGCACCAGAGGAGGTGGCGCTGACACCCCGCGGCGGCCTCGGCGGCTGTGGCCTCGGCGTCCTCTGGTGGCGCAGGGGCCCTACCCGGTCACTCGTAGGGCCCCTCGGCCACCAGAGGACGGGGCAGGACGGGGCAGGACGGGGCATAGCGGGGGGGAAGGAGTGGGGACTGGACGGGGTGGTGGGAGCGCCTGGCGGGCGCGGGCGTGCACCACAGGTAAATAACGTTGTCATCACAGGTGTGGGTCAGCGGCGTCAACGTGCTTGACGCCCCCATGGTCGGGTGGCTAGACATGCTCCGACAACGATGTCAGGACGGGTCTGCCGTCCGACACAATCTCGAAGGAGCGTGCTCATGGCTCGCTGGAACAGCACGAGGGGTGTGGGCCGCCGGTCGGCCACGCTTCTCGGTGTGGCGATCACCGCCTCGTTCGCGCTGGCCGCCTGTGGCGGCAGCAGTTCCGGGGGCGCCACGACCTCCGAATCGGCCACGGCCGGCGCGTCGTCCGCCCCGGCGGGGGACAAGATCGCCGTCTCGCTCATCACGAAGGACTCGACCAACCCGTTCTTCGTGGCCATGCAGGCCGGTGCGAAGAAGGCCGGCGAGAGCCAGGGCGTCGACGTCACGATCGCCTCCGGCAAGGCCGAGGGCGACGACCAGGGTCAGATCGACGCGATCGAGAACGCGATCTCGACCAAGCAGAAGGGCATCCTCATCACGCCGATGTCCACCGGCGTGAACGACGCGATGGAGAAGGCGCGCGCCGCGGGCCTGTTCGTCATCGCGCTGGACACCCCGCCGGACCCGCCGGAGACGGTCGACATCACGTTCGCGACCGACAACCGCAAGGCGGGCGTGCTCATCGGTCAGTACGCGGCTGCCGCCCTCGACGGCAAGAAGGCGACGATCGCGCTCCTGGACATCTTCGACGACAAGGTCGTCTCGGTCGACTACAACCGTGACCAGGGCTTCCTCGAGGGCATGGGGATCCCGGTCGGCGACGGCAAGAAGAACGGTGACGAGCCCAAGACGGGCAAGTACACCGGCGGCAAGGGCGGCGACTACGAGATCGTCGGCAACGAGGCCACCGGCGCCAACGAGGAGGGCGGCCAGAAGGGGATGGAGAACCTTCTCGCCAAGAACCCCGACATCAACGTCGTCTACACGATCAACGAGCCGACGGCGGCCGGTGCCGACGCCGCGATGCAGGCCAAGGGCAAGAAGCCCGAGGACTACATCCTCGTCTCGGTCGACGGCGGCAAGGCCGGCGTCGAGGACGTGCGCGACGGCATCATCGACGCCACCTCCCAGCAGTACCCGCTGAAGATGGCCGAGCTCGGCGTCGCGGCGATCGTCGACATCGTGAAGAACAACAAGAAGCCCGAGGTCACCCCGGGCCTCGACTTCTTCGACACCGGCGTCGCGCTCATCGCGACCAAGCCGCTCGCCGGCGTGGACAGCAAGGACCCGCAGTACGGACTCGACAACGCCTGGGGCTGATCCTCGTCCCGAGCAGTGACGTGACACCCGTGATCCACCACCAGCACTGAACGGCGGTGGGGGCAGCCCCTGGTGGCTGCCCCCACCGCTGTCCTAGCGTGTGACCCACCTCACCGGCCGGGGTGTCCGGGGTGCGGCTGGCTCCACCCGACACAGAAAGGCGGGCGTCGTGACCGATGCCACCGCGACCAGCGCGGGCTACGACGCGGCCGAGGAGTTCCTCGACCGTCAGTCCCCGATCCAACGCGTGCAGGCCGTCCTGCACGCCTACCCGTGGCTGAGCCCGGCGATCGTCCTCGTCATCGCGCTGGTCATCTTCAGCAGCATCTCCGAGAACTTCGCCCAGCCGAGCAACCTCGGCACGATCACCCAGCAGACCGCGGTCATCGCGACCCTGGCCCTCGGTCAGACGCTCATCATCCTCACGGCGGGGATCGACCTGTCCTGCGGCGCCGTCATGGTCTTCTCGTCGATGGTCATGGCGAAGACCGCCTTCGACCAGGGCGTGCCCGGCCTGCCGGCGCTGGTCCTCGGGATCGTCGTCGGCGGGCTCGCCGGCCTCGTCAACGGGTTGCTCGTCACCCGGATCAACCTGCCGCCGTTCATCGTCACCCTCGGCACGCTCGGCATCTTCACGTCGCTGACGCTGCTCTACGCGACCGGCCGCACGGTCCGCAACCGTGAGCTGGTCGACGAGCTCAAGTGGCTCGGCAAGCCGGTCGCGTTCGGCGGGTTCACGATCACCACGGGTGTGCTCGCCATGATCGCGCTCTACGCCGTGTTCGCCTACGTGCTGCGCTACACGGCGTGGGGCACGCACGTCTACGCGGTCGGTGACGACCCGGACGCCGCCCGGCTGGCCGGCATCCAGGTCAGCCGGGTCCTGCTGTCGGTCTACACGGTCGCCGGCGTCATCTTCGGCATCGCCGGCTGGATCCTCATCGGCCGGGTCAACGCGGCGAGCCCGAACAGCGGCGTCGACGCGAACCTCGACTCGATCACCGCCGTCGTCATTGGCGGCACGAGCCTGTTCGGCGGCCGCGGACGGGTGCTCGGTACCTTGATCGGCGCCCTCATCGTCGGTGTGGTCGACAACGGCCTGTCCGTCGCCGGCCTCGACGAGGCGTACAAGCGGCTCGCCATCGGCACGCTCATCATCGTCGCCGTCACGGCGGACCAGTGGATCCGGAGGGCCCGCGCATGACCGAGACGTCCACCACCGGCACGACCTCGACGGTGACCCCCGTCCTCGAGAGCCGCGGCCTCGTCAAGACCTACGGGCGTGTGGTCGCCCTCGACGGCGCCGACTTCGCCCTCTACCCGGGCGAGGTGCTCGCGGTCATCGGCGACAACGGTGCCGGCAAGTCGACGCTCATCAAGGCGCTGTCCGGGGCCGAGATCCCCGACAGCGGCGACATCTTGCTCGACGGCGAGCCCGTGAGCTTCAAGCGACCCATCGAGGCGCGGGCCATAGGGATCGAGACCGTCTACCAGACGCTCGCTGTCGCGCCGGCCCTCGACATCGCGACCAACCTGTTCCTCGGTCGTGAGACCCGCAAGCCGGGTCCGCTGGGCTCGATCTTCCGGATGCTCGACGGAGCGGGCATGCGGAAGTCGGCCAAGGACCAGATGATGACCCTCGGCATCGGCACCCTGCAGAACATGGGGCAGGCCGTCGAGACGCTCTCCGGTGGTCAGCGGCAGGCGGTGTCGGTCGCCCGCGCCGCGACGTTCGGCAGCAAGGTCATCATCCTCGACGAGCCGACGGCGGCCCTCGGCGTGCGCGAGGCCGCCCAAGTGCTCAAGCTCATCCAGAACCTGCGCGAGCGGGGGATGCCCGTCATTCTCATCTCGCACAACATGCCGCAGGTCTTCGAGGTGGCCGACCGGATCCACGTCCAGCGGCTCGGCAAGCGCGCCGCGGTCGTCATGCCCGTGAACGTGAGCATCACCGACGTCGTGGCGATCATGACCGGTGCGCTCGTCGTCCCCCCGGAGGACCAGCACCTCGGTCCAGTGCGCTGACCAGCGGACCGGTAGGACCGACGCGGACGAAGGGCCTGGTACCGCGGCAGCGGTACCAGGCCCTTCGCTCGCCCCGGCGGAGCCGCTGACGCCGCGCGTCACTCGAGGTCGGGCAGCCCCTGGCCGACCGCGGGAGCGTTGCCGGCGGTGTCGGCGCGCGACCTGCTCGGCTGCACCCGTTTCGGCTCGCCCGGCATCTTCGGGTAGTTCGGCGGGTACGGCAGGTCGCCGAGGCCGCCCGCCTCGTCGCGCTCGGCGAGGTCGAGCAGGGCGTCGAGGGAGTGCGCCACGTCGTCGATCGTGGCCATCGGGCAGCCGCGTCGCGCGAGCAGTCCGGGGACCGTCGCGATCGTCAGGTCGTCCGGCTCGGCGTCGGCGAGCTCGCCCCAGCGCAGCGGTGTCGACACCGTCGCGCGCGGCGTCCGGCGGGCCGAGTACGCCGAGGCGATCGTCCGGTCGCGCGCGTTCTGGTTGTAGTCGACGAAGACCCGCTCGCCGCGCTCCTCCTTCCACCACGCGGTCGTCACCCGGCCGTCGGCCCGCCGCTCGATCTCCCGGGCGACGGCGATCGCGGCCCGACGGACCTCGGTGAAGGTCCAGAGCGGCTCGATCCGGACGTAGACGTGGACCCCGCGTCCGCCGCTCGCCTTGGGGAAGCCGGTGTAGCCGAGGTCGGCCAGCAGCGGCCGGACGACGTCGAGCGCGACCGCGCGCGCCTGCGCGAAGCCCGTGCCCGGCTGCGGGTCGAGGTCGATGCGCAGCTCGTCCGGGTGCTCGACGTCCGAGCAGCGGGCGTGCCAGGGATGGAAGGTGACCGTCCCGAGGTTGGCGCCCCACACGACGTCCGCCGGGTTCGTCACCCGCAGCGCGTCCGCGTGCCGGCCGGACGGGAACGTCACCCGGCAGGACTGCACGTGCGCGGGGACCTTGGGCGGCAGCCGCTTCTGGTAGACCTCCTCGCCCTCGATCCCGTCGGGGAAGCGCTGGAGGTACGTCGGCCGGTCGCGCAGTGCCTGCAGGATCGCCGGCGGGCCGTCCTGCCTCGTCGGGAGCGTCGCGACCGCCCGGTAGTACTCGACGAGATGGCGTTTGGTGCCACCGTCGGCCCCGAGCGCTGGGAAGTAGACCTTGTCGGGATTCGACAGCCGCACGGGGGTCCCCGCGACGTCGAGCTCCTCGGCCGGAGTCGCCATGCGGGACATCCTGCACCAAAGGCGCGGGCCGACGCCCTCTCGTGCGTCCGCCCCCCGGGCGGCTGTCGTCCCCTTCCGGCGCCGAGGTCGTCCCTGCGGGGCAGGATGGGGCCATGGACCTGCCCGTCATGCCGCCCGTCGCGCCGATGCTCGCCAAGTCGGTCAAGGAGATCCCCGACCTCGGCCACACCGAGCCGAAGTGGGACGGGTTCCGGACGATCGTCTTCCGCGACGGCGACGAGGTCGAGCTCGGCAGCCGCAACGAGCGGCCGATGACGCGGTACTTCCCGGAGGTCGTCGAGGCGATCCGGGCGAGCACGCCGCAACGGTGCGTGCTCGACGGCGAGATCGTCGTCGTCACCGGGGACCGGCTCGACTTCGACGCCCTGCAGCAGCGGATCCACCCCGCGGCGAGCCGGGTGACGCTGTTGTCCGAGCAGACCCCGGCGTCCTTCATCGGTTTCGACCTGCTCGCGCTCGGCGCCGACGACCTGATGGGCCGGCCCTTCGCCGAACGCCGTGCCCGGCTCACCGAGGCGCTCGCGGACGCCGCCCCGCCGGTGCACCTCACCCCGGCGACCGCCGACCTCGCGCAGGCCCGGGACTGGTTCACCCGCTTCGAGGGCGCGGGCCTCGACGGCGTGATCGCCAAGCCGCCGACCGGCACCTACCAGCCCGACAAGCGGACCATGTTCAAGATCAAGCACGAGCGGACGGCGGACTGCGTCGTGGCCGGGTTCCGCTGGCACAAGAGCGGCGACGTCGTCGGGTCGCTCCTGCTCGGCATCTACGCCGACGACGGGCGGCTGCAGCACGTGGGCGTCTCGGCGTCGTTCCCGATGGCCCGGCGACGCTCGCTGCTCGACGAGCTCGCGCCGTACCGGGTGGACGACCTCGCGGGGCACCCGTGGGGCCAGTGGGCCGACCCGGCCGCGCACGAGGGCAAGCGGCTGCCCGGCAACGTCAGCCGGTGGAACGCGACGAAGGACCTGTCGTTCGTCCCGCTGCGGCCCGAGCTCGTCGTCGAGGTCGGCTACGACCACATGGAGGGCAACCGGTTCCGGCACACCGCGCAGTTCAAGCGCTGGCGCCCCGACCGCGAGCCGGCGAGCTGCACGTACGACCAGCTCGACGAGCCGGTCCGCTTCGACCTCGCGGGCATCCTCGGCCTGGACTGACACGGTCGCCTGCCCGCGCGCGCTGCGGTCAGGCGGGCATCGGCTCGGGTGTCGCGGCGGCCCTGGAGCGGACCCGCGCCGACCGCAGGCTGTCGAGGGTCAGGACGACGAGGGCGAGCCAGACGACCCCGAATCCGGCCCAGCGGGACGCCGGCATCGTCTCGCCGAGCACCAGGACGCCGCAGAGCAGCTGGAGCACGGGCGTCATGTACTGGAGCAGGCCCATGGTCGACAGCGGCACGCGGCGCGCGGCGGCGGCGAAGAACAGCAGCGGCACGACGGTCACGACCCCGGCGCTGACGAGGAGCAGCCCCTGCCAGGGCGCGTCGTCCGAGAAGTGCCCGTCCCCGCGTGCCTCGAGGACGACGAGCGCGGCCGCGGCGACCGGGGCGAGGACGAGCGTCTCCGTCGTCAGGCTCGCCAGCGCCCCGACCGACACCCCGACCCGGTTCTTGACCAGGCCGTAGATCCCGAACGTCAGGGCGAGGGTCAGGGCGATGACCGGCGGCCGGCCGTAGTCGACCGTGAGGACGACGACGGCGAGGGTGCCGAGCCCGACCGCGACCCACTGCGCGACCCGCAGCCGCTCACGGAGCACGACGACGCCGAGCAGCACCGTGACGAGCGGGTTGATGAAGTAGCCGAGCGAGGCCTCGACGACGTGACCGGAGTTCACCGCGTAGATGTAGACGCCCCAGTTCACGGCGAGGAAGCCCGCCGCCGCGCCCAGCGTGGCGACGCCGCGCACGGTCGACATGGCCGTCCGCAGCTCGGTCCACTGCCGCATCGCGGCGACGATGACGAGGCAGACGAGCAGCGACCAGACGATCCGGTGCAGGACGACCTCGACGGCCCCGGAGGCCTCGAGGAGCCTGAAGTAGAGCGGGAAGACGCCCCACAGCAGGTAGGCCCCGGCACCGTAGAGCGCGCCTCGGCGTCCCTGGGGATTCATCGGACGATCCTATGGTTCACCGCTCCCAGCGCGCGCCCGGCCGTTCAGCGGGCGGACGGGCGCGGGTTGGCCTGTAGGTGGGCCTGCATGTGGGCCTGTGGGTTGGCCTGTGGGTGGGCCTGCAGGTGGGCGGGGTCAGACCGTCCAGGTGTCCTTGCCGGCGAGCAGCGCGGCGAGGTCGTCGTCCGACGCCGGGCCGCCGGCGCGCTCGACGGCGGAGCCGACCTGGGCACGGACCATGTCGTCGTAGGCGGGACGCTGCACCGACCTGAAGACGCCGACCGGGACGTGCGCCATCGTCGGGTCGTCGAGCCGGGAGAGGGCGAACTGCACCGAGGGGTCGGCGCTCGTCGCGTCGTGGACGACGAGCCCGTTGGTGCCCGGACCGCCCGGCGCGGTGAGATCGGCGACGTCCGTGACGGTCAGGTGTCCGTCGGCGGCACGCACGACGCCGCGCGTGCCGAGGCCGTCCTCACCGGGGGGGCCGAACCGGATGGGCTCGCCGTGGACGAGGTGGACCAGGCGGGCCTGCGCCTCGTCGCGGTCCTTGAGGACGTCGAACGCGCCGTCGTTGAAGATGGGGCAGTTCTGGTAGATCTCGACCAGGGCCGACCCGCGGTGCTCGACGGCCTGCCGGAGCACCGCCGTGAGGTGCTTGCGGTCGGAGTCCATCGTGCGGGCGACGAACGAGGCCTCGGCGCCGAGCGCCAGCGAGACCGGGTTGAACGGCTCGTCCACGCTGCCGACCGGCGTCGACTTGGTCACCTTGCCCGGCTCGGACGTCGGGCTGTACTGGCCCTTGGTGAGCCCGTAGATCCGGTTGTTGAAGAGCAGGATCGTCAGGTTCACGTTGCGGCGCAGGGCGTGGATGAGGTGGTTGCCGCCGATGGACAGCGCATCACCGTCGCCCGTCACGACCCACACGTTGAGGTCGGGGCGGGACGTCGCGAGGCCGGTCGCGATCGCCGGCGCCCGGCCGTGGATCGAGTGCAGGCCGTAGGTGTCGAGGTAGTACGGGAACCGGGACGAGCAGCCGATCCCGGAGACGCAGACGATGTTCTCCCGGCGCAGCCCGAGCTCGGGCAGGAACCCCTGGACCGCGGCGAGGACGGCGTAGTCGCCGCAGCCGGGGCACCAGCGCACCTCCTGGTCGGAGGTGAACTCCTTCTTCGTCTGCTTGACCAGCGGGCTGCCGTCGGCGCCGGTCGGGATCTTCGGGACGTCGTCGAGGCCGGACCGGAAGGCCGGCAGACCGAGGTCGACCGCCTGGGCCGGCGGGGCGAGGTGGATGGTCACAAGGACCCCTCCTGGGCGAGCTTGGCGATCGCGTCGGCGATCTCGGTGGAGGTGAACGGCAGCCCGCGCACCCGGTTGTAGCCGACGGCGTCCACGAGGTAGCGGGCCCGCAGCAGCAGCGCGAGCTGGCCGAGGTTCATCTCGGGGACGAGGACCCGCCGGTAGCGGCGCAGGACGTCCCCGAGGTTGGCCGGGAACGGGTTGAGGTGCCGCAGGTGAGCCGTCGCGACCCGCGTCCCGGCCTGCCGGGCCACCTGGGCGCCGGCGGCGATCGGGCCGTAGGTCGAGCCCCAGCCGATGACGAGCAGGTCTGCCTGCCCGGTGCCGGCCCCGTCGATGCCCTCGTCGGCGAGCCCCGGGTCGTCGACCTCGAGGAGCGGGACGTCGATCCCGTCGATCTTCGCCTGGCGCAGCCGGGTCATCCGGTCGTGGTTGTCCGGGTCGTACGAGATCTCGCCCGTGCCGTCGGCCTTCTCGATGCCGCCGATCCGGTGCTCCAGCCCTGCGACCCCGGGCACGGCCCACGGCCGGGCCAGGGTGACCGGGTCGCGGTCGAACGGTCGGAACACCGCGGTCCCGTCGTCCTTGGTCGCGTTCGGTGCGGTCGCGAAGTCGACCCGCAGGTCGGGCAGCGTCGCCACGGCAGGGATCCGCCACGGCTCGGACCCGTTGGCGAGGTAGCCGTCCGACAGCAGCAGGACCGGCGTCCGGTACGTCGTCGCGATCCGCACCGCCTCCAGCGCGGCGTCGAAGCAGTCCGCCGGCGAGCGTGGTGCGATGACCGGGACCGGGGCCTCGCCGTTGCGGCCGAACATCGCCTGGAGCAGGTCGGCCTGCTCGGTCTTCGTCGGCAGGCCGGTCGAGGGACCGCCGCGCTGGACGTCGATGACGACGAGCGGCAGCTCGAGCGACACCGCGAGCCCGATCGTCTCGGACTTCAGCGCCAGTCCCGGTCCGGACGTCGTCGTCACCCCGATCGCGCCGCCGTACGCGGCACCGAGCGCGGCACCGATGGCGGCGATCTCGTCCTCGGCCTGGATCGTCGTCACGTCGAAGCGCTTGAGCTTGCTCAGCGCGTGGAGGATGTCGGACGCCGGCGTGATCGGGTAGGACCCGAGCACCAGCGACAGCTGTGCCCGGCGGGCGGCGGCGACGAGCCCGTAGGCCAGCGCGACGTTGCCGGTGATGTTCCGGTAGGTGCCGGCAGGTGCGGGGGCCGGCGCGATCTCGTAGGCGACCGCGAACGTCTCGGTCGTCTCCCCGAACGCCCAGCCCGCCTTGAACGCCGCGAGGTTCGCCGCGAGCAGCTGCGGACGCGCGCCGAACTTCTCGGTGAGGAAGCGCTCGGTCGCCGTCGTCGGGCGGGTGTACAGCCACGACAGCAGACCGAGGGCGAACATGTTCTTCGCCCGCTCGGCCTCCTTGCGGGTGAGGTCGAACTCCTCGAGCGCCTTGACCGTCAGCGAGGTCAGCGGCAGCGCGTGGACCTGGTAGGAGTCCAGCGCGCCGTCCTCGAGCGGTGAGGCGGTGTAGCCGACCTTCGCGAGGTTGCGCCGGGTGAACTCGTCGGCGTCGGCGATGATCGTCGCCCCGCGCGGCAGGTCCCGCAGGTTGGCCTTCAGGGCCGCCGGGTTCATCGCGACGAGGACGTTCGGAGCGTCGCCGGGGGTCATGACGTGGTGGTCGGCGAAGTGCAGCTGGAAGCTCGAGACACCGGGCAGCGTGCCCTGGGGTGCCCGGATCTCCGCGGGGAAGTTCGGCAGCGTCGCCAGGTCGTTCCCGAGCGCCGCGGTCTGGGCGGTGAACCGGTCGCCGGTCAGCTGCATGCCGTCCCCGGAGTCGCCCGCGAACCGAATGACGACCCGGTCCACCCGCACAGACGTCTTGGTGCTCATGGGTCAACAAGCCCTTCACCGATCGTGCCGCTCACCGCGCAGCCGAATCGCCGACTGTTACGGCTCTCAACCATCGTAGGTCTGTGCGGGCCGCCGGGAAGGGCAACTGTTCCTGCCTGAGGGATGTTCCGTCGTCCGGGCGGAACGGGCAGGTGACCCGGCTGTCACGGTCCGGCACGCGGTGTCCCTCCGGGTCGCGGTACCCGGGCGGCGCACAGGAGCTGCCGGCGGCCAGCGCGGAGGCACTGCCGGCGGGCAGCGCGGCGCGCTCCGTCGTCGGCCGTGTGGGGCGGCTCACAGGCCGTTTCGGTGCGAGCCCGTCCGGATGCTGGGACGCCGCTCGCCCCCGCAGCGGCGCGCCGTCCTGCGTGCAGCGCTCGGGCGGCACACCCTCGACCGGCTCACAGCCGGCCGGCGTCGATGATCCGGCGCAGGAACCGCCGGGTGCGGTCCTCGACGGGGTCCCCGAGCACCTGCCCGGGCGGGCCCTGCTCGAGGACCCGGCCGCCGTCGAGGAAGCAGACCCGGTCGGCCACCTGCCGTGCGAAGCCCATCTCGTGGGTCGCGACGACCATCGTCATGCCCTCGGTCTTCAGCTCACGGAGCATGCCGAGGACCTCCCCGACGAGCTCGGGGTCCAGCGCGGACGTCACCTCGTCGAACAGCATGAGGACGGGGTCGTTGACGAGCGCGCGAGCGATCGCGACCCGTTGCTGCTGGCCGCCGGACAGCTCGTCGGGATGCGCCGCGGCGCGGTCCCGCAGACCCACCCGGTCGAGCATGCCGAGCGCCCGGTCGCGCGCGACGTCCGGCGCGACGCCGTGCGCCTTGCGCGGGGCGAGCGTCACGTTGTCGAGGACCGTCAGGTGCGGGAACAGGTTGAACGACTGGAAGACGATCCCCATCCGGGCCCGGACGGCGTCGGCGTCGACCCGCGGGTCGGTGATGTCCTCGCCGTCGAGCAGGACCGCACCGTCGTCGACGTCCTCGAGCAGGTCGATGCAGCGCAGCAGCGTCGACTTGCCGGACCCCGAGGCACCGATGAGGACGACCACCTCGTGGGCGTCGACGTCGAGGTCGAGGTCGTCGAGGACGACGGTGCGCGCAGCGCCGCGGCCGAACGTCTTGCGCAGCCCGTCGACACGCAGGAGCGGGCTCACAGCCGGCCGCCGGCGGCGGTGTAGCCGTAGCGGCGCGCCACCGCGTCGGTGACCCGGGTCAACGGGATCGAGATGACGATGAACAGCAGGGCGGCGACGACATAGGGGGTGAAGCTGCCGGTCCGCGACGTCTCGATCTGGGCCCAGCGCAGCGCGTCCAGGGCGCCGAGCACAGAGATGAGCCCGGCGTCCTTCTGCAGGCTCACGACGTCGTTGAGCAGCGGCGGGACGACGCGGCGCACCGCCTGCGGCAGGACGACGTGGCGCATGGTCTGGCCTTGCGACAGGCCCAGCGACCGGGCCGCCGCGCGCTGGCTCGGGTGGACCGACTCGATGCCCGCCCGCAGCACCTCGGCGACGTAGGCCGAGTACGTCAGCGTGAGGGCGACGGTGCCCAGGACGCCCGCTCCCGTCGGGACCCCCTGCAGCCGCAGGCCGGGGATGCCGAACCCGACGATGAACAGGACGATGATCACCGGCGCGCCGCGGAAGAGGTCGACGTAGGCGGTCGCGAGCGCCCGCACCGGCCAGAAGACGGGCCCCTGCAGGGTTCGCAGGACGGCGAGGAGCAGGCCGAGGACCAGCATGAGGAGGCTGGCCGCGACCCAGACCCGCAGGTTGAGCCACATGCCCTCGGCGACCTTCGGTAGCGAGTCCAGGCCGACGCCCACGTCGAAGAACGAGGCCTGGACCCGCGGCCAGCCCGGCGAGCCGGTCGTGCCGACGACGAGCGCGCCCCCGACGACGACGGTGCTCACCAGGGAGACGACCGCCGACCGGCGCGCCCGGGCCCGCCGGTAGGCGTCGCGCTCGACCTGCCGGGCGGACGGCGTCCACGGGTCGCTCACGCGGACGCCGCCGGCCGACGGCCCGCGACCGGCACGACGCGGGTCACGAGAGGACGGGGGCCCCGGCCGTGTCGGTGAGCCACTGCTGCGCGAGCTCTGCGAGCCTGCCCTCGTCGCGGAGCTGGTCGACGGCCTGGGTCACGCACTCCGTCAGCGGGCTGCCCTTGTCAAGCACGAGGCCGAACTGCTCGGTCGCCGAGCCCGTGCCCGGCAGCTGGCCGACGAGGACGCCGTCGTCGACGCCGCCGTCCTTGGTCCCCACCGCGGACAGGAACAGCGCCGTCGGCAGGTCGACGACGAGCGCGTCGATCTGGCCGTTCGCCAGGGCGAGCTTCGCGTCGTCGTTCGTGTTGAAGACCGACGGGTCGGAGGCCGGCTTGACGACGTCCGTGATGGCCTTGAACGACGTCGTTCCGGTCTGCGCGCCGAGCTTGAGCTTGGCGAGGTCGGCGACGGTCTTGACGCCGACGGCCTTGCTGCCCTTGACGGTGACGACGGCCTGGCTCACGTCGTAGTAGCCCGAGGAGAAGTCGACGTTCTTCGTGCGCTCCTGCGTGATCGACACCTGGTTGATGTCGAAGTCGAACTCCTTGGGGCCGGGCGCGATGACGCTGTTGAAGCTCGCGACCGTCCAGGTGACCTCGTCCTTGGTGAAGCCGAGCTTCTCGGCGACGGCGTAGGCGACGGCCGACTCGAAGCCCTTGCCGTTCGTCGGGTCGTCGTCGGTGAACCACGGCTCGAACGCCGGCTTGTCGGTGCCGATCGTGAGCTTGCCCGCGGTGCGAAGGGTGAGCTTGTCCTTCGCGCACGCCGATGCGGTCGGCGTCGTCGCCGCGGACGTCGTCGCCGCGGCGGTCGTCGTCCCGGAGCCGCCGGCACTGTCCTGCGGCGCGCAGCCGGACAGCGCGGCGACCACGGCCAGGCCGGTCACGGCGACGAGGAGCGGACGGCGGGGCATCGTGGATGATCGCGACATCGTGGACCTTTCGACTTCTCGAGGGGATCGGCGCGAGGGGTAGGACGGCGTCAGGGTAGTCGTCCCATGTTTCGCCGCGCCCACCGCGACGATCAGTCGATGCGGGACCGTGACGAGAGGGTGGACCCGCCTGCGGGCCTCCCGTGCCCGCGCGGTCACGTGCGCACTAGAGTCGCCTCGTGGCTACCGGCTGGCTCGTCGTGGGGGCGGTGACCGCCGCCGGCGTGCTCTTCTTCGTCGCCGCGATGGCGGCCAACCGCCTGCTGCGACCGAGCGTGCCCACGCTCGAGAAGGTGACGACGTACGAGAGCGGCGTCGACCCCGTCGGCCGCGGCTGGTCGCAGAGCCACGTGCGCTACTACCTCTACGCCTTCCTCTACGTCGTCTTCGCCGTCGACGCCGTCTACCTGTTCCCGTGGGCCACGGTCGTCGCGAGGTTCGGCTGGGCCACGGTCGCGGAGATGGGGGTCTTCCTCGGCGTCCTCGCGGTCGGGCTCCTGCACGCCTGGCGTCGCGGTGCGCTGCGGTGGCAGGGGCAGTGAGCGCGCCGGTGAGCCCGCGGGGCGGCGCGGCCGGGTCCGGACGGGTGCACCGGTGAGCGACGTCGAGCGGCGCCGGGTCGACCTGGGGATGCCCGGGGTCGGCGCGCTGCAGTCCGTCGCGCCGTACCCGCTGCGCGTCGTGCTCAACTGGGGCCGCAAGTACAGCCTGTGGGTCTTCAACTTCGGGCTCGCCTGCTGCGCGATCGAGTTCATCGCAGCGAGCATGGGCCGGCACGACTTCATCCGGCTCGGGGTCATCCCGTTCGCCCACGGGCCCCGGCAGGCCGACCTCATGATCGTGTCGGGCACGGTCACCGACAAGATGGCCCCCGCCGTCCGGCGGCTCTGGGAGCAGATGCCCGAGCCGAAGTACGTCATCTCCTTCGGCGCCTGCTCGAACTCCGGCGGCCCGTACTGGGACTCCTACTGCGTCACCAAGGGCGTCGACCAGATCATCCCCGTCGACGTCTACGTGCCCGGCTGCCCGCCCCGGCCCGAGGCGCTGCTCCAGGGCATCGTCAAGCTCCAGGAGAAGATCTCCGCCGAGAACCTCTCGGACCGCTACCGTCGCCCGGGCCGCCGCGGCGGCGGGCCGATCGCGGCCGCGGCGCTGGGGCGCCCGCTCGTGCCGCCGCCCGCCCGGGTCGACAACCGGGTCCGCCGGCGCGGCCGGACCGCCCTGCCGACGTCCCGTGGGGCAGCGGCCGGCGGCGCGGCGTCCGGCGGGGCCGCGTCCGGTGCTGCCCCGAGCGACGGTGCCCGGTGAGCGACGGCGGGCGCGGACGCTTCGGCGAGCTCTTCGAGACCCTGCTCGGCCCGGACGCCGTGACGTCCGCGGACGCCGACGGCACGCCCGTCGTCGACGTCCCGCTCGAGCGGTGGGTCGAGGCGGCGCGCTACGCGCACGACGGCCTGGGGCTGACCTTCCTCGACTGGCTGTCGGCGGTCGACCGGCCGGACGGCGACCCGCCCGGCGTCGAGGTCGTCCTCCACGTCGCCGACCCGTCGCCCGCCACCTGGGAGGGCGTGCCCCGGGTGCGCCGGCTCATCCTGCGCACGGGGGTGCCGGACGCCGCGCCCGAGCTGCCGAGCCTCACCTCGGTCTGGCCCGGGGTCGCCTGGCACGAGCGGGAGACCTACGAGATGTTCGGCGTCTCGTTCGACGGGTTCGACGACGGCTCCGGCCTGGGCCTGCGCCCGCTGCTGCTCCCCGAAGGCTTCGAGGGCACCCCGCTGCGCAAGTCGTTCGTGCTCGCCGCGCGCGCCGTCAAGGCGTGGCCCGGCGCCAAGGAGCCGGGCGAGTCCGACGCGCACGCCGCGCCGAGCCGGCGCAAGACCCTGCCGCCCGGCGTCCCCGACCCGGCCGGCTGGGGGCCGCGCCGCGCGGGCGAGGCGGACGTCGAGGAGGTCGGCGGTGCCTGACCTGTTCGACCTCGGGATCGGTCTCGGGGACGCCGTCGAGGTGGTCCTGCGGGCGGTCGTCGTCGTCGTCGCGTTCCTCGTGCTGCCGCTCGTCATCGGCCAGACCGAGCACAAGGTCATGGCCCACATGCAGGGCCGGCTGGGCCCGATGTACGCCGGCGGCTTCCACGGCTGGGCCCAGCTCGTCGCCGACGGCGTGAAGTTCGCGCAGAAGGAGGCCGTGGTCCCGGTCGCCGCCGACGCCCCCGTCTTCCGGCTCGCGCCCGCGGTCTCGCTCGTGCCCTACCTCGTCGCGCTCGCAGCGGTCCCGCTGTCGCCGACCCTGGTCGCGGCGGACCTCGACGCAGGCCTGCTCTTCGTGCTCGCGGCGAGCGCCGTCGGCGTGCTCGGCACCCTGATGGCCGGCTGGTCGAGCGCCAACAAGTACGCCCTGCTCGGCGCGATGCGCTCGGCCGCCCAGCTGCTCTCCTACGAGCTGCCGATCGTCCTCGCGGCGAGCAGCGTCGCGATGGCCGCGGGCACGCTGTCGATCGTCGGGATCGGCGAGGCGTGGCGGCCGTGGTGGCTCCTCTGGCAGGCCCCGGCCGCCTTCGTGTTCGTCGTCGCGGGGCTCGCGGAGCTGCAGCGCCCGCCGTTCGACATGCCGATCGCGGACTCGGAGATCGTCGTCGGCCCGTACACCGAGTACAGCGGGCTGCGGTTCGCGCTCTTCCTGCTCGCCGAGTACGCGGGCATCCTCGTCGTCAGCGCACTCACCGCGGTGATGTTCCTCGGCGGCTGGCACGGGCCGTTCTCCGACCAGCTCGGGCCGTTGTGGACGCTGCTCAAGACCGGCCTGGTGGCTGTGGTCGTCATCTGGGTCCGGGTGTCGTGGCCGCGGCTGCGCGAGGACCAGCTCACCCGGCTCGCCTGGGGCGTCCTCGTCCCCGTCGCGCTCGCCCAGCTCGCCCTGACCGCCGTGGTCGTCGTCGCGCTCTGAGCCTGGTCGTGCCGATCGGATCCGGCGGTCAGGTGTCCGGGCGGTCAGGTGTCCGGGTCGAGCAGGTCGAGCAGGTAGCGGCCGTAGCCGGACTTCTCCAGCGCCCGGCCGTGCGTGGCGAGCGCGGCGTCGTCCAGCCAGCCGTTGCGCCAGGCGACCTCCTCGACGCACCCGATCTTGAAGCCCTGCCTGGCCTCGATCACCTGCACGTACTCGGACGCGTCCATCATCGACTGCACGGTGCCGGTGTCGAGCCAGGCGGTCCCGCGCTCGAGGACGGTCACCTGGAGCCGCCCCTTGTCGAGGTAGACGCTGTTGACCGCCGTGATCTCCAGCTCGCCACGCTCGCTCGGGCTGACGGACTCCGCGACCGCGACGACGTCCTCGTCGTAGAAGTAGAGGCCAGGAACGGCGTACCGGCTGCGCGGCCGTTCGGGCTTCTCCTCGATCGACAGCACGCGCCCTGTCTCGTCGAACTCGACGACGCCGTAGGCCCGCGGGTTGGAGACGTGGTAGGCGAAGACGTGCCCGCCCTCGACATCCGCGCACGCGCGCAGCGCGGTGCCCAGGCCGGTCCCGTGGAAGATGTTGTCCCCCAGCGCGAGCGCGACTTTGTCGCCGTCGAGGAACTCCGCCCCGATGAGGAACGCCTGGGCGAGGCCCTCGGGCCGCGGCTGCACCGCATACTCGATGCGCATGCCGAGCCAGGACCCGTCGCCGAGCAGCCGGCGGAAGTTCTCGGTGTCCTCCGGGGTCGTGATCACGAGGATCTCGCGCAGCCCCGCCATCATCAGCGTCGACAGCGGGTAGTAGATCATCGGCTTGTCGTAGACCGGCATGAGCTGCTTGCTGATCGCCCGGGTGATCGGGTGCAGCCGGGTGCCGGAACCGCCGGCGAGAAGGATGCCGCGCATGGTCAGCCCCCCACGAGGGATCGGCGGTGGTCGAGGCAGACCCGGTGGTCGGGCAGGAGCCTGCTGTCCCTGGCCCGCGCCAGCGTCGGCGCGGCGGCGTCCTTCGGCGACAGCCGGGGCTCCCGGACGCCGAAGCCGGCCCAGTCGACCGCGAGGTCCGGGTCGAGCGGGGTCACCCCGTGCTCGGCCGCCGGGGTGTAGACCTCGCTGCACAGGTAGACGACCGTCGCGTCGTCCGTCAGCGCGGCGAAGGCGTGGCCGAGCCCCTGCGAGAGGTACACCGCGCGCCGGTCGACGTCGTCGAGCCGCACCGCCTCCCACCGACCGAACGACGGGGAGCCCACGCGCACATCGACG
>Ga0209798_10000889_pt1 | contig 18303 bp, 20 predicted proteins | sample DOMMetBare3Fresh_FD_187475 | JGI IMG/M metagenome (GOLD analysis project Ga0209798, IMG submission 187475) | Wetland sediment microbial communities from St. Louis River estuary, USA, under dissolved organic matter induced mercury methylation -... | ecosystem: Environmental > Aquatic >...
ATACTTTCATTTAACTTTGGAACAAGGCCGGCCAATAGCATTAAAAAAATTAATACCAGATTTTACAGTTCGGGAGCAGTTACCGATTCATTGGTAACAAATTATAAAAACTACGTTTTATCACGTGATAATTATGTGCTGGATGTATATGCTGAAGGCGATTACCAGGATGGAGTGGGCAATATTTTTGAACGCACAAAATTTCAGTATAAGTGCCAATAAAGCATGTTTGGGTGAAACAATGTTGTTAATACTTAACTATAGCAGGTAAAAACCACATATTATAAAAGTATAAATCCTGTTCCTTTTTTTTAATTGTTTTCTTACCTTAGCATTAATAAATTCAATTATCCAATTACTCATAAAACCATCTTACAACAAAAAGTTCCCATACAATTATTATAATTCAATGTTAAAAGAAATTGCTGCTGTTTATACGGCAGGAGTTTTGAATCTATAACCCTGTAAAACCTATAACATGCGAAAAGCAATCATACCCGCCTCATTTCTTTCTGTGGCATTTTCAAAAAGAAATAACCTGTTAAACTCAGAAGAAAATATGTTCGTTATAAGAGAAGATACCCAACAACGTTCGGGTTCAAATTTATACTTGTTGTTTTTTGCCAACTCAAAAAAAACTGATACTCCTCTTTCTAATGAACAAATTCCGTCTGAGCCGGATTATTTTAGTAGTTATGAATAAGAAAAAAGGAGAAGTTTAAACTTCTCCCTTTTTTATTTACTCACTTGTTTTTTTTATTTAGACTTTACCAACCATGTTTGCTGGTATAACCCAGGCATCAAACTCTGCCGGAGTTACATAGCCAAGTTTTACTGCCATCTCTTTTAATGTGGTTCCTTCTTTGTGCGCTTTTTGTGCAATTTCTGCTGCTTTGTAATAACCAATCTTTGTATTCAGAGCGGTAACCAGCATCAAAGAGTTTTCTACATGTTTCCTGATGTTTGCTTCAATAGGTTCAATGCCTACTGCACATTTATCATTGAAGCTCACACATCCATCGCCTATTAATCTTGCACTGTGCAGAAAATTATAAATCATTACCGGTTTAAATACATTCAATTCAAAATGGCCATTACTTCCACCTATGCCAATAGTAACATCATTACCCATTACCTGTGCTGCAATCATGGTTAATGCTTCACATTGTGTTGGATTCACTTTGCCCGGCATAATAGATGAACCGGGTTCGTTGTCAGGAATATGAATTTCTCCGATTCCACTTCTTGGTCCGCTGCTGAGCATACGTATGTCATTAGCAATCTTCATTAAACTTACTGCTACTGTTTTTAAAGCGCCATGTGCTTCAACAATAGCATCATGTGCAGCTAATGCTTCAAATTTATTTTCTGCAGTTTTAAAAGGAAGCTTGGTAAGCTTTGCAATATGCTTTGCCACATTTACATCATAGTTGGGAGGTGTATTAATTCCAGTACCAACTGCTGTTCCTCCTAATGCCAGTTCACTTAAGTGAGCCAACGTATTTTTAATGGCTCTTAATCCATGGTCTAATTGAGAAACATAACCGCTAAATTCCTGACCTAATGTTAAAGGTGTTGCATCCATAAAATGGGTACGGCCAATCTTTACAACTTTTTTATACGCCTTCGCTTTTTTATCGAGTGTATTACGCAACTTTTCAATACCGGGAATGGTTGTTTCAACCAGAATTTTATAAGCTGCAATGTGCATCGCTGTAGGGAACGTATCGTTACTGCTTTGTGATTTATTTACATCATCATTGGGATGCAGATATTTTTCCTTGTCTTCCAGTTTTCCGCCATTTAATACATGGCCCCGGTATGCTATAACTTCATTTACATTCATATTACTTTGTGTGCCGCTACCTGTTTGCCAAACAACCAACGGAAAATATTCATCTAATCTGCCATCAAGAATTTCTTTACAAACTTTTCCAATAAGTGTTGCTTTCTTTTTGGTTAAAACACCGGCATCAAGATTTGTTAGTGCAGCAGCATGTTTTAAATAAGCAAATGCACGGATGATTTCTTTTGGCATCCGGTTAATATCCTGTGCAATTTTAAAATTATCAATGCTCCGTTGTGTTTGAGCTCCAAAAAAAGCGTTCACGGGAACCTTTACTTCCCCCATTGTGTCTTTTTCAATTCTGAATTCCATAAATATTTTTTTTATTTTTCTGAAAGCGCATCAAAGGTATGGGTTAAGTGATTTTGATTTCCTAATTTGAGTTACCAAATCACATGATGAAACTCATTTCAGTTTTTTTAGTTTGGGTGGGATTGCCACTTTTAATTTTTAGTCAGTCTCATTCCCCTGTTCCTTCCAAACAGCAACTTGCCTGGCATGATATGGAGTTTTTTCTGTTTATGCATTTCGGGCCAAATACATTTACTGATAAAGAATGGGGTGAAGGAAACGAAAAAGCAGAACTATTTAATCCAACAAATCTTGATTGCAGACAATGGTGCCGCATTGCAAAAGCATCTGGGGCAAAAGGAATCATCATCACTGCCAAGCATCATGATGGTTTTTGTTTATGGCCAAGCAAATTCTCAAAACATACGGTTCGTGAAAGCAAATGGAAAAATGGAAAAGGAGATGTGTTGAAAGAATTATCAAAAGCCTGTAAAGAATACGGTTTAAAATTTGGTGTTTATATTTCTCCATGGGATCGTAACCATCCTGATTACGGTACAGAAAAATATAACACTGTTTTTGTAAATATGATGAAAGAACTTTTCACCAACTATGGTCCAATTACTGAACTCTGGTGGGATGGAGCCAATGGTGAAGGACCCAATGCCCGCCTGACCGAATCATTCGGGCAGGGGAAAAAACAAGTTTATGATTGGAGACGCTATAAAGAAACTGTCCGAAAACTTTCTCCCAATACAGTCATCTTTAGTGATGTGGGTCCTGATATACGTTGGGTTGGTAATGAACAAGGTTATGCAGGTACAACAAATTGGAACAACTTAAATATTGAAGGTTTTACGCCAGGTGCAGGCGCACCACCTGCGGACACACTAAACATGGGTAATATCCATGGTATACATTGGGTACCTGCAGAATGTGATGTAAGTATCAGGCCCGGTTGGTTTTATCATGAACAGGAAGATGATAAAGTTAAAAGTCCTGAAAAATTATTTGAACTCTATTTAAAGTCTGTTGGACGTGGTGCAAATTTATTGTTGAATGTTCCACCCGACAGAAGAGGGTTAATACATTCCAATGATTCAGCTTCGCTGGTTGGTTTTAATAAATTAAAAGAAGAAAACTTTAAGTATAACCGTTCTGTAACGGCAAGGGGTGAACTGCATTATAAAGGGGTTGTATACAAAAACAATAAACTTATTGATGGCAAAACAATTACTGCTGAATCTTTACCCGATTATCATCAGGGTGTTTTCTGGATAAAATTTAAACAGGAAGAAAAAATAAATTGTATTGTACTTAAAGAACCTCTTGAAAAAGGCCAGCAGATAAAAAGCATCAAGATTTCCCTGGTAAACGGATATGAATTAGTTAAAGAAATTCAATTAACAACAATTGGCCACAAACGCATTCTTACATTTCCTGTACAGAATATCAGTGGAATCAGAATTGAATTTGAAGATGCTAAGCAAGTTCCGTTTTTAAGTGAAGTTGAAACTTATCTTATTGAAGAAAAATTAACAGAAAATCAAAACCTTTGATTTTTTAAAAAATCTATCTACACTTTCTGCTGATAAATGAAATTTATTTCCTGCTGAAATCTGCTTTTCGTTTTTCTAAAAAAGCAGTTACACCTTCTTTCATTTCATCTGTACCAAAACATTCACCAAACAAACGGATTTCTTCATCAAATCCATTTTTTGAATAATCGTAATATGCATTTACGGCTGCAATCACTTTTGCAATTGCATTAGGCCCCTTTGTCATAATAACCTGCAGAATCTCTTTGGTATGTTCAAGTAATGTACCAGCATCAGTTACATGATTCACCAGGCCAAGCTGCTTTGCTTCTTTTGCTTCTATCACATTCGCCGTCATCATCAGTTCCATAGCTTTTCCCTTGCCAACTAATTGTGTTAAACGTTGTGTACCTCCATAACCCGGTATTAAACCCAGATTAACTTCCGGTTGGCCAAACTTTGCATTTTCACTTGCCAAACGAAAATGACAACACATGGCCAGCTCACAACCGCCACCTAATGCAAAACCATTTACTGCAGCTACAATTGGTTTAGGTGAATGTTCAATTTTATCAAACAACATCGCTTGCCCTTTTTTTGCAAGTAAAGCGCCACCGCTTTTGTCTAAAGAAAGAAATTCTGTAATATCTGCTCCTGCAACAAAAGCTTTAGGGCCGGCACCTGTAATGATGGCACATTTAATTTCCCCGTTAGTTATTACATCATCAATAGCCAATGACAATTCCTCAATAACTGATTTATTTAATGCATTTAATTTATCCGGTCGATTAATGGTAATCGTTAAAATACCGTTTTCGAGAGAAGTGAGTAAAGTTTGAAAAGCCATGATTTATTTTTTAGTTCGTAATTCTTCCAGTTTAACAATATCCCAATTGTCTTTCGGACGTTTTGATCGCAACTTAATATCCTTCAGAAATTCATAAGGAACCATTTTTAACAGTATCCCATCTCCCGCTTCATGTATTATCATTTTATTTTCAGCCTCATTAAACGAAATGTCCTTGTGTACAATTGTAAGTACATCTATTACATGCGGCCTGGCTCCAAGACTACACATAAAATGAGTAGTGAAATCTTCATTTGCAATATCATTCGTTTCAACTTCTGTATATCCCATGCATTGCAATGTGTTCAAAAAAACGATTTTGTTTTCTTCAGTAGGCGCTATCCAGATATCCATATCTTCTGTAACACGATGATAACCGTAATAATTTACAGCATACCCTCCTATACACATATAACGCAAATTGTTTTTTGCTGCACAACGGAGAAAAAGCAGGAATTCTGGATGCTCAATATCCATTCGGAAAAGTTTTTTGAATAGTGATTTTTTTCACCTGCGGTTCCAAAAAATTTTTAAAATTCTTTTTTTGAATCTGCGATAATTTTTTCAACCGCTCAGAAGCTGATAAAGAAAAAAAATATCCGAGAAAATATTTTTCCTGTTCTTCAAAACTGTGAAATATTTTTATTTCCCTGCTCATATTGTAAATTTAAAAACTTCTGTTTGCTTTCACCCAGTCTTTAATAAAATCAGCAATTTCATGTGTATTTGTACCGGGGTGAAATAATTTCCCAACACCCATCTTTGACAATACTTCAATATCCTCATCCGGAATAATGCCACCACCGGTAAGTAACACATCATTCATTTCCTTCTCTTTCATGAGCTGTAATATTTTGGGGAATACAGTCATGTGTGCTCCGCTTAATATACTCACTCCTATTGCATCCACATCTTCCTGCAATGCAGCATTCACAACCATTTCAGGCGTTTGTCTTAGCCCGGTATAAATTACCTCCATACCAGCATCACGTAAAGCAGTAGCAATCACTTTTGCTCCTCGGTCGTGGCCATCTAATCCAACTTTTGCAACCAACACTCTTATGGGTCTGTTCATATAGAAATCTTGTAATGCGAAAATACAATTTATGAAGTCACCTGCATTAATTCTATTTATCGTTCCTTGCGTCGCACTCCCGTCCGAACTGCATTCGGCCGGGCGGGCTTATACTGCATTACATCCATCAACTTATTATTCCTTTTTTCATTTTACCTTTCCTGTATGAAATACAGAAAATTCGGAGGTACAGATTTATCTGTTAGTGAAATTGGTTTTGGTGCCTGGGCAATTGGCGGTGGCGCCATGATTGGCAAAACAGCTATTGGTTGGGGTGATGCAGATGATGTAACATCTGTTAAAGCCATTCATGCGGCTCTTGATGAAGGAATCAATTTTTTTGATACCGCAGATATATACGGTCTCGGGCATTCAGAAGAAATGCTTGGAAATGAAATTGGAGAAAAAAAAGAAATCATCATTGCAACCAAAGTAGGCAATGTTGCAAGAGATGAACAGTTTACCATTGATTATTCAAAAGAATATATTCTCAACGCATGTGAGTCTTCCTTGAAACGTTTAAGAAGAGACACAATAGATTATTACCAGTTACACACTGCAAGATTAAATCACTTGCAAAACGGAGAATGCATTGAAGCAATGCAGCAATTACAGCAACAGGGTAAAATCCGTTACTGGGGATTATCACTTAATACGTTTGAACCAACTGCCGAAGCAGATTTTTTGCTGAACAATAATTGGGGAAATGGATTTCAACTGGTACTCAACGTCATTAATCAAAAAGCATTATCCTTATTAAAGCCGGCTTCAGAAAAAGGGTATGGCATTATTGCAAGGATGCCATTGCAGTTTGGATTATTAACAGGCAAGTTTGATGACCATATAAACTTCAGTGCAAATGATCATCGCAAAAACCGTTTAACAAAAGAAATTATTGAAGCTACATTAACAGCAACTGACCCGGTGTGGAAACTATGCAGCAAATACAATTGTACAAAAACACAACTCTCGTTGAGTTATATTTTAAGTTATAAAGAAGTATCAACCGTTATACCCGGCATCCGTACAGCAGAGCAGGTAAAACTAAATACAGAAAATTTATTTCAATTGAAAATAGAAGACATGCTCCTTATTGAAGAGTTAGGAACCACTACATTTGTTGAGTTAATGGAATTAATCCGAAAACAAGGTTAAAATTCTTTGATTGCTCTTTCAATCCGTTTTACTGTTTCTTCTTTACCAATTAATTCAGCAATTTGGAATACAGCCGGACCAAATTTTCCCCCTACCAGCATAATACGCATGGGCAATTGCAATTCTCCGGGTTTTATATTTTTTTCAGCAGCAAGGCTTTTAAATACATTTTCTATAAATGTAAATTCCCAATTACTGATCCCTTTCAACTTTGAAATAAAGTCAATAAAAAAATCCTTTTTTTCTGCATTCCACTTTGGCTTTACGGCATCAACATCCAAGGTAGCAGGCGGTTTAAAAAAGAAACCAACATGCTGTACAAAATCGGGCAATAAAATGCAACGGTCTTTCACCAGTTCAATAACTTTTTCTAAAAATAAATCATCATGTACTTCTATTTCCTCTGCAAATAGAATCTCTTTCACTTTCAACTTTAAACTTTCAATTTTCAATTTTTTTATCCATTCATGATTAAACCACTTAGCTTTTTCATAATCAAATTTGGCACCTGCACTATGTACACGTTTTATATCAAAGCTGGCAATAAGTTCATCCATGCTATACAGTTCTTTTTCTGTACCATCGTTCCAGCCAAGCACAGCAAGCAGATTAATAAATGCTTCTGGTAAAAAACCTTTTTCTTTAAAGCCTTCAGTTAATTCATTTGTTTTTGGATCAGTCCAGTTCATTGCAAAAACAGGAAACCCGAATTTAGCACCATCCCTTTTACTGAGTTTTCCGTTTGGACCAAGGATTAATGGAAGATGCGCCCATTTAGGCATATCACTTTCCCAACCTAAATATTTCCATAATAATAAATGCACCGGTGCACTTGGCAACCATTCTTCACCACGAAAAGCATGAGTAATCTTCATCAGGTAATCATCAACAACTACAGCTAAATGGTAAGTTGGCATACCGTCTGCTTTCAATAAAACCTTATCATCAACCAGCTCAGTATGAAAACTTACATCGCCCCTTATCAAATCTGTAAAACTGATCACTTCATTTTCGGGCATCTTTATACGTATCACATGTTTAGTATCTTTTTCAAGCAAGTCTTTCACCTCATCATCAGTAAGTGTTAAACTGTTACGCATTTTTTTCCGGATACGGTGATCATATTGTGGAGATGGATTTTCTGCTGTTTTATATGCTTCCCGCATCTGATCTAATTCTTCTTTAGTATCAAATGCATAATAAGCAAACCCACGTGCTACTAATGTTTCAGCATATTTGCGATACATTTCTTTTCGTTCGCTTTGCCTGTAAGGGCCATAGTCTCCGCCATGTTTCGGGCTTTCATCGGGCATTAAACCACACCATTCCAAACAGTCGAAAATATAAGCTTCTGCTCCCTCAACAAAACGGCTTTGATCAGTATCTTCTATACGTAAGATAAATTCTCCGTTATGATGTTTGGCAAATAAATAATTATATAATACGGTGCGTACACCACCTAAATGTAAGCCTCCGGTTGGACTGGGAGCAAATCGTACTCGTACACTCATAAAGCAAATATAATAACAACAAACACCGTAAGCAATCAGGAAATTTATTTTTTAAAGAAGTGCCTGTTTTCTATAATGGTTAAAAAAGCTAAATTCATTTACTTTTAACTATTCATGAGAGTTTTTTTTCTTTTTCTTTTTGGTTTCATTTGTTCGCAATCTACTGCACAAACAAATTTTACTTTCCCTGCATTACTGGTTGAGTATGACAGTGCAATCGTATTTAATCATTTAAAAATTATTCCGGTTAAAAGAAAGGAAATTCAAAAAAACACTCTGTCAGATTCAACAACCTCATTTTTAACTCTTCAATCGGGCATACAGAAAAGTTATGTATCCATTCACGAAAGAGGAAACTATGCAATTGATAATATAAATGTGCTGCTAATAAAAAATAACAGCAATAAACCGCTTATTCTAAAAGCAGGAGAACTTTTGGCAGGCGGCAGGCAAGACAGATTAATTGCAAAAGATACCATTCTGTTACCAGGCAAACAGGAATATCAGATTCCGGTATTTTGTATTGAAGAAACCAGGTGGAGCAACAGGGAGAAAAAGTTTAGTTATGCAGGAACTGCAGGTTCAGATATTCAAAACTTCATTGACACATCAATTAACCAAATTAAATTGTGGGAAGAGATCCGGAAAATTCTGAAAACGAATAATCAAACAAATTCTTCATCCTATGCTTCCTTTATAAAGCAAAAAACAAATAAGGATAGTACCAATGTTTATGTACAGTTTTTTTTAAAAGCATTTGAAAAAAAAGACAGCAGTCTTGTTGGTATAATTGTTTCCACAGGCAATCGGGTATTAGGTGCAGATGTTTTTATCAACTCAACTCTTTTTTATCAAATGCTACCAACATTATTAAGTAAATACAGCACTGAAGTTATATTATCAGGCACAGCACCCCTCAAACAAAATCAACTGGAGATGAAATATGCAACTGAATTATTTTCTCCTTCAACTCAAAATAATTTTTTAAACAAAAAAGGGAAACGATTTTTTTTCAAAGGAACTCTGATTCAGATTTCTGGTTATTCATTTCCTCAGTAACTTCAACTATGCGTTATATTGTAACAAGTCCCTGGTGGCTACGAATTTTTTTTCCTGGAAATATCATTTGGAATATTCCATCAAAAGAAAAAATAATCTATTTAACTTTTGATGATGGGCCACATCCGGAAATCACAAATCTTGTACTCGATGAATTAAAAAAATACAAAGCAAAAGCTACTTTTTTTTGTGTGGGTGAAAATGTTGTCTTTTATCCTGAAACCTATAAAAAGATTTTAACTGAAGGTCACCGAACGGGCAATCATACACACAATCATTTAAACGGATGGGAAACTGACAATAAAACCTGGCTACAGAATGTTAAAGAAGCCTCAAAATGGATCGATTCTGATCTTTTCAGACCGCCATATGGAAAAATCCGACCTATTCAGGCTAAAATCCTTCGTGAATCTACCAAACCTTACAGGATCATTATGTGGAATATAATTAGTGGAGATTTTGACATTTCTATCAGTCCTGAACAATGCTGGCAAAACGTAAAAAAACACACAAAACCGGGGTCCATTATTGTGTTTCACGACAGTGAAAAAGCCTTGCCCAGATTGCGTTTCGCCTTAAAATTAACGTTGGAATATTTTACAGAAAAAGGGTATCGTTTTGAAGCTATTACCTGATCGTTCTGGGTCTAAAAAAAGGAGGGCCGGGGTGGAAACCCTGGCCCGTTTTTAATCCGTACCCTATGAAAACTGTTGCTAAGGTACAATTTCTTTTTTCAGTAACAAGAGTTTTTTCTTATCGGAGTGTAATAATTTTTACGTTGCCGTTTACAGTAAGGGTAGCCTTATTATCACATTCCCCGTTACCAAAATTGAGTACGCCATTCGTGTTGTTAAATCTGATTCTTAAAACACCCTTTGATATCCAGCGACAAGTGAATTTTTTAATCAATGGCTCAATTACTTCGTGTGCCCAGCTATTTCCCCGGCTGTTTTCACCACGACCTCCTCCTGTAATTGAATAAATATCATCAATAGGCCAATTTGGTGTACCGTTTCCTTCTAATTGAGTTACAGTTCTTACACTGCTCCACGTTACCCAACGTCCGCTATTCCAAATCAATTTTCCTTCTATTACTTTAGTTGTAAATATGTTATTGTTTGATAAACTGTTATTTGTAACCTCATGTGTTCCTTTTACTGTAACACTATCTACTTTGTAACCATCAAAAGTTGTAGTGGCCTTGCTTCCGGGAATTTTCATTTTCCCGGTAAATACAGTAATAATTTTGCCTTTACGCAATTTTCCATCACGGCCTAAACAACCTGCTCCAAAATCCATGGTAACTGTTTTAGGAAATACGCCGGGTGTTTGAGGAACAACGGTAATGGTAAAGCAACGGTTACTGTCAACTCTTCCTGTATAGTTGCCACTTTCCATACGTCCAAACACACCAACGCTGCCTGTAATTCCCAAATCTTCGCCTGATTCAACACCAATTCCCATGGTATTATCAAATACATCATCATAAGCTGCTTCAGCTTCGGTATTACTTTCAGTGCTTGTTTCTACAGCTGTTTCATCACTTACTGTGCTGCTTTCTTTTTTACACGATGTAAACGTGAGGGCACCCAACAGCAAGAATGCCAATGTGCTTTTTGTTAAAATGCTTGTTTTCATGATATACGTTGTTTTTAATGTTTAAAAAATAATGAACAGATAATAGACTATACAGTGTTTGGTTGGTTTAAAGCTTGTTAAAAATTTTTTTATTTGGTGCTGTTGGCTTTAGCAATTCTCTCATCTTCATACCGTTGTCTTACGGAGTTCCGTACCCCGTCTTTATGGCCGGTGTACCCACACTTGCAGTGTGGCCCTTCAGCCAACGCAGCTTTTCAGTATAAATACTTCAAATCATCTTTTTTACATTCAGATAACGATAGAATGTGAAGCTTATTTTTGCAGCATATGAATATCATAGATACACATACCCATTTATACCTTGAAGAATTTAAACATGATATTACCGATGTAATAAAAAGAGCAAAAGAAGCCGGTGTAACAAAATTTTATCTCCCAAATATCGATAGCACTTCTATTAATGATCTTTTACAACTGGAAAAACAATTTCCTGATGAATGTATTGCTATGATGGGGCTGCATCCCTGTTCTGTTAATGAACATTACAAAACGGAATTAAAATTGGTTGAAGAATGGCTGGCTAAAAGATCCTTTTCAGCTGTTGGTGAAATCGGATTAGATTATTATTGGGATCAAACATTTATCAGAGAACAAAAAGAAGCTTTTCGTGTACAAATTGAATGGGCTTTGCAATACAATTTGCCCATTGTTATTCATAGCCGCAACTCCTTACAGGATTGTATTGATATTGTTAAGCAACATCAAAACGGAAATTTGAAAGGCATATTTCATTGTTTTGGCGGAATATTAGAAGAGGCAAAACAAATTATTGATCTAGGTTTTTTAATGGGCATTGGTGGAGTAGTTACCTATAAGAAAGCCGGGCTTGTTGAATTGCTTACACATATTTCAACAGCACATTTGGTTTTAGAAACAGATGCACCCTATTTAACTCCTGTACCATACAGGGGTAAAAGAAATGAACCTGCTTATTTAATTCATGTTATTGAAAAAATAGCTGAAGCGAAAGAAATTCCGGTTGATGAAGTTATTTCTGCAACAACTACAAATGCTCAAAAATTATTCGGGAACTAGTTTTGATACCTGTATTTTTGTCGCCCAAAAGGAGACTTGTCCGAGTGGTTGAAGGAGCACGCCTGGAAAGTGTGTATACGGGAAACTGTATCAAGAGTTCGAATCTCTTAGTCTCCGCAAATCCCTTTCTTGCACATGCAATAAAGGGATTTTTTATTATCCAATAAGACCAAGTTTTACAACAGCAAGCTGTGATGCAATTTGGCTTGCATCTTTTTTATTATAGGCTGTTCCTTCAGAAATAATTTCTCCATCAACAACAGCTCCAATTCTAAACAAACGACGGCCATTTTCTATTCGTTCATCCAACGTTTCAAATTCCAGGGCCTTCCCGTTTTTATTGGCCCAACCATATAATTTATTTTTATGGTTAATTTCAAGCAGCTCCAATTCTTCCATAAACAAATGCGGGACGATGATATTTTTCATAACCCACTTTTGTGTTTTTTTATACCCGAGATCTAAATAAATAGCTCCTAACAATGCTTCAAGGGTATTACCGAAAATCTGAGAAATTTTAAGTGAGTTGTCGCCTTTATTATAAATGGTCACTTTTTTTAACCCCATGCGGATGGCAATATCATTTAAAGTAACCCTGTTCACCATTTTGCTCCGCATCTCAGTTAAAAACCCTTCTCCTTTGTATGGATATTTTTTAAAAAGATAGTCGGCAACAATGGCACTTAAAACAGCATCGCCTAAAAATTCAAGCCGCTCATTGTTCTGATCGCTGCCTTCTTTAATTGAACGATGACTTAATGCCGTTTTATAAAGTTGTAAGTCTCCCGGGCTATAACCAAGGATATTGCGAAGGTTACTTTCGAATTTGTTTTTTGCAGGTAATATTTGACGGACGAAGTTCCGCACCATAATTTTTTTACATCTTGTTACAAAAAGATTTCATTCTCTTTGAGCTGATGCTACAACAAATCTAATGGAATTCAGGAATATTTCTTTACAATCACAGAAGCATTATGTCCACCAAATCCAAACGTGTTACTTAAAGCTGCACGTACAGTTCTTTTTTGAGCTTTATTAAAAGTAAAATTCAGTTTCGAATCCAGATTCGGATCATCTGTGAAATGATTAATAGTTGGTGGAACAATATCATGTTTAACACTCATTACACAAGCTATTGCTTCTAATGCACCTGCGGCACCCAGGCAATGGCCAGTCATCGATTTTGTTGAGCTTATATTCAGTTGATAGGCATCATTACCAAATACATTTAAAATTGCTTTGGTTTCAGCAATATCTCCTAATGGAGTAGAGGTTCCATGAACATTGATATAATCAATATCGGAAGGTAACATGCCAGCATCCTTTAAAGCTACTTTCATTACATTGTTAGCACCTAATCCTTCTGGATGCGGAGCTGTAATATGATGTGCGTCGGCAGTGGCTCCACCACCTGCTATTTCACAATAAATTTTTGCTCCACGTTTAATAGCATGCTCTAATTCTTCAAGTACAAGAATTCCTGCACCTTCACCCATTACAAACCCATCACGGTCTTTATCAAAAGGGCGGCTGGCTGTTTTAGGGTCATCGTTACGTTCGCTCAGGGCTTTCATTGCATTAAAGCCACCAACACCCGGGGCACTAATCACTGCTTCGCTACCACCGGTTAAAATAATATCAGCTTTACCTAAGCGGATATTATCATAAGCATCAATAATCGCATTAGTTGAAGATGCACAAGCAGAAACTACAGCAAAGTTGGGACCTCTAAAACCGTGACGCATGGATATTTGCCCGGCGGCAATATCCAAAATCATCTTTGGAATAAAATAAGGATTAAAACGGGGAGTACCATCTCCAAGAGCAAAAGCTGTAACTTCTTCCTGAAAGGTTACAATACCGCCTATTCCGCTTGCAAAAATTACACCTACACGATCAGGATCTACATTTTCCTTACTGATGCCGGCATCTTTTACAGCCTCATCACTTACAATGAGAGCAAACTGTGTAAAGCGGTCAATTTTGCGTGCTTCTTTCCTTTCAAGATAATTGGTAGCGTCAAAATCTTTTACCTCGCAGGCAAACCTTGTTTTAAATTTTGAACAATCAAAATTTTTAATAAAATCGGCGCCTGAAACCCCATTGATCAAGCCCTCCCAATATTCATTAAGAGTTTTGCCCAATGGTGTAATGGCGCCGATACCGGTAACTACTACTCGTTTGAGTTGCATAAGTTGCCTGGGGAAATTTGTTAGTACTGATTATTATTCAGTATGAAATTACTTAGCGTGTTCTTCTAAATAAGCTACAGCCTGTCCTACAGTTGTGATTGTTTCAGCCTGTTCATCAGGAATTGAAATGTTGAACTCCTTTTCAAATTCCATGATCAGCTCAACTGTGTCTAAAGAATCGGCTCCTAAATCATTTGTAAAAGAAGCTTCCGGATTAACCTCTGATTCTTCAACACCTAATTTGTCAACGATGATTTTTTTTACTCTAACTGCGATGTCTGACATTGTTGTAATAATTTGGTTTACAAGGTGCAAAAATAGAGTTTTTAAGCAATTAGCAAGGGATGAAAATAAAATGTGTTAAATTATTCATTTTCAAACCTTTTAAGGGCTTTTTGAAAACATCTATGCTTTTTTAATAATCTTTGTTTTTCTGATTTCTTTAAAATAACGAATGTTTGCATTTACATAAAAAAATGTATCTTGTTTTCTCTGCATTACTTAAGCATATGGCACTAAAACAAATTGATTACGGATCATCTGAATATAATCAAACGCTGAATTTGCGTTATGAAGTTTTACGCAAACCATTAGGACTGAAATTTTCAAATGAAGAATTGGAAAAAGAAAAAAATGATATCCATATTGCAGCCTTTGAAGATGAGAAAATACTGGGATGTTGCTTTCTCACAAAAATTGATAATAGCACTGTGCGGCTTCGACAAATTGCCGTACAAAATAATTTACAAGGCAAAGGCATTGGTGCATCGCTTATGAACTTTGCTGAAAACATTGCAAGAGACAGGGGTTATAAAACTCTGATGATGCATGCACGTAAACCAACGGTTCATTTTTTTGAAAAACTTGGTTATAAAAAAGATGGAGAAGAGTTTATAAACATCACAATTCCACATTATATCATGAAGAAATCATTGTGATTTATTTTTAAAAAAAAGAGAGTGTTTTTCAACACTCTCTTTTAAATTATACAAAGTTTGTTTATGCTTTAAACTGAGGAATCAGATTATTACATAATTCAACCATTTTCTTTATTCCTTCTTCAGGTAAATTTCCTTTCTTAAATTCTGCCAATATATCCGCATGTTTTGTTTCCATTTCATGTAAGAATATTTCTTCAAATTCTTTTATTCGTCTAACTGGTACTGCATTCAGCAATCCGTTTGTACCAAGATAAATAATAGCAACCTGTTTTTCAACTGCATAAGGAGTGTATTGTGGTTGCTTTAAAATTTCTACGTTACGGGCACCTTTATCAATTACTGCTTTTGTTGCAGCATCCATATCACCACCAAATTTGGAGAAAGCCTCTAATTCACGGTATAATGCCTGATCTAATTTTAAAGTACCGGCTACTTTTTTCATTGATTTAATCTGTGCATTACCACCCACACGACTAACGGAGATACCTACGTTAATTGCAGGACGAATACCGGCATTAAACAAGTTACCTTCTAAAAATATCTGTCCATCAGTAATAGAAATTACGTTTGTTGGAATGTATGCAGATACGTCACCTGCCTGTGTTTCAATAATTGGGAGTGCTGTTAATGAACCACCACCTTTTACAAGATGCTTGATGCTATCTGGTACATCATTCATATTCTTAGCTACGCTATCATCTCCAATTACTTTTGCGGCACGCTCTAACAAACGGCTATGCAAATAGAATACATCACCGGGATAAGCTTCACGACCCGGAGGACGACGCAATAACAATGACACCTCACGATAAGCTACAGCTTGTTTAGAAAGATCATCATAAATAATTAATGCGGGCCTGCCGGTATCACGGAAAAATTCTCCAATAGCAGCGCCAGCATAAGGAGCAAAAAACTGCTGTGGTGCAGGGTCACTTGCAGAAGCAGCAACAATGGTTGTAAACTTCATGGCATCATTATCTTCAAGCGTTTTCATTACACCTGCAATAGTGGATGCTTTTTGACCAATAGCTACATATATACAATAAACAGGCTTGCCTGCTTCGTAAAATTCTTTTTGATTAATGATTGTATCAACTGCAATGGCAGTTTTACCGGTTTGGCGGTCACCAATAATTAATTCACGCTGGCCACGGCCAATGGGTATCATTGCATCAATTGATTTGATACCGGTTTGTAAAGGTTCTTTCACCGGCTCACGGAAAATTACACCGGGTGCTTTACGCTCTAACGGCATTTCATATAATTCACCAACAAGCGGACCTTTACCATCAATAGGCTCACCCAATACATTTATTACACGTCCGCTCATTCCTTCGCCAACTTTAATTGATGCAATTTGACCGGTACGGGTCACTTTAGAGCCTTCTTTAATTCCGGTTCCCTTACCCATCAATACCACACCCACATTATCTTCTTCAAGGTTTAAGGCAATAGCACGAACTCCGCTCTCAAACTCAACTAGTTCACCATAGCGAACATTATTTAATCCATAAACACGGGCAATACCATCACCCACTTGTAATACGGTACCTACTTCTTCCAAATCAGCACCAACATTAAAATTGCTTAACTGCTGGCGAAGAATCGCTGAAATCTCATCTGGTTTAATATCTGCCATAACGCTTTTATTTTTTTAAACCTCACTTTGTGAGGATGTGAAAATATATGTTTGTCTTCCTTTGTACTTCTATTTAGCTTTTGTTGCCCGTCCGAACGGCAAAGCCGGGCGGGCGTCGCACACTTTAATGTTCTGTAATTCTATTCATCTATCTTAGTTCAACTAGAGCCTTTCTGTTTCAACTTAATTTCTTTCTTCTTTGCAATTCAACCATTCAAATTTATTATCAGTCTCTTAAAAAAGTAAGCCTTGTGCCTTGATGGTCCCGCTTGCGGCGGGATCGGAAGTGGGCTCTTTATCTAATATCCCTTACATAAATATTCCTTCTGAACTGCTTTTGAATATCTCTTAAATCTCTTACAATACTTGCATCAATTAAATTTCCATTGTACTCTAATTGAAAGCCTCCTATAATTGCATCATTCACTTCTGTTTCCAATTCAATATTCTTTAAGCTGGTATCTGCTTTTATCTTATTGATGATTGATGTTTTTAATTCTTCACTGGCTTCGGTTGCCGTTGTAAGTTTTACTCTGTGTATACCCTTTAATTCATTGTATTGCTCAATAGCAGAAAATGCAATTTCAGGCAAGTTGCTTTCTCTTCCTTTTTTTATAAGCAGGTGAATAAATGCAGATGATAATTTACCTACATGATTGGTAACAACTTCTGCTACAATTTTTTCTTTTGTATCAGCATTAATTACCGGGCTACGAAGCAAATTGGTAAAGTCTTTACTTTGTTTGCATACAGCCTGTAAATATTTCATATCCGTTTGTACAGCATCCAACTGATTTTGTTCCTGTGCCAGAACAATCAGAGATTTTGCATAACGACTTGCGAGACGTGGATTCTGCATATACTATAGTTTTAAGCAATTAGCTAAAAGCTTACTGCTTACTTCTTTTTCTTAATTCATTTTTACTTCAGCTGCTAACTTGTTAATGTACGCTTCCTGCTCTGTTCTGTTGGCTAACTCACGGCGTAACACTTTTTCACTTACTTCAATCACTAAATTACCTACCTGGTTCTTTACATCAGTTAAAGCGGCCATTTTTTGTTGATTAATGGCAGCCTGTGCTTCCAGTATAATTTTATTAGCTTCTGCTTTAGCCAGATCTTTTGCTTCGTTTACAATCTTATCTCTTGTTTCACGGGCTTCTTTCAATAGCTGTGTTCTTTCTTCACGGGCTTTAGCAAGCAAAGCTTCGTTTTCATTTTTCATTTGAGCCATTTCAGCTTTCACCCGTTCAGCAGTTGCTAAAGCATCGGTTATACTTTGCTCTCTTTCATTCAAGCCTTTAATAATAGCCGGCCATGCATATTTCTGTAAAAGAAACAATACAATTAAAAAGGCCAGTAAAGTCCAGATTAATAGTCCTAATCCGGGGGTAAGTAAATTCATACTCTGTTATTTAAAAAAGTTCAATTAAAATTTAAAAATACTGCATCCGCCGTCCTGTACATTGGATGCAGTAATTGAGTTGTGCGGCAATAATTATAAAACCATTGCAA
>Ga0209798_10000891_pt1 | contig 18279 bp, 17 predicted proteins | sample DOMMetBare3Fresh_FD_187475 | JGI IMG/M metagenome (GOLD analysis project Ga0209798, IMG submission 187475) | Wetland sediment microbial communities from St. Louis River estuary, USA, under dissolved organic matter induced mercury methylation -... | ecosystem: Environmental > Aquatic >...
TCACAAGGGAGCGCGGATGCGGCTATTGGTGAGCGTGCGGTCGGCGGCGGAGGTCGCCCCGGCGGTTGCCGGTGGGGCGGAAATCGTGGATGCCAAGGAACCCTCGGCCGGCTCACTGGGCGCGGTGAGCCTGCCCGCGCTTCGGGGCATCGCCCGACGGCTCCCGCCGGGCATGCCCTTCAGCGTGGCCCTTGGCGACCCGACCCGTGTCGCCGCAGTCGCTGGGGCGATCGCCTCGCTCGACGACCTCGAGCCGCGGCCCGGGGAGGCCTACGTGAAGCTGGGGTTGGCCGCGTCCCGCAACCTGGCCGGCGCCCGGGCGCTTGTCGCCGGGGCGGTCGAGGCCGCGGCCCGTTCCGCGCTCCGCCCCGCCGTGGTCGTCGTGGCTTACGCCGACCACGAGCGAGCCGGGGCGCCGGCGCGCTCGACCGTGAGCCGGCTGGCCGCCTCGGTCGGCGCGCGCGGCGTGCTGCTCGATACCTACCTGAAGGACGGCCGCGATCTCTTCCGCCACGTCGGCGACACCGAACTCGCCGAGTGGATCGCCGATGCGAGAGGGGCCGGCCTCTTGGTGGCGCTGGCCGGATCGCTTTCAGTGGACGGAGTCCGCCGCGCGACCAATCTGCCGGCGGACATCGTGGGGGTCCGCGGCGCGGCCTGCGAGGGAGGGAGGGAGGGGTGCGTCACCGAGGAGCGCGTCCGGGCGCTCGAATCGGTGCTCCGCCGTGAGTGCTCGCCGCCCGCCTGACGCGAAATGCCGGCATGGGGCCGGCGTCCCACCGTAGTCCTCGCGCCAACCTCCCCTCAGGCAACACTTTCCTGTGCGCTCACAATCGGCACGGCCCTTGCCGGGTCCGATGACCTGCCAGGCACGCGCAAGTCATTGCGCGTACGGCGGGTTCGTCCGATCTACCTCCACCCGACGGGTCAGACCGTTGACGCTAGCTCCGGCACCGCTCCGAAGCAGGTTCGGGCGACGGCTCCTCCTGCTCTTCGTGGGGTGTGCCGTATTGCCCATCGCCCTGGTCGCGGCCGTGGCCTACCGTCATGTCTCCCGTGAGCTGCGCAGCCAAAGCGAACGCCGTCTCCAGCAGGCCAACAAGGGGCTGGGCCTCGCCATCTACCAGCGTCTCCTCCTGCTCGATGCGACCCTCAAGAGCATTCCGCCGCAGGTGCTGCTGCAGCTGCAGGGAGCAGCCGCGCCAGCCGAGGCGAGCCGGATGCTCAACACGGGCCTCGACCTCCTGGCGAGCCGGCGCTTCGTGGCGCTCGAGTTCGCCGGGGATGAAGGCTGGCGCCTTCCGGTGTTCGGCCGGTTGGCCGAGCGTCCAGCGCTCACGCCGGCCGACCGTGAGAACCTGCGCATCGGCCTGCCCCTGATCGTGAGCGTGCACGACGACGTGCGGGCGCCGCGCACGTTCATGCTGCGCCGGGTCGAGCAGCGCGACCAGGTGCGTGGTACCCTGATCGGCGAAGTGAGCCCGGAGTTCCTGTGGGCGCCGCTCGCCTCCAGCATGCCGTCGCCCTCCACGATGGTCTCGGTGGTGGATGACTCGGGGCACCTGTTGTTCCAGTCGACCCAGGCCCGCCTGGTTTCCCAGTCCGACCCGATCACCCAGGCCGCGCCGGACCGCGAGGCCTCCTCGCCGCGGGTCACGGTCGGCCGGCCGTTCGTCGCCTCTTCCTGGCCGATCCTGCTCGACGAGGTGTTCGCGGCCCCCGGCTGGACGCTGGTGCTGAGCGAGACTGAGGAGGAGGTACTCGGTCCTGTCCTGCGGTTCTCCCGGATGTTCGTGTGGGTGGCCCTGCTCACCGGCCTGGTCGTAGTCATGCTCACGGGCAGCCAGATCCGCCGCAGCCTGGTGCCTCTGGTCGAGCTGCGGGAGGGCACGCGCCGGATCGCGCAGCGGGACTTCGCGAGCCGGGTCTCGGTAGCGAGCCAGGACGAGTTCGCCGAGCTCGCCGCCGCCTTCAACGCGATGGCCGCCGAGCTCGGGCGCCAGTTTCACGCCCTGTCGACCGCCGCCGAGCTGGATCGGGCGGTCCTCTCGACCACCGACGTCGAATCCATCGTGGACACGCTGCTCGCCCGCATGCGGGACGTCTTCCCTTGCCATCTGGTCAGCGTCACGCTGGTGGCGCCCGACGAGGGCAAGATGCTGCGTGGAGTGGTGTACGACTACTGCAACGAAGCACGCCATTCGACCCGGGTCGAGCTGCACTCGCAGGAGGTGCGGCATCTGCTCGATGGGCCCGAGCTGGTGCTGCTTGACGCGACCGCCGGCTCGTTGCCCGCCTATCTGGAGCCACTGCTTGGCCTCGGTCCGCGGTCGATCCTGGTGCTGCCGCTCCGGTTCCGCCGGCAGCTGGTCGGGATCCTGGCGGTCGGCGACCGGGGCGGCAGCGTCGCCGGCGCGGAGGAACAGGTGCAGCTGCGCCGGCTGGCCGACCAGGTCGCGGTCGCGCTGGTAAACGCGCGGATGCTGGATCAGGTGAAATCCCTCGCTTACTTCGACAGCCTGACCGGCCTGCCGAATCGGCTCTCCTACAAGGAACGGCTGGCGCGGGCGCTCCGGGACGCGAGGCTGAGTGGGAAGCTCGTCGCGGCATTCTTCATCGACCTGGACCACTTCAGCCGGATCAACGACACCCTCGGACACGACGCGGGCGATCATCTGCTCCAGGAGGTCGCTGAACGTCTCCGCGCCTCCTGCCGGGACCGGGAGGACGAGGTCGGACCGGCCCAGGAAGCGCTGGCGCCCGACGTCGCGCGGCTTGGTGGCGACGAATTCACGGTCGTCATCCCCGGGCTGAGCCATCCGGAGGACGCGGCGAAGCTCGCGCGGCGGATCCTCAGCAGCCTGGCGCATCCGATGCGCGTCGCCGGCCAGGAGATCTTCATCAACGCCAGCATCGGGATCGCCATCTACCCCGGGGACGGCGAGGACCTCGAGACGCTCCTCATGCACGCCGACACCGCGATGTACAAGGCGAAGGAGCAGGGCGGGAACAGCTACCAGGCCTACTCGCGGACCATGAACGCGACCGCCCTGCAGCGGCTCACGCTCGAGAACGCGCTGCGCCGCGCGCTCGAGCGGTCGGAGTTCGTGCTGCACTACCAGCCGATCGTCGACGCCCTCACTGACGCGCCGGTTGGCGCCGAGGCGCTCGTCCGTTGGCGCCATCCCGAGCTTGGGCTCCTGTTGCCGTCCGAGTTCATCCCGCTGGCGGAGGAGAACGGCCTGATCATTCAGCTCGGCGAATGGGTACTGAAGGAGGCCTGCCTCCAGAACCGCCGCTGGCAACTGGCAGGGCTGACGCCGATCCGTGTCGTCGTGAACCTCTCCAGCCGGCAGCTCCGGCGGAACCTGGCCCAGACCGTCTCGCGGATCCTCCAGAGTACCGGACTGGAGGCGCGATACCTCGGGCTGGAGTTGACCGAGTCGCTGCTGGTGAACCACCAGAAGGACGACGCCGAGACGCTGCACGCCCTCCGCGCCATGGGGCTGCATCTGGCGGTGGACGACTTCGGCACCGGCTACTCGTCGTTCAGCTACCTCAAGCACTTCCCCCTGGATGCGCTCAAGATCGACCGCTCCTTCGTCCGGGAGCTGACCACGTCGCCCGACGACGCCGCCATCACCACCGCGATCATCGCGATGGCGCACGCACTGGGGCTCGAGGTGGTCGGGGAGGGAGTCGAGACGGAGGCGCAGCGTGTGATGCTGCGGGATCAGGGGTGCGACACCATGCAGGGCTACCTGTTCAGCCGGCCCGTCCCTGCGGACCAGATGGCACCGCTCCTGGAAAAGCAGCCGCCAACGCACTCCGCGCCGCGCCTCCGCACCGCCTGACGGCGGAGCGCGGCACGCGAGTCACAGCAGCTCCCCCAGCTCCCCGATTCGCTCCCACCCCAGCACGGTCCACGGCAGATCCACCGGTAGCACCGACGCGAAGCACGCATCGAGGAGCTCCGCGGCGGGGCCCGCGCTCGCCGGCTTGATCAGCACCAGCCGCTCGGCGTCGAGCGCCCCCGCCACGAATGCGGCGACACTGTCGCTCGTGGCGTCCCAGCTGTGCGGCAGCACGTCCGCCGCACGGAGCCAGCGGTAGGGGGCAAGCACCGCCACCCCCGGTTGAACCAGGGCCGCTCCGACCCCCCCGGGCTCCTCCACCAGTCCGGCTCCTGGAATCCGCTCCACCAGCGCGTGGGCGTACTGGTCCATTGCGAGAATCGCCATCCAGTGTGCGGCATCGGCCGAGAGCCGTTCCCGCTGATCGAACTCCCGTACGGCATCGGCGAACGGACCACCGCCCGGAACGACGAGCAGTCGGCGGTGCCGCCCGAGTTCCGCCAGCGCAGCACCCACCGTGTCCAGCGCACCGGGCGCCGAGCACAGTCCCCCACCCACCTTCACGACGATCAGCGGGCCGCGGGGGTGCAGGGGTGTCCCATCGAGTCTGGTCATCGGGTTCGGGTTGTTGGTAACTTGGGGGCCATGGATATCATCCCCGTGCTCGATCTCTCGCGCGGCACCGCGGTGTGGGCGCGGGCCGGCGACCGCGCACGCTACGAGCCCGTGACCTCGGCACTGGTGCCGGGCATCGTGGGCGATCCCGTCGCCCTGCTCAAGGGGTTCCGGGCGCGCCTCGGCGCGCGCTCCTGCTACGTCGCCGACCTGGACGCCATCCAGGGCGGGGCGGTGCAGCGCGCGATGCTGCGGGAGCTGGCACAGCTGGAGACCGGCTTCGCCGGCGCCATCATGGTGGACGCCGGCGCCCACACACCCGAGAGCACGTTCGAGGTGCTCGCCTGCGGCGCCAGCCAGGTGGTGGTCGGTCTCGAAACGCTGCGGTCGTTTACCGATCTCGCCGAGATCGTCCGCATCGTCGGCACGGGGCGCGTGGTGTTCAGCGTCGATCTCCGCCTCGGCAGCCCGATTCTCCACCCCTCGATTCGCGACGTCGCCGCGGCCAACCCCGACGCCCTGAGGCTCACGGCGCAGGCGGTCGAGGCCGGAGTGGGCAGCCTGCTCGTGCTGGACCTCGCGCGGATCGGGACGGGGTGTGGAGTGGATCTCGGGCTGATCGAGGTGATGCGGAGGCGGTTCCCCGCCGCGCGTCTGCTTGCAGGGGGCGGGGTGCTGGCCCGACGGGACCTCGATCGGATGCGGGACGCCGGCTGCGATGGGGCGCTGGTGGCGAGCGCCATCCACGCCGGCGCCATCACGGCCTCGGACCTGGCCGACCTCGCCGCCAAGCCGGTCGGCGCTCAGTCCCCCAGCGTCTCGCGGTAGGTCGCCGACTGTCCGTAGTTCTCCTCGACCTCGAGCTCGAGCAGGGTCAGATGGGTGTACCCGTCCCGGCTCAGCTCATCTCGCACCCGCAGCCCCAGGTACTGTGCGAGCATCTCGGCGGTGCTGTTCTGGATCGGCAGTAACGCGCAGTCTCGCTTCGGGAACACGTACGTGGGCTCCCCGAAGTAGTCCACGCGCACCCGGTCGCCGTCCTCATGGTAGGCGAGCTTCGGGTTCTGGGTAGGGAGCAGCACCTTGTGGTCGATCTCGTCCACGAACCGGCGGGTGATCTGCTTGAGAACGCTGAAGTCGAGGACGAAGAGGCACTCGGCGTCCAGCGAGCCCTCCACCGCGACCCCGACCCGGTAGTTGTGGCCATGCAGCGTCTCGCACTGGTGGCCCCGGAACGTGATGAAGTGGGCCGAGGCGAACACCAGATAGTCCTTGCTGACCTGCACCCGAAAACGGCTCTGCACGACGCCCTCCTCAGCGATTCCAGCCGCCCTCTAGTATAACGACGAACAACGCGGCGCAGGTGAGATCCGCGGTAGTGCCGGGGTTGAGGGCGTTGGTCGGGCCGCGGAGCTCCGCGTCGAACGCCGCCAGCTCCCGGCGCCCGGCCTCGTTTCGAACGCCGCCAGCCTCCTCGACCTCGCGGGCGCGCCGGGACACCGCCTCTGCGGCGGCGCCTCCGAGCTTCCGCGCGATGTGCGTGTCCGGGACCGTCGCAAGGAGCCGGAGATGGGTCTGCACGACGGCGTCGCTCCAGCTCAGCCCGCTGCTTCGAGCGGCGCGGAGCGCTGGCGCACCGATCTCGAAGGTGGTGGCGAAATCCGTGACATACTCGCGGGCCACGCCGTCGCGCCCGGCGGCGAGCCCCATGGCGTCCCGGAGCGTTACGCTGGGTGCGGCTGCGACGTCCTCGCTCGCGGCCGCGCCCAGCCTGCCCGCCCGCGCCCGCCGGATCGCCGCATAGACTTCGGCCGCGTCGGCCTGGGTGGTGGCCGCCAGGACCTCGCGCACCGAGTCGCGGAGCGGGCCGCTCCCTCGCTGGGCGGCGCGCGCCAGCGGGGCCAGCAGCAGGATGATGCCCAGGTTGGTGTTGGACCGGGTCCAGCGGGCCGTTGCCTCCACGGCCGCGAAGATCGTGGCGCCGAGCGGGCGGGTGCCGGCGGCGCCGAGGGCGGGGCCGATGGCGACGGCGCTCGCCAGGAAGTCCTCGTAGCGGGTGTCGTGGAAGTGGCGGCCCGGTGAGACGTTCCCCGGCTTCGGGGCGCTCACCTCGAGCAGGCAGGCCAGCTGGCCCGCCGCGGCCACTTCCTCGGGCGACCTCACCGCGTCCGGCCGGCCAGCTGCTCGACCAGCGCTCCGGCCACGTCCACGCCGGTCGCCTCCTGGAGGCCCTGCCAGCCGGGAATGCCGTTCACCTCGAGCACGTACACGGTGCCGTCGCGTGCGGGGAGCAGATCCACTCCGGCGTACTCCGCGCCGACGGCCGCGGCCGCCCGCACGGCGAGCGCGCTCCACGTCTCGGACAGCTGCACCGGGCGCGCGGTGCCCCCACGGGAGAGGTTGGTACGCCAGCCTTCGGAGCGACGCTCGATCGCGGCCAGCACCCGTCCGCCCACCACGAAGGCGCGGATGTCGCGACCCTCGTGCTCGATGGTCCGCTGCAGGTAGTAGACGCCCCGGATCTGCTCGATCGTCTTGAAGACGCGGAAGGCCATCTCCTCGTCGCTGACGCGCACCATGCCGAGTCCCATCGAGCCGAACAGCGGCTTGACGATGACGTCGCCGAGCGCCCGGAATCCGGTGAACGCCTCCTCGACGGTCTCGCACACCACCGTGTCCGGGGTCGGAAGTCCGCATTGCTCCAGCAGCGCGGAGGTCCACGCCTTGTCCAGCGTCCGCTCGATCGCTCGCGGGGAGTTCATCACTCGCACCCCGCGATCCTCGAGGCGGTGCAGCACGTCCACCCGGAAGACGATCTGCTCGAGCGAGCCGGAGGGGATGATGCGGGCGAGCACGGCGTCCGCGCGGTCGAGGTCCGCCGCGCCGCTGCGGAGGCCGGGGCGGTGGCCGATGGACGCCACCAGCCCCTCGTAGGGGACGATCGTCCCGGTGTGCCCGCGCGCCTCGAGCGCGCGGGTCAGCTCCCGGGTGTGCCAGCCCTCGCGGGCGGCGAGGATGACGAGGTGCAGGCTACTGCTGCTCGCCGATCAGGGCCGTGAGGCCGCCGGTCGCGAAGTTGCCGAGATCGTCACCAACCTTCTTGAACGCCGGGGTGGCGACGCCTTTCTTCAGATCGTCCATGGAGTTGAAGCAGAGCTCCGCCTGGCGATACTTGGCCGGCGGCGAGCCGTCGAGGTTGGAGGCAAACCTGGTCAAGTCCGCGCGCACGAAGCCGATCTCCTGCTGGCCCGCCACCACGAGCGGCAGGTGCGTGGCCGAGTAGTACGACTCGAACGCCGCGCTGTCGGTCGGCGTGTTGTAGATGACCGTCACGAGCGCCGGACAGGCTGCCGTGCCCTTGTCGCCGGTCTCCACCGCCACCATGCCGATCAGCCCTCCGGAGGCGAAGTTGGCGAGGTCGTCGCCGACCTTCTTGAAGCCGGCAGTGGCCAACCCCTTCTTCGCATCGTCCAGCGAGTTGAAATAGAGCTCGGCCTGGCGGTAGAACGTCGGCGGCTTGCCGTCCAGCGTGCTGGCGAACTTGGACAGCTCGGCCTTGGTGAAGCCGATCTCCTGCTGGTTGGCGCCGACCAGCGGCAGATGCGTTGCGCTGTAGTATTTCTCGAATGCCGCCGGGTCCTTGGGTGGGTTGTACAGGACAGTCACGATGGCTTGCGGCCCGGCGGGTGCCGGGGCAACGGCAGCCGTGTCGGCCGCGGGCGCTTCGGCGGCCTTGTCCGCCGGCTTGCTGCACGCCGCCACCAGGGCCAGGGAGGGAACCAGCCAGCGCGGAAACCGTCGCATCGCGTACTCCTGGGTCGGGGTGGGAAAGTCGATCAGCTTGGGTAACAGGACCCCGTGAGCACCTCGGGGTTCAGGTGTCCGGCATGGAAGGTCCGCCCGCTCTCGGTGCTCGTCAGCCACACCTCGGCCGGGCTGAACAGCAGCGGGTCGATCTTGTAGAAGTCGCCGTCATAGCGCTGGAAGATGTCATAGAACGGCGTCCCGTAGTCGCGCGAGGCGGAGGCCGGCAGCTGCGCCACCAGCTCGGCCAGCTCCGAGTCCCCGGCGCGGACGGTATAGCGCGCCTGGCCGCCGTACAGGATGCAGTCGTTGGTGCGGCCGATCGCCCGCAGGTCGTTCTTCGCGACCGGCGGGATCGGCGCCGTGCCCATTCCGCTCACGACCCGGCGCACGTCGAAGCCGAGCGTCTCCATCTTGTGGAGGCCGGTCTCGAGGATGCGCGCGGAGATCTGGACCCCGCCCGCCAGGCTGGCGGTGGGAGCTACGACGAAGGTGAGCTGGCTCGGCGTCAGCCGCGCCTTCTGCGCCACCCAGGCAGCCACCTCGTCGGTGGGCAGGGTCCGCGTCTCGAGCACGAGCACGCCGTGGGTGGCGTCCTCCTCGTAGCCCAGCTTCTCGAACAGCTCGCGCTCGACTCTGGCGTGCGCCCGGAGGGGCCCCGAGCCCATCCCAAAAAACTTCCCCACCGAGATCGCCCAGCCGGCGTACTGCGAGGCCATGCACGCGACCGCCGGATGGTCGGTCCACACGGTGAGACCTGGCCAGGCCGCGCCGCCAATCAGCAGGGGAGTATACGTGATGTTCCCCAGTCCGCCCATGCAGATCTCGCTCACCGCGAGACCCGCGTCGAACCCGCCGGCCACCTCCACGCCGGCGTCGACGATACGTGCGCCGCTCGGCAGGCTGGTGAGGTTGACCCGGAGCAGGTCGGCATGCTCCTCGATGCTCTCGACGATCTCTCCAGCGCGATCGTTCATTCCCAGTGCGGCCATCACCACCGTGTCCATGTGAGACTCTCTCCAGAAGGATCAAGAACTTGCTGCTGCCGGCTCCCTTGTGCAACCCGAACTCGCCGGGTGGACGAGGCCGCGGGTGGCGAGGGTGGGCGGAGTTCGGGCGGGGCGACTCAGGTCAGGAAGAGGATCTCGCCGCACCCGCCGTTCGCCAGGTCCCCCACGTACCGGCGCGCGCGGGCGCGCGTGTCCGGGAGGGTCGCGAACTTGCCGGGAAGGGTGCGCCAGGAGCGGACCAGGAGCGTGATGAAGCTAAGCGGATGTTCGCCACAGTCGTTGAAGGTCGGCCCCAGCGTTCCGGGGTTCTGCAACAGGAGCAGGGTGCCCCGCCGCATGGCGAAGCCGGGAGAGTGTCCAACGGTGCCGCCCACCGCGATGGTCCCCGCCACCATCCGCGACGCGCAATAGTCGCCCGCGTTGCCCTCGATGAGCAGAATCCCCCGCCGCATGCGGTCTCCAGCACGGTCGCCGGCATTGCCGCCCACTACGACCGTGCCGCCCTGCATGCCGCGGTGATCGCCGGGAAGGGCCGCCGCCAGGAAGTCCCCGGCGTCGCCGGTGATGTGGATCATGCCGCCCTTCATGCCTGTCGCGGCGTACGCGCCCGTGCTGCCGCGCACCTCGATCGTGCCGCCGGTCATCCGTGCCCCCAGGTAGGCGCCGGCGCCGCCATGGACCGTGATCCGGCCGTGCGTCATCCCGTCGCCCAGCCGGTCCAGCCGATCGCAGCCGTTCCGGATTTCCAGCTCGGCGATGAAGCTCCCCGACAGGCTGAAGAGGTCATCCACCCGTACCCGCGAGTTCCCCATGGCGAGCTCGATGGCCGCGATCTCCGCCGGGGGCTTCCCGGAGAGGCGGTCGGGGCACAGGGGAGACAGGTCGACACGTTGGGTGGGAGGCTCGCGCAGCGTCAGGCAGAGCGTGCTCATGCGGATGGTCTCGACGGTTGACCGTGGCGCCTCAGCGGGTCGCGGCGGTCTCCCCGGGCTCCAGCAGGAGCACTTCGCCGCGATTCAATTCGATCGCGTCACCGCACCAGCGCTGGTACGAGCCACGCGTGTGCGCTGCCGTCACCGGGAGGCCAAGGCGCTGGAGGTGCGTAAGATACAGGCGGAGAAACACCGGACGGTAGGTACACGCATAGCTGAAGGTCGGCAGCAGCTCGGCGGAGTGCATGGACACGATCGTGCCTCGGCGCATGCCCGCGCCGGTGCGCCAGCCGAGGTGGCCGAACGCCACGATGGTGCCGGCCAGCAGGTTCACCCCGGTGAAATCACCGCAATCCCCGCCGATCGCGATGAGCCCGCGGCGCATGCCGGCCCCGACCTCGTTGCCGGCGCTGCCGAAGACGATGATCTCCCCGCCTCGAATGCCCGTGGAGCTGCCGCGGTAGGCGGCACCCACCATGTGGCCGGCGTTGCCCTTGATCACGATCCGCCCGCCGGTCATTTCGGGACCGACCCAGTCGCCGGCATCGCCTTCGACGACAATCTCCCCGCCGCTCATTCCCGCGCCCAGGTGCATTCCGACCGACCCGTGCACCACGACTCGACCCTCGGCCATGCCGGCGCCTATCTGCTTCACCCGGTAGAGGTTCCCGGTGAGATGGAGCTCGCCACCGGCTGCGCCCGTGATGCGGAAGAACTCGCCCAACTCGGCCGCCTGGTTGCCGTACAGGACAGGCAGCCGTGCCGTCTCGAGGGCGGAGAGGCCGGCTAGCCGGCCAGGCGTCAGCACGTCTGCCTCCAGCGGCACGGCGGGGTCGGTGTGCAGGGTGAGGTCGAGGCTCATACTGCGGCCTCGGTCGCCTGGATCAGCGGGTGCAGCCTGATCTGATACTGTCCCAGTCCGCCGCCGTAGTTGCCGGCCGCGATCTGGATTGCCCCCGCCTCGGCGGCGGCGTGGATCCCCCGGCGCATTGCCGCCTCCACCGCGGCGAGGTCGAGTCCGTCGATCACGATCTCCAGCACGCACCCCGCGGCGGCGGCGACCTGCGTCTCGCCGGTCACCGCGCGCAGGGTGGGGCAGTAGGCATCGTTGGTGGAGGCGTGGAGGAACGAGTACCGGGCCGACGGCTTGCTCCCGCTGCGCACGACGCCGCCGGGAAACGGCAGGATCGCGCCGGGGGTGCCGCGCATCGCGGCCACCGCGGCTTCCGTGGCCCGGAGCGTCGCCGTCTGGTCCCGGCCGAGAATGAGGATATTCCCGCCGCCCACCGCGGGCTGGATCCCGAAGCGGTCGTCTACCAGGAACTCGCCATCCATGACCGGCACCCGCCAGAGGCGGCGGCCGCCGAGCAGCTTCGAGATCTGGTGCTTGTCGCCGAAATACCGGAGCTGGCCTCCGACCGGCACCGTCTCATCCGCCGTGAGGCCGTTGTAGCACGCGGTGCTGGGGCAGGTCATGACGCACTGACCCACCCGTTCCACCAGCCGCTTGCCTACCCCTTCCGCGTTCATGGCGAACAGCAGAACGCTCACCCCCGGGCGCCCGTCGGGCGTCTCCGTTTCCGGCACGTCAGCCTCGATCCCCGCCTCGCACTTGCAGCCGATGATGGAGGTCGCGAAGCCGGTCATGGATTGCGCGGCCGCCTGGGCCCAGGCAGCCGTCTCGGCTGTGATCACCACGCGCGCGCCCCACATGGCGAACGCTTCCGCGAAGGTGTCGACGATTTGGGTGTCGTGCATGTACATCGGCGTCTGGGCTAGGTGGTTTCGGACGCTACGGGCGCCGCCGCCTGGTGTGTCGTTGGGACGACCTCGTGGTGATGCAGGTACTCGATGTCGACCGGGTAGTTGGCGAACTGGATGCTATAGAAATCCTCGAAGAACGGCTGGATCACCTGCTCGATGGCAGGGTCGTAATCGGGGGCAACGTGGAACACCCGGCCGTCAGAGTCAGCGCGGAATTCATGGTCCTCGATGATGAGCTCCCCGCCCTTGATGACGTAGCGGGGCGTCGAGAACATCTCCTCCTTGTCCGCGTTCTCCTCGTAGATCGTCACGTCCGCGTCGGCCCCGACCCCGAGGTGCCCCTTGCAGGTCAGGCCGAGCAGCCGAGCCGGACCCGCGCGGGTGATGATCGCGATCTCGTAGAGGGAAAGCTCCCGGTCCTGGCAGTCACGCAGCCCACTGGCCTCGATGGCCTTCTGGTTGACCTTGGCCATCTCCTGCTTGCGGAACTCCCGGTCCATGAGCAGCCGGATAAGCTTGGGGTAGCTCATGAACGACCCGCCGTTGGGATGGTCGGTGGAGAACACCATGCGCCACGGATCCTCCGACCGGAGAAACAGCTCCAGGCCGATCGCCCATTGGAGCGCGTTGGTGTACACCTTGTCTTGGTAAGTGAACGGGACGATGCCGCAGCCGCTCTCGTGCTCGGTGTCGGCGTTGATCCACTTGCCCCCGCCGAAGCGCCGCAGCATGTACGCCAGCGGGGCGTCCGCGGTCATGCTGGTGGATCGCCCGAACATCACCGCGCCCACGTCCGCGCTGATGTTGGGATGCGTATTGACGAACTCGGAGATCTCCCGCGCCTTCGAGGTCGGGTTGTCGCCACTCTTGCCGGCGACGGAGCCGTAGCTGTGGAACTGGATGTGGGTGATGTGCGCCCGCCGGCCATCGGCGATCCGCATCGTCTCGAGCGTGGTCTCGTAGTTCCCGGTGTGGCCCAGGTTGTTGCAGTGGATGTGCACCGGGTGGGGCAGACCAAGGTCGTTTGCGGCCCCGATGAAGGCGTCGATCACCTTGCGCGGGGTGAGGTCGAAGGGGCCGATGGTGTCGTCGAGCAGGGTGATGTTGGCGTTTCGACTCCCTTTCCACAGTTCATCGGCGCCGGGGTTCACCAGCTTGGGGGCGTAGGCCTTGGTCGCGCAGAGCCACCAGGCGAGGGTGTTGCGGAACTCCTCGAGCCGTCCCTCCTGCAGCAGCCGGTAGAGCAGCACGTTGTTGCCCACCAGCACGAAGAAGCCCTTGTCGATCACCGGCGTGTCCTGCAGCTCCTCCAGCGTACTGCGGGCGCCCAGCGGCGTCACCGCCGCTTCCATCGCCGAGGTGTAGCCGAGCGCCGCGTAGCGATAGCCGGTGGCGAAGGTGGATGGGACCGTGCCGCCGGTGCCGGAGCGCGTGAACCGGGTACGGGGGTGCACGTCGAGCCGGTGGTCTTCCGGCTGGAGCTTGCGGGCCATGTTGACCTTGGAGCCCGCGATGTGACAGTGGATGTCGACTCCGCCGGGCATCACGACCATGCCATGGGCGTCGATCTTCTTTGCCTCGGGCGGCACGTCGGCCACGATCCTGCCGTCCTGCAGGCAGACGTCGCGGACCACGCCGTCCAGACCGTTCGCCGGGTCGTACACCCGGCCGTTGACGATGCGCAGCATCGCTGCCACCGGTGCTCCTCTCGGGGCCGGAGTTCTACGAGGCCGCTGCGGTGGGCGCCGTATTTACGGGGAGACGGTTCCCACCTAGCAGGGCACTCACCCGCTCGCGGATGGCAGTCAGGATCTGCTGGTCGCTGGGGTAGGGCGACTCGAACGCGGGGCGCAGCGAGATCGGGACATTGTCCATGCGGTACACGGTCCCCGGCACGTTGATGCCGTAGGTCGCCGTGGTGAACGCCACCCGGGCGAGTGTGCTGGTCACGGTGGTCTTGGGATCCAGGGTGATGACCGGGATGCGCTTGAGGTGCTCGATCGCCGCCTTCGGGAAATTCGAGGCCGGATCACTCGCGATGATCATCGCCGCGTCGGCTTCGCCGCGGCACAGCACGTCCACCGTCGTCCATTCACCGGGGTTGAAGCGGGGGTAGCCCCGGTTGAAGTTGACGCCGAACGGAAAGCCCGTCTGCCAGGAGACCACGTTATCCGCGCCGGACACGTTGCCGTGACCGCGGGCCGGGGCCACCACGAAATGGGTGAACTGGTTCAGGTCGGTCCCTAGTGCCAGCAGCGCTCCCGCGTTGAAGTGCCGGCCCCGGTTCATGGTGATCCCCATCCCGAAGAAGATCACCCCGAAGCGGCAGGTCTTCATGCGGTTGGCGAGGTCCTCCAGGACCGCGAGCGACACTCCCGTGCGCTCCTCGATCGACTCATCAACCTTGAGCCCCTTCACCAGGGCCCGGAGCGCCCATAGGACCTCGAAATCCGTGCGCGGCTTCACCTGCAGGAAGATGTCCGCCACCGGCGTGCTCTGGGTGCGCCGCACGTCCACCAGGACGATGGTGCGGTCCTTCCGGCCGTTCGGCACGTACATCCCCTTGGGGGTCACCGCATAGCGCGTGAACAGCCGGGGGTGTGCCTCCGCCGGGTTCCCGCCCCAGAAGATGACCAGGTCCGCGCGGTTCCTGACCTCGCCCAGGGAGGCGGTGCTCTCACCGATCCCCTGGAAGGCCATGCCGGTCGGGCCGTGGCATACCGAGGTCGTGGTGTCCACGATCCCGCCGATCATGTCGGCGATCGACACCGCCACGCGCTGCGCCTCGCAGGTCGTGTCGGACAGGCCGTAGATGATGGGATAGCGCGCCTTGGCAAGGATTTGGGCGGCTTCCTCCACCCCCTCCTCGGTCGTCGCCGGCCGGCCGGCGATCAGCGCGGCCGGACGCTCCTCGATGCTGTGTTCCTTGAACCAGGCCTTGCCGAGCACGCAGGCGTTCTGGGACTTGGTGATCTGGTGGGTGTCCATATCTACGCTGAGGACGATGTCGTCGCACACACAGCCGCAGAAGGTGCAAGTGGCGTCCGCAACGGTCTTGATGTTCTCGCTCATGGTGTGGCTCCTTGCGGCTGCGCTTCTTCCAGGACCGGCTCGACCTCGACGTCCAGGTTCTTGGACAGCGGCATGCCGCTGGCGGCCGTGTCCCCGGCCATGAGCTCGCTCGAGAAGGGTCCGTAGGCCATGAACAGGATGCCCGACGGGAGATCCTTCGTCTCGCGGCCCTTGCACCGCAGGATCACCTCGCCGACGGGGGTCCTGAGCCGCACCCTGCTGTCGTTGGAGAGGCCAAGGCGTGCCATGTCCTCGACGTTCATCTCGACCGTCGAGGAGATCTGGATGTACTCCGCCCCCAGCTTCCCCACGCACAGGGCGGTGCCCTGCTTGCTGGAGCGTCCGCCGATCAGGGTCATTCGTTCAGCCATGCGGGCCTGGGGTCATTGAGGAAGTGTCAGGAAGAGCCGCCGTCATCCCTCTAGTATACTGGGTTGTCCGCTCCGGCAAGAGGAGGGGAATCAGGGTTGGGGCGCGGTCAGCTGGGCGAGCATCTCCTCCACTCGCGTTAACTTCTCCCGTGGCTTGCCCCTGCGCTGGCCTCGGCTGATCTCCGCCTGGTCGATCACCAGCCAGTCCTGGTAGCTCACCACCCTGGGCCCGTGCCGCAGGCTGCCGAGCCCGTCCGCTCCGGACCGCTCGCCCGCGTCGAGGCTGGCGACGTCGGCCAGCAGCGAGGCCACCGTCTCCACGCTGTCCGCCCGGTTGGTCCCGATGATGCCCGTGGGCCCGCGCTTGATCCAGCCCGAGGCGTAAAGGCCCGGGATGACCGCGCCGGTTGAATCCACGATCCGGCCGTCCCTGGTGGGGAAGATCCCCTTGCGGGCGTCGAACGGCACGCCTTCGATCGCGGTGCCCTTGTACCCGATGCTGCGGAACACCAGCCCGGCATCGAGCTCCACCCGCTCGCCTGTTCCCCGTGCGCTCTGCTCGAACGCCGGCCCCGAGAGCCGGTTGCGCTCGAGCAGCACCCGCTCGACGTGCCGGTCGCCTTGCAGCTCCAGTGGGCTCAACAAGAAGCGGAAGTGGACCCGGCGGCGGCGACCCGACCGGGCGCGCGCGGCGAACGCCTGCAGGATCTCGAAGTTCTTCTTGGCGCCGGCTCCCTTGCGCTCTTCGAACTCGGCGAGGCTCTCGGGATTCAGCACCAGCTCCGCGGGGTCCACCAGGACATCGGCGTCTTCCAGCTCGCCGAGCTCCTTCAGCTCCTTGGCAGTGAACTTGGCCTGGGCGGGACCGCGGCGGCCGATGACGTGGATGTCGCGCACCCGGCTGCCGGCGAGCGCGTCGAGCGCATGCTCGGCGATGTCGGTGTGCTTGAGCTCGTCCACCGTCTTGGCCAGAATCCGGCACACATCCGCGGCCACATTTCCCTGGCCGATGATGACCGCGACCTCCTGGTCGAGGTCGAAGGTGCGGTCCCGGAAGTCGGGATGGCCGTTGTACCACCCGACGAACTCCGTCGCCGTGTAGCTGCCGGACAGGTCCTCACCCGGGATGCCCAGGCGCCGGTCGCTTTCGGCGCCGCAGCTGAACACGACCGCGTGATACGCGGCCCTGAGCTCCGCCACGGGGAGGTCGCGGCCCACGGTCACGTTCCCCAGGAACCGGAATTCGGGGGCGCGCGCAATCCGGTCGTAGACCGGAATCGCTTCCTTGAGCTTCGGATGATCGGGGGCCACGCCATGACGGACCAGCCCGAACGGCACCGGTAGCCGCTCGAACATGTCCACGCGAACCGTGAGCCCCGACTTGAGCAGCGCCTCCGCCGCGTAGAACCCACTCGGACCCGCGCCGATGATGGCGACCCTGAGAGGGTTCGGCTCCGAGCCGAGGGAGCTCATGATTTGGGGTCCTGCGCTCCTGCCATGATCTCGTGCAGCCGGAAATGGAATTTGCCCAGCTTGCCGCCATAGTCGCCCGCGCTCACCCGGCGGATCCCCTGCGCCGTCCCACGCTCGACCACGGCGCTGACCCCGGCGCGCATGGCCGCGGTGATGTCAGCCGGCGTGAGGCCGTCGATCACGATCTCCATGACGGCGCCGATGTCCGGCGTCAGCTCTGTCGCCACGACCCCCTTGATGGTAGGGCAGAAGGCGTCGTTGGTCGAGGCGCGCAGCCCGCTGTACTTGGACCCGACTTTCGATCCCGAGCGGACCACTCCGCCTGGAAACGGCATGATCACGTTCGGCACCAGGCGCATCGCCGCGACGGCCGACTCGCATGCCGCGAGCGCTTGCTCCCGCGACTCCGCCAGCACGAGGAAGTTGCCGCCCCCGATGCCGCTGACCATGTCGGTCGTGTCCTGCACCAGGAACTCCCCGTCCATCACCGGTATCCGCCAGTATCGCCGGCCCCCGATCAGCTTGGCGGTCTGGTGCCCGTCCCCGAAGAAGCGCAGGTACTTGCCCAACGGAAGCGGCTCCCCCTGCCCGATCCCGGCGAACACGGCACTCGTGGGCGAGGTCAGCACGCACTGGCCCACCCGGCGCTCCAGCTGCTTTTCGAGCTCCTTGCCCGACACGGCGAACAGCAGCACCGACACTCCGGGCCGGCCGTCCGGCGTTTCCTCAATGCCGAGCTCGCGCTCGATGCCCGCCTCGCAGCCACACGCAATGACGGAAGTGGCGAAGCCGGTGGCGGCGTTCGCGGCGTGGTACGCCCACTCCAGGTTGTGGGCCGTGATGATGATCCGCGTGGCCTTCATCGCGAAGGCCTCGGCGAAGGCATCGTCTATCGTGACGCCGTTGATGACCATGGGGCTCAGGTCCGGCAGGGGTGGGTGACCAGTTCCGCGCCGTGTCCGAACGCTGCCATCTCATCCTGCGAGATCACCAAGGTCTCAGCCCGCAGCGTCTGGTAGCGCCGGTAGTGGTCGCCCAGCCGGCGCTCGATGCCGCGGTCGAACTCCGGCGCTACCGCATGGAATCGACCCCAGGGAGCCTGGACGACGCGACCGTCTCGCACCACGACCCGCCCATTCTTGAAGACGTACTCCGGCGCGGCGAACATCCGCTCGCGATCGGCGTCCTCGCGATAGACGGTGATGTCGGCCGCTGCCCCGGGGCCGAGATGGCCGAGCTCGGCGATGCCCAGCAACCGGGCGGGGGCGGCGCGCGTCAGGATCGCGATCTCGTACAGCGAGTACTCCCGGTTCAGGCTGGCCAGGGTGGTCATGGCCTGGGCTTCCGGATTGAGTTGCGCCAACCGGTCGTTCCGGAAGGTCCG
>Ga0209798_10000892_pt1 | contig 18274 bp, 18 predicted proteins | sample DOMMetBare3Fresh_FD_187475 | JGI IMG/M metagenome (GOLD analysis project Ga0209798, IMG submission 187475) | Wetland sediment microbial communities from St. Louis River estuary, USA, under dissolved organic matter induced mercury methylation -... | ecosystem: Environmental > Aquatic >...
ATCGAGGCAGCTTGTCAGATGGCAGGCCGAACAGTTCTTGTCCCAGAATTGCGAGTCTACCCGGCCATAGCTGCGCGCCACGAACGCTTTTTCTCCCGAGCGGGTTGACATGGCGTGTTCAAAGATCTGTTTTTCCGCCGGATGACAGACCAAACACCCTGAGCTTGCTTGATTCGCCTGACTACGGTGACACGACAGGCAGAATAGTCCGCCATGGCCGGCAAAGGCGACTGAACTAGCGATCAGAAAGAAGCTTGCGATGACGAGAATCGGTAAGCGCACGCAGGTTGACTCCTTTCCGGTAGATCGGATCGTGTGCTTCTGAATGACAGGGGAGGCAGAGATTGACTGAAAGCGCCCGTTTGATTTCAGCGCCATTCAGAGGACGGGCATTCTCCCGCACCACTGCGGAATATGCCGCTACTCTCCCCTGTTTCATGCTCACAAAGCCATCCAACGGCTTTGTGTCCGATTTTTCGCACAACAGGGTTCCCTTGATGCTGTTCCCTTCCACGATGTGCTGACCAAAACCGAGAAAGGCCGGATTGGCATGACATTCGGTGCAACCGATCGCTTTTTTGCCGCTGTTGTGGGAATAAAAGGGAGCAAAACGGAGCTGCTGACTCCCCTTGAACTTTGAAACGTATTCGCTCTTGGAGAGCGAGCCATCCTTTTCAGCCACTGTCACAAAGGTTTGGCACCCGGGAGTAACCGGCGAAATTTTCCCCCGCTGGTTGAGCGCCAGCGGAAAAGGGTAGAGCGTGCGGTAGTCCTCACTCTCGCTGAACGCGCCGGGAGTTTCCTCCCCCTTGATGAAATCCATGGCCGGTTTCCCCTTGTCGTAGCGGGTATGACAACCATAGCATTGCACCGAGGTATGGGAGTGGCAACTGTAACACTCCAGTCGTGCATGCCCTGCGATGCGATGTTCCGGTGTGCCGGTGATCACCTTGCTCCTGTGCAGCTTGCCGCTACGCTTCCCCTGCAGCCAGATCGTACCATTCTGGTAATAGACGTTGGAGTAGTTGCGCCCTTTGGAGGTCTGGATCATTTTTGCGCCGATGGTGAGCGGTTGTTTGTAGGAACGGGACTCGCGCAGCGCTTCATCATTTTCACTGTTGATTTCACGATAGCGGGGAGATTCGTCGCCGCTGCCGTGGCAGTCCTGGCAGGCGATCTCGGTCTGCAGATACATGTTACGATACAGGAAACCATCCCCCATCACATCCCGCGAGGTGTGGCAATCGATGCACTCCATCCCGGCGGCGAAATGAACATCCGGGGTGATGCGGGTCAGGTTGCGTGCTCCGCTCCCCATTTCAGGTCCCGCTTCTCCCCCCCGGGTCGGCACGAGCCCGTTGTTACCATCGTACAACCCCTGGTAGGAATAGCCGATGCGGCCACTGCGATTGTGGCAGCGGGTGCAGACCTGTGTGTCGGGAAGCGCCGACATGGCGTGACTGGCCGAGTGTCCGGCTCTCCCGTGCATCGTCTTGTCACCTCCCTGGTAGGTGGCGGTGTCATTCCAGGGGAAATGGCAGGCTGCGCAACCGGTTCCGTGGGCAGCAGAGTAGGAATCATTGTTGCTGCCGCCGATATGACAGCGGGAACAGGCCTTACGGTACAGTTCGCCGGAGATATGATCAAGCTCTTCCACTGCAACAGTTTCTGACGGTTTTCCGGCCGGATCGTACCCCTTTTCTCCGGTAGTGCTGTACTGTTTTCCGTCTTCCCCCTCCCAGGTCAGTTGGATGTTACGGATCATCCCCTGGTTGGTTTGCATAATGGTTGACTGCACCCGTTCCAGTTGGTAGCGATGGCAGCGACCGCAGCTCTCACTCCAGGTTTCGGGCGCTGATGGGTTGGCGGAATTTTTCATATCGGCATGGGCCCGTTGCTTGTCGCTGGATAAGGGATCACCCCCATGGCATGCTACACAGCCGGCATGACTTTTTGAAGCGTGCTCCAAAGCGCCATGACAGGAAATGCACTGTTCTGTGAGGTGATCCGGATTGGTACAGGCAGGAAGAATCAAGAAAAACTGGAGACAGAGACAGAGAGAGAGGAAAAACCTGGATCTTCCTCTCTCGGAGATTTGTAGCACTGCTCTCATCAATACTATTTGTAGATACACTACATTAGAGCCTGAAACGATCAACGATCCGTTGCAGATCGGCTGCGAGGTCTGAAAGCCGGGCTGCTGCCTGGGCTGTCTGCTGGGAACTGCCGGCTGTTTGTTGAACGACATCGGTAATGCGCTGCAGATTGTTACTGATCTCGTTGGTAGTGGCGGTCTGTTCTTCAGCTGCGGTGGCAATCTGGTTAATCTGCCCGGTGACCTCGTTAACCTGCACCAGAATTTCATTCAAGGCTTCACCCGAATGGGCAGCATCGACCGTACCTTTTTCAACCTCATTGACACCGTCTTCCATGGTTGTGACGGCATTACGGGTTTCGGTCTGAATCGACTTGATCATATCGCCGATTTCACGGGTGGCGCGGGTGGTGCGCTCTGCCAAGGCACGTACTTCATCAGCCACCACCGCAAAACCGCGTCCCTGTTCACCGGCGCGGGCCGCTTCAATGGCGGCGTTCAACGCCAGCAGGTTGGTCTGATCGGCAATATCTTCAATGGTGCTGATGATTGCTCCGATCTGCTCCGATTTTTCTCCCAGGGTTTCCACCGTGCGGGCAGAATCCTGAACCCGTGCGGCTATGCGCGCCATTCCCGCCACCGTTTTCTGAATGATGCTGGCGCCGTTGTTGGCTGTCTGGGATGCATGATTGGCGCTTTTAACAGCCATGGAGCAGTTGTTGGCGATTTCATTGGAGGTGGCCGCCATTTCCTCGCCGGCGGTGGCAACCGTAGCAGCTTCGGCTGCAACATGATCCGAGCCGTTGGCAATCTGTTCCGCATTGGCCCGCAATTCAATGGCTGCATCGGCGACATGGTGGGCGCTGGAGGCAACCTGGGTGACAACACCGTGCAAGGTGTCGGCAACCTGATTGAAGCAAATACTGATTTCACCAAGCTCGTCATGGCTCTGGACGTTTGATCGGCAGGTGAGGTTACCGGTTGCCAGCTTGGCAGCGGTATCTTTCAGTTGCGCCACCGAACGACTGATGGAGCGCGCTATTATCAGGCCGATGGAACCGCCGATCAGGACAGCCAATATAATGGCGGAAATTATAATGTTGCGGAAAAATGAAGCGCGGGCCTGGGCGTTTTCATGGGCCTGTTTAGCCAGGGTAACTTCATACTGGGTCAAAACGTCCAGCGATTTGTTGGCAGCCTGAATGGTCGGGTTGATCACCTCGAATGTGATGCGGTAGGCTTCGTGAAAGTTGTTGTCCAGCACCGCTTTACCGGCAGACTCAAGTCCAGCCTGCTCGTATTTCATGCGATCCTTGTGAAAGGTTTCCGCCAGATCACGCCCTTCTTTGGTGGTAATGGAAGCAGTGTATTCCTTCCAGGCCGACTCAGCTTCTTCGCTATACTTCCTGGCAAGATCCGTGTGGTTGCTGGTCGGATGCTCATGGAGTGTACTGAATTCACTCTTGGGGTCATGCTGGAGGGCGAGCAGCATTTGAATGCGGTTGGCACGCATTAATCCATTAATTTTGTTCAGGAGGCCACTATTCTTCATGTTGACCGAATATACGTGCTGCAAAGCCTGATTGCTTTCACGAAAACCGACCAGCCCGATGGCGCCGATCAGGATCATGAGTATTGACATGAAAGCAACACCAACAACAATTTTGTTTTTTATCAGCATATCTACTCCTGAACACTCCCATCATACTATGTCAACTTCATTGAAAGGCAAGACTATCACATTACCGGAATTGATTCTACTTGAGTATTCCTTTGGCTTTCATCATATCGCAGGCATTACGTCTCATGACCGGTACGGGAACACCCTTTTCCTTGGCGCGATCTTCCATTTTCTTGTGGTGTTCTTCCACATATTCCTTACAGGCCTGATACTCGGTAAAACTGCGCATCTTCGTGCGATGTTCGGTCCGTTCTTCCGGTGTCATCAACTGCCATCCGGCAGTGTTTTTCTGGTTAGCATCCCAACGCCATGGGCGGGCAAAGGCATTTGATACAATTAAGGCAATTGCGATGGTCAGGGTAACGGTCGTTATGATTCGTTTCATGGTGTTCCTCCTTTTAATCGGGAAAGTGAGTTTTTCGTACAGCCTGGGTACGAAGCCATTGTTTCATGCGATTTAGGAAATTAAACCTGCTGAATCTACAACAATCCTTTAGGTGGCATATAAACCGCAAAAGAAAAAAAGAGGCACGCTAAAATAACATGCCTCCTCTTATGGTTTATGAATTCGTGCCCTTAACAGCCGGAAACTTCTTTTTTACCTTTGGCAGCCGGTTTTGCTTCATCTTTCTTGGCGTCTTTCTTTACCTTTTTTGAGTCTTTCTTTACCTTTTTAGCGTCTTTCTTTTCTACTTTTTCTGCAGCAGGTTTTTCAGCTGCTTTTTCTTCCGCTGCAAAGGCAACCATTGAAAAGCTCATTGCTACCAGCGCTGCTACCATCATTGCGACCAATTTTTTCATACGTGTATCTCCTTAATCGGTTATTTTCCGGTCAGCCGGAATTCAATTATTCAATTATTAGCATATAGCATGCCTGTGTCAAGTAAAGCTTGTAACTATTGTTTGAACCGGTACTACACGATGTAATAAACTTGCGGTTTTGTCCCCAGTTCTTCCTTGTATTTGATCACATTTGATTTGGAAATCAGGCGGGTGATCAAGGCCTGCGGGTCATTGATATCGCCGAAATAGGTGGCATGCCCAAGACAGGTGGTCGTACAGCGGGTCAGTTCACCCTTTTCAATCCGATGGATACAGAAATGACATTTACGGGCATTGCCGATCGGTGACCGCCAATGGCTGGTGCGTTTTGATGTTTTACCATATTCGCCGGAATTCTCAACTTCATAGGTTTTATCGTGAAAATCACCGGTATAATACTGTCCCACGTCTGCCGAGCGGGCTCCGTAGGGGCATGCAACCAGGCAGTAGCGACAGCCGATACATTTTGCATAATCAACCACTACCACACCATCATCCCGCTTGTAGGTCGCCGTTACGGGACAGACCTGTACGCAACTCGGCTGGTCACATTGCATGCAGGGGCGCGGCAGGAACTTCAATCCGGTATTCGGGTATTCACCGACTTCTTCTTCCTTGACAGGGCGATAATGCATGTCCGGAGGAGTTAAATTTTCCGACATGCAGCCAGTAGTACAGGCATGACAACCGATACATTTTTTCGTATCAATCGCCATTGCCCAGCGACGTTCCTTGCGAGGCTTTTTAAGAGCACGCTGGAGATCGGCGCGCATAATATCCAGAATATCTTTTTCGTCATGAGCACTCATATCAGTGTCTCTCCTTTCCGGCTATCTCAAACATACCGGTCTTTTCCCAAACCAGATAAATGATGGTGACCAGTGAAATCGATGCCAACACCACCCCGAATTCAAAAATCGATGGTGTGTAGGTCAAACGATCTGGCATGTCGTATGCCTGAAAATTCGGTATCCTGAAGCCGGAGACCACGTTGTCAAAACGGACCCAGTACTGTGATATCAGGATAATGGTGCTGGAAAGGATGATGCTGCCGAGAGAACGATTGAACAGGAGTATCAGGTACGGCACAACCAACCCGATTACGATACCAAGTACAATATTTTGTCCCAGAAGTTCACGATAGATTTCATACCCTTTGACACTACTGGTAACTCCTACGAACATGCGACAGCTGGTTAATACAAACAACAAACCAAGCCCGATTTTCTGGAGTGTGTAAAAGGGGGCTATCAGTTCTTGATTACCTGTTTGTTTCGTGAGAATTGCCACAAAAATTGAACAGAGCGCATTGCCGCAGAGAAATCCAGTGGCCAGGAAAATAATCGGTAATAGTGCACTATAAAAGTAAGGAACCGTGCCGACGGAACCAAGCAGGCTCCCCAGGGAACAGTAGGTAATTACCGGGATGATAAAAGCGGTATACAGCAACGCTTGCGAATGATGGTGGCGCTGGATATTGACATATTCAACAAGAATTATGGCGATATCAAGGCTGTACCAGACACTCATCCAAAACATAGGGGAAGCAGGGTTGGGTGAAATCATGAAATAGAACATCCGTTCCGGATGTCCAAGTTCGGTCAGAAGCGATACAAATCCGGCGATGGCAGTGATCAAGCCCATGAAAAGCACTCGTGATGCGACCTGACGGTACGTTTCCGGAAAAAACATCATGCCGATGAAGTTGGTAAAGATGCATCCGCCACTCACCAGGGCAAAAAACAGGTACGTCGAAATTTGGAGACCCCACGGAATCTGGCTGGTAGTGTTGATTGTGTGCCCATGCCCCATGATAACGATGCTGGCAATGGCAATGCCGCCAAGCAAAAGTCCCAGCAGCGCCAGATAGGCAAGCGCACCGGCTTTGCCTTGCACAACACTTTTTGCATAGCCAAGCAAGCTTTCCTTTTCAGGAATTAATAATCCGAATATTTGCATGTCAGGCCTCCTTCAGAATCTTGACAAAGTTCCTGCGCATGGCAGTTCCTCCCATGATCGGGTCAACCACCACATTGGTAATCAAGTCATCATCCGCAATACCTTGACCGTTGGCACGGCTCATTGCCTTGGCATGTACACCAAAACCGTGGTTCATGTAGACAGCATCATCACGCATACGTTGCGTTAGTTTGACTTTGATACGCCCCGGTGATTTGACGCCATCCACGTTTGCCAGCGAAACATAATCGCCGTTTTTCAACCCCAGTTCCTTCCCTTTTTTGGCATTGATCCACAGGTAGTTTTCCTTTTGCAAATCGGTCAGCATAAAGTTATTGGTGGTGCGGGAGAAGGTGTGCAGAGGAGAACGCCCAAACAACAACCGAAAGGTACCCGCCGGTGGCTGGGGATGTTTGGTGTATTTGGGAACCGGATCAAATCCCTTTTCTTCCAGCTGTTTGGAATACAGCTCAATCTTGCCTGATGGTGTCGCAAACTCGGGTGGGCTATCAGGAGTGATGTAGGGTGATTTCCCTTTGGTGATAATGACACCGTCCCGCTTCAATTGGGCAAAATCAATTCCACCTGCTTCGCATCGTTTGGCCAGGTATTCTTCGCCATCCTTCCAGGGGAAAAATGCCGAAAGCCCCAGTTTGTTCCCCAGTTCCTTGGTCATCCACCAGGAAGGCTTTGATTCCCAGAGCGGCTCAACCGTTGGCTGACGAATGGAAATTTCACCTTCGCCTTTGAACTTTCCGAGATTTATTTCATCATAACGTTCCATGTAGGTACATTCCGGCAATACAACATCGGCGTAGTTGATAAAGTCAACCGGCATGGTGTCGATCGCCACCAGCAGATCAAGATTTTGGATAGCCTTGACTGTTGCACCCTTGTCCGGCATGGTTTTCATCAGGTTTGAGCCATAGACGAACCACGCCTTGATTGGATGTGGTTTGCCGGTAATGGTCGCCTCCTTGATGGAGGTGGTTGTCTGCAGCATGGCAAAAGGGTAGGGGGCATCCAGCTTGGGCCCTTCTTCCGCATGTGAGGGATACTCGGGAACTCCGGGGTAGGGGGGAACTTTGCCACCGGAGGGGAAAAAGTAGCCACCTTCGCGCCCCCAGGTGCCAAGCAGGGCATTCAAGATAGCTATGGCACGGCTGCGTTGGGTATCATCGCCATACCAAACCGCATATCGCCCGGCGCCGATACAGACATTGGGAGCGTATTTACCCATTTCACGGGCCACATCCACAATTACATCGCTGGCGATGGAGGTTTCCGCTTCTGCCCATTCGGGGGTATACTGCTGTACTGCAGCCCGCAACTCATCGAATCCGATGGCATATTTTGCCACGTATTCCTTGTCATACAACCCTTCTTCGATAATGATGCGAATCCACGCCAGCAGGAGTGCCAGATCGGTTGCCGGCCTGATCGGCAACCAACGTTCACCTTTGGAAGCGATATTAGAAAGTCGCGGATCGACAACCGTAAGTTTGGCTCCGCTGGAAAAACCTTTCACGATGTCCTGTACCTGGCTGTTATGGGCGTTTTCACCCAAATGGGAACCGAGCAGCACAATATACTTGCTCTTGCTGAAATCGTAGTATTCCGGTGAACCAACGTCAGCACCGAAGGTCAGTACAAAACCGATATCACGCGGTCCACGACATTGGGCAAAGGATGGGGCGGCAAAGGTCGTGACACCATAGGCGTGCAAGAGATGTTTCCAGAAGGCTGCTCCGGTGCCATGGTAGATCATGGCCATCGCTTCGGTACCATACTTTTCCTTAATCGTATTCATCTTTTGTGCGATCAGACCAAGTGCTTCATCCCAGGTAGCCCGTTTCCAGACCGGTTCACCCCGCTTGCCGATATTGATCAACGGAAATTTAAGCCGATCCGGATCATAGAGCGCACCCAGGGCTGCATTGCCGCGTCCGCACAGACGTCCGCGACCACGCAGGCTCAACGGATTGCCATCGATCTTGACAACTTTTCCGTTCTCAACCTTTGCGATCAGTCCACAGTTCCAGAAACAGAGCTCACAAAACGTCGGTATCTGTTTGAGATCTTTCTGCCCGGTTTCTTCAGCCCAGGAGAGAAATTTCTTCGGCATGGATGTAGCGGCCGCCACACCAGCCGTGACGGCACCGGTTGTTTTTAAAAATGTTCGGCGAGAGAATTTCATAATTTAATCTTCCCCCTTTCCAGGAGACTTACGAATATAAAACCATATTATATATATTACTGAATATGTGGGTCGTAAATAACGGCGTGTTTTGCCAACAACACGCCGTTAAGCAACACTCAATCTTTAGATATCTTGTAGCTGCCATCTTTTTCAAATGCAAACTTGGCATTAACAAACTTCACATTGGTATAGCCCATCTCCTTGAGAGCGTGATACGCCATTTCAGCGCGCACGCCGGTGGCGCAATGGGTAACGATCAGTTTGTCTTTGGGTATTTCAGCAGCACGATTCTTCAATTCTTCGGCCGGAATTGCTTTGGCAGTTTTAAGCATCCCGGATTTCACCTCATCACTGTTTCTGACATCGATGATCATTACGTTGGAGGGGAGATTCACGAGGTATTTCTGGAATTCTTCAAAATTTATCTCACCAGCGCGAGGTTTGGGCACATAGAGCACTTTGGCTGATAATTTCCCTTTTTGAATCTCATTTTTGGCACTCAGCCATCCTTCAAAACCACCGTTCACAACCAGCACCTTTGTGTATCCTGCTTTAACTAGTTTTAAAGCAACAGACTCGGCATCTTTGCCACCTTTTCGGTCATAGACCATGATCGGTGCATCTTGCTTCAGGTCCAGCCCCTTGATAAGTTTGTCGGACTGTTTGAGCGGGAATGCAACAGCACCCTTGATGTGCCCTTTTGATGCATCCTTGCTTGTACGCACATCCAGCACTACATGGGGGAGGTCCTTATCAAACCATGCTTTCTTCAAAAACTGCGCTGAAATCAGGCCGGCATTCTTTTTCAACCAGGCCGGCATACCATCCTTGTAGACTTTGAGATTGGTATATCCCAACGCCTTTGCTTTGGCGGCAGATCCGGGACTCAGGTTGCAGGTGGGACCGCCACAGTAAAAGATTATCAGAGCATTTTTGTCTGCTGGCAGAAGTTGAGGAGCCAAGGTATCAAAATCGCTAAATGGCAGGCTTGTGGCAGACGGAATAAAACCTTCCTGGAAAACGGAAACGGGTCGGGAATCAAAGAGATAATATTTCCCTTTGGCAGGTCCTTTTGCGACCAACTTTTGCAGATCTTCGGTTTTCATCAACATTTCTTCTGAAATTTTTACCGGCGGTTTTTCAATCAGTTTGACCGCTGTTTTAACACCATCTTTTTCCACATACTCAACGCTTACTGCATGTCCTCTGGCAACCTTGTTGTTTTTTAACAACTCGCCATCACCGGTTTTACCCTCTTTATTAACAACTTTGATATCATCCTCGTCAAATTTCAAGAGATGGACAGCATCATCGACCTTAAGTTGGATTGTTTTTGATTTAAAGGCAACACTGTCAAATGAACCACGAATTATATTCTGTTCTGCTTTGTGGCAACTGATACAACTTTTGGCATTGGTCGGTTTGGCTGTTGGTAGTGCATCAGCAGCAAATGCAGCACCTGATGAAACAAACGATAACGCTGTTAGCAACAAGATCTTATGCATATCCTAACCACCTCCATGAAATTTGAACTAGCAACCGGCTGTTTTCTTGAACATTTTACTGATATTTTTACCACCTTCATTGTCGTACTTGGTGCGGATTTCATCACCATCCACGATCCGTTTGTCCTTGAATTTGTCAAGGGTCAGATCATCGGTAACCGTAATGGCAATTTCGTTTCCTGATTTGCCGTCTTTGACTGTTGCAATAGCTGATTTGCCATCGGCAGCCAGTTCGATTTTAGATATGACACCAGTTATTTTGATCTCTTCTGCACGGGCTGTATCAACAGCAGCAAGGCTGGCAACAGCCAACAGTATGGTTACCATAATTACCGAGAATACTTTTTTCATACACGGTCTCCTTTAGAGTTGTGCGTTGTGGCGTGCATCAGCTAGCTACTGCACGCCACAACGCTGTGAACTATTGGTTAAAAGTGAACTTCAAAGGTAGCATAAACGTCATGTGCTACTTTCATCGGGGCCATCATCATCAAATCGGTCGGCTTGATGTCGGAAATTTTCTGCGGAGCGCCAACCCAGTTGTTACTGCCGGTATATTCAAAATCATAGTACTGGTAGCCGAGCTTGAAGAACGCTTTGGCAAAGTAGGATGACAACGGTTTCAGATTAAGTTCCTGGATGATGTACGGCTCATACACATTACCGCGGGTACCGACCTTGCTGGTCCACATGTCATCGGCAGATGGTGCAAAGGTGATCCAGTCTTTGGAACCGTGGTTGAATTCAAAACCAAGCTTGGTTTTGGAAGGGAGGTCATAGCGAACGCCGGCATACACTGCCCAACCGGTGCGGCTGACCGGCGCTTCCTGGGCAAAGAACTGGCCGGTCATCAGCCCCTGGAATCCTGCGTTTTGAGAAACGGAATTATTGGGATGAGTAATGCTCAAACCGAAATCGGAGAATAATTGCAGCGTGCCGGGGCCGACATTTTTGAGGGTACTCATGACACCGGTACCGTACCAGTCGATCGAACCAAGGTTGACTGCCGGAGCAGTATTACCGAACATGGTGTTATTCATGGCAGGGAAATCAAAAATATCAAAACCACGATTCCACTGCAACCAGACCCGCAGCGGGTCGGTATCAACCGGAATTACTGCGATACCAAGCATATCAGTATCTTTGATGCTGTTTGATGAAGTTTTAATACCACTATCAAAACCACGACCGTAACAGACCTTGGCATAGGCGCCGGGGAGTGCGTCGATATCCGGTGCATAGCCGAGCGTCATACCATCAAAGGCGTAATCGACCAGCAGCGCCGGAGTGCCACCATTGCCGGGGCGTTCATTATTAAGACGCAGATTCGATGGAGCGCCGTTGGTGGAGGGACGACGGCCGACCGAGAACCATACCGGTTGGTCGGCGATATTACTCCAGGTTGCGTAGGCGCGATCCACATTCAACAGGCTGTCGGAAGGGATATGGCTGAGCGTGCCATCGAATACACCGACCCGGTCAGCAAAGTAGTTACCGGTTACCTGCGAGGCATCCTGGGAGCCGAATGACTTATACATATCCAATTTGGCATGTACTGTGACGTCCTGCAACGGTTTGGCGGTCAATTCAAGGCCGAATTTATTGGTGTAAAGGGTTTCGTTTTTAGGCTTGAGAGCGGGAACTAATGCCAGGTTACCACTATTGGCACCAAGAAAATTCTGCATTAAAGCGGCAAAAGCCATTTCCTGCTGTTGCTGGCTCATTCCGCCAAACATCGCTTGCTGTGCCGGGGTCATCATTTTCAGCAAAACACCCGGATTAGTGGGTGCTCCAACCAGCTTTTGTTGCAATGTGGTCAAAATTGTTTTTTGTTGCGGTGTCATGTCAGCAACCGCATTTTGAAAAGCAGCGCCATATTGAGCCAATTGTGCAGCTGGTGTGGCAGGATCCATCATGGCACCGAAAACAGCGCTGATGGAACCGGTATTTGGCACAAAGCGCCCATTTGTACCGACGGCAAGGGGAGTGTTGGAACCAAAGAAAGCGCCATACATTGCGGTTGGCATATATTTGTTCAAGATGGTATCAAATTGAGCTGGAGTGAATAACTTTCCAGCCTGTCCCTGCATAATAAATTGCGTGGCAGTCGGAGTGTTAATCGCTTTTCCACCGGAATCAAGCATTGCCCCCATCGGCGCTCCCGCAACACCATTGGGGCCGGTAAAGCCCCCCACCAGATTCATCATTGTGCCAATTGCATCGGAATACGGAACTGTTTCGCCATGCAGAGAATCGACCCGGAAGCGATATTCACCGCCAATGGTCAGCCATTTGCCGATGGACTTTTTATCGGTCTTGTCAACCTGGCTTTTCAGGGCGGCAACTTCTTTACTCAAAGTTTCAACTTTTTTTTGCAAATCATCGTCTGCCGCTTGAGCTGCAAGTGGAAACAACATTCCAACAACCGCCATACAGAGAAGTTTTCTAGCCATTTTCCGTTTCATACTACCTCCAATAACATTTTTTTGTACTTCGTCTAACGATGTCTTGCTTCGTAACAAGCTGATACTCTTGCAAATATCACCTTCCTTCGTGGTATGACATGTTTTTGCCATAATATTCTGATATATGATTTATGCAATAAATCTACCAGATATGATGGTAGCAAAATATATAGTTTTTTATATGTAGTATAAATACCATTCATTTATCAAATGTCAAGGCGTAGTCATGGATTTCAGGGTGTAAATATTTACACTTACAATTATATTGACATTCATATTATTGGATTATATTTTGTGCATTATCACAATAAACAGGGGTAACTATATGAAAATTTGTTTTCCGGTTGAAGAAGGCCAAGGTTTGGTAAGTCAGATTTTTGGTCATTTCGGTTCTGCGCCGATGTTCGTGGTAGTCGATACCGACACGAATGATATTGAGACAATTCACAATCGCGACCAGATTCATCAACATGGCGCTTGTAATCCAATCGCCGGTTTGGCCGGCCATCAGGTTGATGCAATTGTGGTGGGTGGTATCGGTGGGGGAGCACTTTTCAAACTAAATAATGCCGGTATCAAGGTCTTTAAGGCACAGGATGGAACCATTGCCAGAAATATCGAGCTGTATCATTCAGCTGAATTGCCGCAATTTATGCCGGGACACTCCTGCGGCGGACATGGTAGTGCTCACGGCTGTTCTCACTGATCATGGCGCGTCCACGTAAGCCGAGAAACTGCAGTTGTCCCCAGCGATCTTCATATAATACCGTATTCAAACCGGCGGGAATTCCGCTGGCGGATCTGGCACTGATACCACTGCAAAAGGACGAGTTGGAGGCCTTTTATCTCTGTGACGGCGGTGGTAAGACCCAGGTAGAAGCGGGAGTTTGCATGGGAATTTCCCGTGGTACGGTACAGCGCCTGTTGTCTGCCGGTAGAAAGAAGATCGCTCACGCCTTGGTGCATGACATGGCATTGGCAATTGGCCGTAAGGATTGGTGATGAAAGAGCTGCTTGAATACAAGTTTCTGGTTCCACTGGCATTATTGCTTGGCTTGGCACCATTTTTACCGCAGCCCCACATTACAGAAAAGGCGAGCATGCTTCTGGCAGGGGAACTTAAACGTCCCATCGATATTTTTGATCTGTTTTGGCATGCTTGGCCATTTGTATTGCTTGGAGTCCGGATTATACGGGATATATCTTCGCACTAATAGATTCACACTTGAAACTGAAAGGATTGAACATGAAAACAGTACCATCATTGTTGATGCAGATAATTATGGGCGGAATCGCAGCATCGTTTGCCATGGCAGCCACCGATCACTCGACGCTGGTCAAGGGGCCATTCAAAACAGGTGAAGAGGTTACCAAAGTCTGTCTGCAATGCCACCAGAAACAAGCAGATGAATTTATCAAAACCACTCACTGGAAGTGGCAAGGAACACCAAATCATCTGAAGGGGAAAGAAAACAGCAAGGGGGAGTTTGGCAAAGCAAACATGCTCAATGCCATTTGTACCTCGATTGAAGGTGGCAAGGACGGGGTGGTTCATGAGCAATGTTCCAAATGTCACGCCGGTTATGGATGGACAGGTACGAATTTCGATTTCAAGAATACCGGTAAGGTTGATTGCCTGATCTGCCATGCTCAAAAAGGTAATTATTCCAAGGTGCTTGGCGGTAATGTCAACAAGCAGGCGATGGAAAAAGGTTCCATGAATCTCGAGCTGGCAGCTCAGAGTGTTGCTGTTCCAACCCGCACCAACTGCGGTTCCTGCCATTATTTTGGTGGTGGCGCCGATTCGGTCAGGGTTCCGGGGATTGAGTCAACCCTGGAAAAAAAGGATCGTAAGCTGGATGTGCATATGGGGACCAAAGCAAGTGGTGGTGGCGATTTTTCTTGTCAAGCCTGTCATACCACCAAGAATCACCGCATCGCCGGAGCTGCCAGCATGACGGCCCATTTCGATGAGCGGGTCAACTGTGACCAATGCCATACCGGTGCCAAGGCGCCACATCAGAAGTCAAAATACGGAGCCGTCATTGCCAAGCATATCAAATCGGTCGCCTGCCAGACCTGTCACATTCCGTATTTTGCCCGTTCACAGGCCACCAGAATGGAGTGGTACTGGTCTGATGCCGGTAAGGATAACATTAAATCCGAAGATCAATTTGACAAGGAAACCTACGTCAAAAAAATGGGGCGTTTCCGTTGGGGGATGAACGAAAAGCCGGTGTATGCCTGGTATAACGGCACAATGGAGCGCTACATGAAAGGGGATGTGATCAAGGATCCTTCTCAACCGGTGGTGGTCAACAAACCGGCCGGCAGTATCAACGAGAAAACCGCTAAAATATATCCCTACAAACTGTTTATTGGCGATCTTCCCATGGATTCAAGCTTTAAATACTTAAGTATTTTTCAACATTATAAATCGTTTTGGGTCGACTTTGATTGGCAAAAGGCGCTTAAAGGTGGCGCAGAAGGCTCGGGCTTGCCGTACAGCGGCAAATTCCAGTTTGTAAAAACCGCCTCTTATTTCGGATTAAGTCACGAAGTTGCTCCCAAAGAAGAATCGCTTTCCTGTAACGATTGCCATGGCGAGGGAAAACGGATGGATTGGAAAGCGCTTGGTTATCAAGGTGATCCGATGAAAGTTGGCGGACGTTTTGGGAACCCATCCAAATAGAATCAGATACAGGTAAGGAAATAACATGCATGCACAAGAACTACTGAAACGCCTGAGTTTAAAAAATGACACCATTGTCCTTGATGTCCGTAGCGGCATGGAGTTCAATTCCGGGCATATTCCGGGAGCCATCCATGCGCCAAATTTGAAATTACTCTTCAATATGGCCAAATTGCCGGAGGATAAAACTACGGAGCTGGTAATTACCTGCGAACATGGTCCCCGCGCCCAGATGGCGCAGGGGGTACTGAGCATGTACGGCTATAAAAACACCACACTGCTAGAGGGACATATGTCCGGTTGGCGCAGAGCGGGACTGAAAATCGAGAAATGATTGTGAAATCAAGGGTATGAACTTCAAGGAACTACAGAAATCGATGGAAATTCTGGGGTTGGAAGACCGGGTCACCATGCAGCAGGTTAAAACGAGGCATCGTGACCTGGTCAAACGCTTTCATCCCGACTGTGGGGAAGTCAACTCCGATCAAAGACAGATACAGAAAATTAACACTGCTTATCAGGTCCTGCTGGAATATCTTGCTTCGTACCGTTTTTCATTTTCGGAAGATGAATTCTATTTCCAGAATCCTGAAGAAAACCTGCGACGTCAGTTTATGGACGATCCGCTCTGGGGCGGGAAAAGTGAACCATAATACACAGTTTTTAAACAAGCTGGATGAGGAGAAGCAGATGACACAACAACGTGATTTTGATGCAGCAGCTCACACCTGGGATGAAGAACCGCGACGGGTAAAACTGGCGGGAGAAATTGCTGCTGGAATCATGGCAGAAGTCGAGCTTTCATCGCAATGGGATGGTCTGGATATCGGCTGTGGAACCGGTTTGGTGACTCTGAATCTGGCGCCACATCTGCGCAGTATGCTTGGTATCGACAGCTCCTGCGGAATGCTGGACAAGCTTGCCGAAAAAGTGAAGGCAACCGGCATGACGAACATCAAGACCGCTTTATGCGATCTTGCCAGCGGAGAAATGCCGGCCGGTACGTTTCATCTGATCACCAGCGCCATGACCCTGCATCACATCCAGGAACCATCCGCTCTGCTGGCCCGGCTCAAATCACATGTGTATCCAGGTGGAATGGTTGCCTTTGCCGATCTTGATGCAGAGGATGGCAGCTTCCACGATGACGTAACCGGCGTCTACCACCATGGTTTCAGTCGAATCGAATTGACCCGTCTGCTGGAATACGCCGGGTATGTTTCAATTTCCGTGAAACAAGCTGCAATCATCGAGAAAAATGATCGATCCTATCCGGTGCTGCTGGCCGTTGCACAAGCATAAACTCACCGTCAGTTCTTCGGAACAACACCAATAATAAAAGGAGTCAACACCATGAAACAACGCCTTATCACTCTGCTGGCAGCTCTTTTCATCACCACAGCTACCTTTGCCATTGCTGCCCCGAGCGCTCCCTTAAGCACCCCGGTTCTGCAACAGAATATCGGCAAAGGAAAACCGACCCTGGTCTTTTTCCAGAACCCCTTTGGCGGGCCGTGCAAGGCTCAGAAACGGGAGCTGGACAAACTGACGGAAAAACGGAAGGGGAACTTCACAATTGCCCCGGTCAATGCCATGGATCAGAATGATCAGAAGGCATTTTATGACTACGGTGTCCGCAGCCTTCCCTCGCTGGTACTGGTTGATAAAACGGGTAAAATCAGCAAGGTTTTCCCTCCCGGAATCCAGAGTGTCGAGACCCTTTCTACTGCACTGGACGGTCTGAAATAATGGATTTCAGCATCGTTACTATCGGGATGGCAATCGGCGCCGGGGTAGCAAGTGTGCTCTCTCCCTGTGTTTTACCGGTGATTCCGATCATCATGGCTGGTGCGGAGCGGGAGGATAAATTGCGCCCCCTGATTGTTGTACTCGGTCTTGCCATCTCGTTTATGGCAATGGGTGCCATCTCATCGCTCTTTGGGGCGTTATTGATCGGCAAAACGCGCTCGATTGAAATTGCGGGTTCCGTTATCATTGTCAGCATGGGGTTGATGGTCATATTTGATATGAGTATCTTCAAGCGTTTCTATCGTCTCTCCAATTTCCGGGTCAAGGGTGAGGGACGATTCGGAGGGTTGATTCTCGGTATGGCGCTTGGTGTCATCTGGGTTCCTTGCGTCGGTCCCTTTCTCTCCAGTACGCTGACCATGGTCGGAACCAGTGGTAAACTTTTGACCGGCATTGTTCTGCTCGGATTTTATTCACTCGGTCTGGCGTTGCCAATGCTGGTAGTCGGCTATTCATCCCAGCTCCTGCAGAATAAAATCAAAGGGATTCTGAAACATGATGCGGCATTGCGCTACGTCACCGGAGGAGTGCTGGTCGTATTTGGCATGTATTCCATCATCAAGGGGAATATGGCCTTCTGAGGCGTGCAGCGAAGTGCAACATCTTCTTCTGAAGTGCAGATTCTGCACGATAAATTGATGGGTAGAGCGCTGTTAAATTATTTACTTACGCAATTATAACAGGTTACAAGCTTGGCATGGAGCCTGCTCTTATCAAGGTTAGATTGACTATCTCACCAATTGAAGGAGCAGATCATGAAAACACGGATCATCACCATCGCAGCAGTAGCAGGGCTTCTGGCAGCATTGGCAACCGGCGACGTCTTGGCAGCAGGTCGCGGCAACGGCGGAGGCAATGGCAAACGCAACGGTTCCTGCATGACCAACCCGGCTGCAACCGGTGGCACAGCAGCTGTCCGTCCGACTGGTTCACAGCGCCGCGACGGAACTTTCCTGACCACCGGCACCACAGCCAACGGTTCCACCACCCGCCAGGGTAAGGGAAACGGCGTAATGAACGGATCTCGTCTGACGCCTCCCGCGGCA
>Ga0209798_10000894_pt1 | contig 18229 bp, 11 predicted proteins | sample DOMMetBare3Fresh_FD_187475 | JGI IMG/M metagenome (GOLD analysis project Ga0209798, IMG submission 187475) | Wetland sediment microbial communities from St. Louis River estuary, USA, under dissolved organic matter induced mercury methylation -... | ecosystem: Environmental > Aquatic >...
CCTCGATCCTCGACCACGATCTCAACAGGTATTTCAGCGAGCTGCTCAAGTTCGAATCGACGCCTGAAATGGAGTCGTCGGACGTTTACAAAAAAGTAGAATCCGATGTCGAACGCATCTTGACCGCCGTCGTGTCCGAACCACCTGCGTCAATAAATGGTCCGTCTGGCGACGGAGAATCAACGAGCCAGCCATCCGCTAACTTCCCGACCAGTCGGGCTTTCGACATTCGGGCACTAGCATGGAATCTCGAACGCGGCATACGGTTTGATGGCATTGTCGCGGCTCTAAAAAACAACGAGAGGCTGAAAGATAAGGACGTTCTGCTGCTTACCGAATTGGACTATGGCATGGCCCGAAGCGGAAACCGGTTTGTTGCGCAGGAATTAGCCCGCGAACTTCGCCTAAACTATGCGTTCGCACCGGTTTACATCGCTTTACAAAAGGGAAGCGGCGTTGAATCGGAAATGGCGGGGGCCAATACGGCTTCGATCCACGGCCTCGCGATGTTCTCGCCGCATTCGATGAAAAACGTCCACTCTGTTCCGCTCCCAAACGGCAAGGACAAGATGTGGGGAAAGGAAAAGCGGCTCGGCTATCTGCGCGCCCTCGTCGCCGATATCGAACATCCGGCGGGTGTGTTTCGCGCCGTCACCATTCATCTCGACGCTCATTGCTCGCGTGCGCACCGGCATAAGCAGATCAAAATAATTCTTGATCATTTAGACACCTTACCGCCGCTTCCCACCATTCTCGGCGGTGATTGGAATACAACCACCTATAACGCGCAAAATGCAACGCGTGCAATACTCGGCTATTGGCGCCGCGTGATGATGGGCGTTAAAAATGTCGTCAAAAATCATCTGCCGCACCCTGACCGGCATTTCGAGCGGCGGCTGTTTGGCGAACTGGAATCTCGCGGATTCGATTATAAGACTCTTAACGAGATCGGCGCCGGAACCCTGCATTACGATGTCGAAAGCATCGAAAAAAACACCAACCTCGGCGATTGGGTGCCCAAATGGTGCTTCCCGTTTATCTTTTGGGCGGCCCGTCGCGTGGGCGGACGGGTGTCAACAAGGCTCGATTGGTTTGCAGGAAAGGGAATCGAACTTGCCCCCGGAACATCGCCGCAGACAATAGGCAATTTGATCGACGCCGAGGGCCTCGCACTCTCCGACCACGATGCGATAGCCGTCGATATTCAGATAAAGAAAGAAATTTGACCGCAGATGGACACCGATAAATACGGTTGCGGACGAAATTTGGCGGTTCTTAGTTCTATCCGTGTCGATCTGTGTTTATCTGTGGTGAATTGTCTTCTCTTATCCGCTGTGGTCTAATTTTTTAGGAGACTATTAATGGAAGTATCATTTTGCCAGACGCTCAGTTTTAACGCTGACACATTCGATTACGAAGCCGTGGCCTCGGAGAACGGCAACGCGACCATCATTAAATTTGCGGTGGATCAGAAACTCTACAGCCCTGGTGATGTAGTCGTGGTCCTCGGCGGCGGCGAGATCGTGTTTCACGGCATCATCGGCAAGATCGAGGACGAATATGCCTTTGCCTCCGACCCGAAAGGTTCGCTGCTGCCCGCAGGCGTTCAGTAGGCTTGCACTTTTGGCTTTTTACTTTTAACTTTTTACTTGAATCGTGGGGATGTAGCTCAGTTGGCAGAGCGCTGCGTTCGCAATGCAGAGGTCGCAAGTTCGACTCTTGTCATCTCCACCAAATATCAATGGCTTTCGATACTCGAGAGCCTTTTTCTTTTGCTCAGCGTGAAAATTCCGAGCGTTGCGAGGAACGCGAGGGCAGAGGCTATGGTCACGCCGTAGAAGGCGTAGGTGTAATCTCCACCAGAACGGTCCGCGAGGTAGCCGGTGATGCGGCCGCCGATGGCGGCTCCGGTGACTTCGATCAGGGTGATGAGGCCGAGGATCTTACCAATCTCGCGGCGGCCGAAAAAGTCGGCGGCGAGGCGTTGGAGCAGCACGAAAGTCCCGCCGTATCCGAGTGCGAACGGCAGCAGAAAAAGCAGCGAGTTGTTTGCGGTGAGGAATAGCAAGACGCATGAGGCCGCAAACATCAATCCCGCACACGCGACGATCACCCGCACCGCACGGAATTTGTCGCTCAAGGCTCCGGCGAGAAACTTGCCGCCGATACTGATGGCGAACAGAGCGGATTGGGCAAACGCGGCGGTTTGGGCCGTAACGCCGATCTTTGGCGACTGTAAATACAAGATAAATTGTTGGCTCGTAACGAAGATCGGATAAAAGACAAGCGCCGCGCAGAGACCAAATACCCAGAAGAGAGGTGTTTGGACGGCTTCGCCGAGCGTCATGCCATCCGTATCAGCCGCAGCCTCAGTTGCAGAAGGCAAATCGGACGGTTTTTCTTTTACCAACAGGATGATTCCAGGAAGCAGAATCAGCCAGACAAGTGCACTGACCGCCAGCATGGCCGTTCGCCAGCCGTAGCTTGCGATCATCGGTGCGGCAATGAAAGGAATCAGAAACCCGCCAAGGCTCGTGCCGGTCAATACGATCCCTAACGCCGTACCGCGGCCGGTGTCAAACCAACGCGAAACGAGCACGACGCACGGCGCAACGCCGATAAACCCGAGCGACGCTCCCATTAAAAATCTCGCGAGGTAAACCGCCTCAGCCGTCTCGGCTTGTGAATGCAGCAGCAATCCGCTACCGAGCAAAGCACAGCCGACGAGCATTAACGGCTTGAGACTGAACCGCGTGATCAGCCAACCGCCGAGCAGCGAGAAAACCCCCGACATCAGAAAGGTGATATTTGCGCTGTTCGCGATAAAGCTCTCAGCGTGCGCGGCATCGATCGCACCGATCGCGACAAATTCTTCCCTTATCGGCTTATAAAACGGAGGCAGTCCACCTATAGCCAGGCCATTGCTGACGACTAGCGAAAGCGTCGCGACGATGACTATCACCCAGCCATATCTTGTACGAGATCCATCCATAAAAAATTAGCCACGAATCTCACGAATGACACGAATATGAACTCAATTCGCGTTATTCATCTACTTCGTGGCAAAAACTCCCATTTCAGCGATGGGCTGCGAGCTAAAACCGCTTATATCTCTGAACGTATTCCTGCGGTTTGATCGACGGATCGAGCCTCGCATCGTCGATCGGTTCGCCGGCCTTTAATGCGAGTGGCAAAACACCTGCCCAGACAGGTATCGAGTAATCCTCTTCGTCATCGACTGGGTCGCCGGTGCGGACTTTTGCCGAGGCTTCGGATATGGGCAGCCTTAGGACGATCGTCGCTTTTAGTTCGAGTTCAGTCGGCTGGCGAACGTCGTTCCAGCGGCCGGGGATCAGGTGCTCGGTAAAGGCCTCAAGAGCTTTTCGTTTCTCGTCCTCACCGGTGACCATTTCCGCATTGCCGATGATCACTATCGAGCGGTAATTGATCGAATGGTGAAACGCCGAACGCGCTAAAACAAGCCCGTCTATCAGCGTGACGGTGACGCAGAGATCGATGCCATCGGCAAGCGATTTCATCATCCGGCTTGCCGCCGATCCGTGGATATACATTTCATCACCAACCCGCCCATACGCGGTCGGGATAACGAACGGCTGGCCGTTTGCAACAAATCCGACGTGGCAGATAAATGCTTCGTCAAGGATCGAGTTGATAACCTCTCGGTCGAAATTACCTCGATTTGGAATGCGTTTTAGGCTTGTCTTTTCGGTCGGTTCTATTTTGTTACTCATTTTGCTATCAAGAATCAGCCAAGAATAACACGAATGAGGGTCTGAAAATCCGTGTCATGCGTCACATTATTGAAAAAGTTTTTACTTGGCGTTCATCCAGTCGTCGCCGACGCCGATCTCTACGATGATTGGAACATCGAGCGTCGCAGCGGCTTCCATTTCGCGTTTGATAAGAATTTTGGCGGCTTCGACCTCGGACTCAGGGCCTTCGAACAAAAGCTCGTCGTGGACCTGCATTATCATTTTGGTTTCGAGCTTTTCGCGTTTCAATGCATCGGCGACGCGAATCATCGCGATCTTCACAATGTCGCTGGCGGTGCCCTGGATCGGCATGTTTATCGCTTCGCGCTCAGCTCGTGAGCGGACGGCGAAGTTGCGGTCGTTGATTGACGGAAAATAGCGCCGGCGGCCAAATAGCGATGCGATGTAACCTTTTTCGCGTGCCTCGCCCGGAATCCGGTCCATATATTCGCGAATTCCTTTGTATGTGTTGAAGTAATCCGCGATTACCTGCTTCGCCTCAGCCCGGCTGATCCCGACTCGCTGCGACAGGCCGAAAGCCTCGACCGCGTAGGCAATGCCGAAATTAACGATCTTCGCGAGACGCCGCTTTTCCTTCATCTCTTTTTCGTCTTTGGCGCCAAAAACGAGCCTTGCGGTTTGGGCGTGAATGTCTTCGTTGTTCTTAAACGCTTCGAGCATCCTCGCGTCTTGGGTAATGTGCGCGAGGATTCGCAATTCGAGCTGCGAATAATCCGCCGAGATGAGTTTATTGCCCCTTTCAGGAATGAACGCCTTGCGGATGCGTTGGCCGAGCTCGGTGCGGACCGGAATATTTTGCAGATTCGGCTCGGTTGAGCTCAAGCGTCCCGTGGCAGCGACTGTTTGATTGAGGCAGCCGTGAATGCGGCCGTCGGCGGCGATCATTTTTGGCAGGGCGTCGGCGTATGTCGCGCGGAGTTTGTCGAGCTCGCGGTAGTCAATGATGTGCTGAGCGATCTCGTACGTTTCGGCGAGTTCGACGAGGACATCGTGGCTCGTCGAGATCTGGCCGGTCGCGGTTTTGCGGCCGGTCTCGATATTAAGCTCGCCAAAGATCTCACCAACTTGCTTGGGGGAGCCGATATTAAATTCGCGCCCGGCGATCTTGGTGATCTTCTCTCTGAGCGTCTCGAGCTCATTTACGATAAATTCCGAAAAAACGGTCAGGCTTTTACCATCGACTTTCATTCCGACAAGTTCGATGTCGGCCAGTATCGGAATCAGCGGCAGCTCGATCTCGGTGTAAACTTTTTCGAGGCCGGCTTCGCGTATTTTGTCTCGTAGGATCGGCGCAAGGCGGGCGACAAAATCGGCGTTTTCGGCCGTGCGAAAGGCTGCTTCGTCAAAGCCCTCGGGTACCGTATGGGCGGCGTCGACGTCAGCATATATCTGGGCGAGAAACGGTATCGGATAACTCGAACGGGTCGATTCGAGCAGGTACGCTGCGATCAAAATATCGTCTTTGACCGATTCTGGGCGGATATCCATTCCGAGGAGCGAGCCAAGATTCCGTTTTTCGTCGTATGCAGATTTTTCCAGGAAGCCGTTGGTCAGAATATCCTTGAGCGGGCCGGAAGCGGCTTCGATTCCTCCCGTAAAATGTTCGAGGTCGATGTAAAATGACTCGCCCGTACCGAGGCCTATCGCAATGCCGAGCGGCGGCGCTTTATCAAAACAGCTTGCTTTTTCGTTCGAATTTGCGTCGTTTACGTGAAAGCTCCATCGGTCGGCCTCAAACAACCGTCGGACGACTTTGTCGAGTGCGTCTCGGTCGCTGATTACCTCATATTTGGTTTCGACAGCGACGTCGCTAAGGGCGGGCGGAGCGTCAAACAATCCGCCCGATGATTGGGGGCCTGAAAACGAGGGCGTCGATGCGGCCGCCGACGCCGACACTCCGGCAAATTCGCTCGTTAGTGCCTTGAATTCCAACTCGCGGAAAAGCTCGTATGCCTTTTGCCTGTCGGGCTCCCCTGCTTTTAGCGCTTCGAGGTCGAGGCTGATCGGAACTTCGCAATGCACAGTCGCGAGTTCGAGCGACTGTTTGATGATGTCCTGATTATTCTGCAGGCTCTCGCGATAGGTTTTGTGAGTGATCTCGTCGGCACGCTCCATCGCACCGAGTGCAGACCCGTATTCGAGCACGAGTTTTAGTGCCCCTTTTTCGCCGATGCCCGGTGCGCCGGGAATATTATCGACGGCGTCGCCCATGAGGCCTAGCAGGTCGATGATCTTGGTGGGCGGCACGCCAAATTTGTTTTCGACCCATTTTTCATCGCACCACTCGATCGATGGGACTGGCACTTTACGTCTGATATTTTGCGAATTCTGCCGCATCGCAATGACATGCGGATCGCGTACGAGCTGGCAGAGATCCTTGTCGTTCGAAACGATCACGGCCTGCATATCTTTTTTTGCGCATTCCTTAGCGAGGGTGCCGATAATGTCGTCGGCCTCAAAGCCGTCCATTTTAAGTATCGGGATGTTAAATGCTTCGCAAACTCGAACGATGTACGGTATCTGGCTGGCAAGATCGCTCGGCATTTCCTCGCGATTAGCCTTATAGGCCGCAAACGAATCGTGCCGGAATGTCGGTGCCGCCGTATCAAAAACCGCAACGACATACTCAGGTTTTTCGTCCTTGATCAGCTTGCGGAGCATATTTGTAAAGACAAATACGGCCTGTGTTACCTGGCCCTTGCTGTTGTGCATCGGCTCCTGCCTCATGCCCATAGGGGCAAAAAAAGCGCGGAATATATGCGACATCGCGTCGATTAAAAATACTCGTTTCATCTGTTTGCTACCTTATTGATGAATGATAGATAAAGCCGTTTGCAGATACAAGTGGACAGTCGCGGCGCGGCATTGCGGGCAACTGGTTTGACAATAAAAATGGCCATGCGATATTCTTTACGTTCGCCTTTAGGCGGGCGAAGCGATATTTATTAAGGTTTCTTTTGTTTTGACCGGTTCGTCTAGGGGTTAGGACACCGCCCTTTCACGGCGGCAACACGGGTTCAAATCCCGTACCGGTTACCATCCTTCTTAGATATCTTTGCATCAAAGTAGTTAAATGGAATTCGCTTTAATCGAAGCGAATTTTTTATTTTAGGACACAATGCTTAAAAACATTTCAATTACCTTAGTCTTTGTTGTGGTCGCGGCCACAGGCGTTTTTGCGCAAAATTCGAGGGCGTCGGGCGACGTTTTGATGGTAATGCCATTCGAGAACAAGTCTGGAAAGCCTGAGTTCAACTGGGTTGGCGAGAGCTTTGCGGAATCACTGTCCGATCTTTTTACAAACAAGGGCCTGAATATTATTACAAACTCTGAGCGAAAGGTTATCCAGCAAAGCCTAAAGGTGCCACTGTCGTCGATCCCATCGCTTGCAACGTCGGTCAAGATCGGGCAGAAGGGTAACTCTTCGCTATTGGTCGTCGGCAGTTACGATATCCCGCCTGTTCAGGGCGACAGCGCAATAAAGATTTATGTAAAGGCCCGGGTTATCAGAGTGGCTGACGGCCGCATCCTGAGCGAGGATTTTGCCGATGGCAGACGTATTGAATTTATTTTCGAAGATGCTCTGGGTAACGTGCAAACGATCCAGGGCCAACTCGCGCGCGAAATTTTGTACCGCATTGATAAGGTTCTTTATAAACAAGACAGGTCGTTTCCGTTTCCCGAGCAGGATTTTATAAACGCTGCGAATAAGATTCCCGCCAAGGCATTTGAGGCCTATATCAAAGGACTGCTCACGTCTGATCTTTCGGCCCGCGAGAATTATTTCAAGAATGCATTGAGGCTCTACGCCGAGGACAAAGAGCGGCAAGGGGCGATCTACAGCGCGGTCGCGTTGGAACTGGGACATCTTTATCTTAGCCGCGGAAAATCGGACGACGCGATCGAGCAATTTGGCAGCGTGGTCGGAGCCTTTGCTGCCTGCCGTGATCTAACAAAGGCAAAAAGTTACATTCCGCAGTGTCGCGGTGAGGAAAGCGCCGAGGCGGCTTTTTACCTCGGTTGGGTGTATTGGCAAAAGCAAAACTTCGAGCTTGCCCTAGCATCTCTGCAGGACGTTAAAGAACTGAAGCTCGTTAGCGTTAACAATCTGCTTGCCGCGATCACGATCCAGGCATCCCGGTCGGAAAAAAAGAACACGGCTAAAGCGGCTGATTTTATTACAAAGGCGATCGAGTTTCTAAAACGGGCCGTCGAATCGTCGGATAATGACACAAATACCAGATTTAACTACGGCTTGGCTCTCTTTTTGAATCAAAACTATCAGGAGTCTGCGATCCAATTTCGCGACCTCTTGGCTGCTAACCCAACAGACGGTGAATCGAGCTTTCTTGCCGCAAAGGCTTTCGGAATGCTTCAGGATAAGGAAAAAGAAGCGTTCGCGGATAATATGGCCAAAAAACTCTTGGTTGACCAAAATCGTTACGCTAAGTTGCAGCAAAATTGGACGCAATCGCAAACGATCGATCTGATCAACGTCCGGCTAAATCCTCCGTCGCGAAATGATTTTGTCGGCGTGCTGTTTACGTCAAAGCAGACCGTGCCCGTCAAGCGGGTCGACGAAACGCAGGAGCTTATCTCGCAAGCCCGTGTTTTTTACAAAGACGGTAATGACGACGCCGCACTTGAGGTAATTCGTCGGATATTGCTGACCGATCCGATGGCCGCTGAGGCCTATTTCCTGCGGGGGATGATATACCTTCGTCGTGCCAGCACGGACGAAGCGATCTCTAATCTTCGTACCGCCTTTTTCTGGAATCCCAACTTGATCGAAGCATCGATCGCACTTGGCAAAATATACCTGCAGAAAGGTGATTGCCCACAGGCGAAGAACTATGCGGCGACCGCGGTGGAGATCAACAGCGAGAACCAGGACGCCCTCGCATTACAAAGACTGTCAGAACGCTGCTCGAAATAGTGCGTTTCGTCAGTTCCAAGTGCAAAATTCAAGGTTCCAAGTTGTAAGCCTGTCGGTTTTCCAAATTTATTTTCAAAGAATTAGCCTCTAAATACGGGCTTTTTTCCTTTTCTACGGCTTTTAACTTTAGACTTTGAACTTTGAACTCATTTCGTGGCACGCTACGTGCAATAGAGTACCGCGGCCAGCTTGATTCATAATCAAGACCCCGCCGCCATCACTACTCCGAGCGCGGTTTGCCACTGTGCTTGAACACCTTCCGAGCGTTCCTTCAGTTGTCCTTCCTTAAAAGCCCGATCAGAAATGGTCGGGCTTTCCTTCGTTTTACGCCTGTATTTAGGGAATTGTGCGAAAAACAGGTAAATTCGTTCATATTGAAGAGTTTTGGCTTAGCGGGTCGTGCGACAATCGTGCAGTCTGACTTGATTAAGACGAATACAAAGTCCAGATGACAGAATGTGTCACCGCGCGTATGACGTAAATTGTCGTTTTGACCGAATTCAGCGTTCAATCTGACTGAAATCAGTCGAATGCTGCGCACTGTCTGGTACGAGTTTCCTGTTAGAATGTCGGAATGACGTTCGGCATCGTAAAAAGGATCTTCCCGTCGTGGCAGAATACTCTGCTGGCGTTGGTCGCATCCGTTTTGTTGATCCTCGCGTTTCCCGATTTCGAATATTGGTTTCTCGCATGGTTCGCACTCGTGCCGCTGATGTGGGCGATCGAGCGTGAAACGAGGTTGCAGAAGCCCGCACGCAGTAAGGGCATTAGTCGGGGCATAGGATCGCCAGTCACGAGATCATTCGTTCTAGGTTGGATGTTCGGCACGACTTTTTTTTTCGGCACATGCTGGTGGCTGGCCTACGCACCGATACATTACGCCGCGATTCCGTCGCCGATCGCATACATTTTGATCTTCATCCCGTGTGTTATCTCCGGAATCTTTCCCGGTATTTTCGCTTCGATTCTTGCCCTATTGCTCCGCCGTTTCGGAAGCGGGGCATTCCTCGCCGCGCCGTTTGTTTGGGTATTTACCGAATTCGCCCGCTATTGGCTAACGGGAAATAACTGGAATGCGATTGGGTACTCGCAGGTGTTCTCCGGTGCGAATTTAGTGTCTATAGGATCGATTGGTGGAGTGCTGTTAGTCAGCTTCTTTGTTGTAATTCCTTCTTGTATCCTAGGGGCGATTGTATTTGGTTGGGATAGTATCCTTGCAAATCCTAACTTGGCCTACGCCCTTCGGTTCATTTACTCGGTGAACACAGACCCGAATTTCTGGGCGCGCAATGTGAACGTACGTGTGCAAAACGAATGGACGGAACCGGCGAATCAGTCTGTAGCCTTTTACTATCTCTTAGTAATTCTAATCATACTTTCAGCTGCCGGATGTATGTATCTGCTGTTTCGTCCGATCGGTACAGGTAATATTGGTCACCCCGATCGTCAAAGCCAGATCGTAGCCCTCCAGCCAAACGTCCCGATGGCGGGACTTGATTCAAAGAAATGGGAGCAGTTTCGCCAGCGACAGATCGACGCGGCAGAGGCTGAACTCCGCAAACTGACAACTGACAACCGACAACCGACAACTGTTATCCTCCCCGAATCCCCGATGAACTTTATGTACAACGACGACCGCGAGTTTCAGCAGTTTGTTCGCGACTTTACGGCGCGAAACAATGTGAGCTTGCTGTTCAATTCGGCCGAGCCTGATCCGACGAACGGTAAATATTTCAACTCGGCGGTGATGGTCGGGCCCGAGGGCAGAGAGGTATCGCAGTATGATAAAATCTACCTTCTGCCGTTTGGCGAGGCTGTGCCGTCGTTTCTCGAAGGGATCGTTCCCGGTTTTGTCGGCAATTTTGCTTACGGCCGCGAATACGATCTGCTGCCGTTAGGCGATGCAAAAGCCGGAGTGATGATCTGTTTCGAATCGCACTTTGGCCAGCTCTCTCGCGAATACGTCCGCAATGGCGCCGACGCGATCATCGAGATGACAAACGACGGCTATCTCGGCCCGACGCCGGTGCTGCGTCAGCATCTCGCAAACGCCGTCTTTCGCGCCGTCGAGACAAACCGTCCTGTATTGCGCGTCACGAATGTCGGCATCACCGCCTACATCAACGAGCGCGGACAAGTTCACGATCCGCTGCCACCTTATTCCGAAGGCACTCGCGTTTGGTCGGTGTCCAAGTCGGACGGCTCGCAGACGTTTTATGTAAAATACGGCGACTGGTTCGCGTGGTTGTGTACGATAGTGACGATTTCACTCATTGGTTTTTCTCTCCGACGCCGGCGCGAAGTTGCAAAAGCCCGCGCGTAAGCAAGGGCGATGGCGAACCCCGGACTGAGTTCGCGGGTTTTTTGGCATTGCGTTAGAATAAACCTAATGGAACTCACAGAGCTGCAAACAAAATTCGACGAGATCAAAGAAAAAGTTGCCCAACTTGGGAGGTTTCTTTGACGCGCCCGCAAAGCAAGCAGAACTTGAACAATCGGAAAAATTGATCTCGGAGCCTGGTTTCTGGGACGATCAGGAAAAGGCTCAAAAGGTCGTGCAGCAGCGGAGCCGGATCGAGCGGGCTTTGAAACAGCAGGCGGGATTTGAGACGGGCGTGTCGGATGCCGAGGTTTTGTTTGAGTTTGCGGCTGAGGACGCCGATTCGGCAAAAGAACTGCAAACGCTGATCGCACGGCTCGAAAGGGAAGTTGATGCGGCCCAGATCGAAAGCCTGCTCTCGGGCGAGACCGATCTTAACAACGCGATCTGCTCGATCCAGGCGGGTGCGGGCGGCACGGACGCGCAGGATTTTGCGCAGATGCTGCTGCGGATGTATCTGCGTTGGTGCGAAAAGCGTGGCTTTAAGGCTGAGATACTCGACGAGCAGTCGGGAAGCGAGGCGGGCATCAAGTCTGCTACGTTTCGCGTCGAGGGCGATTGCGCCTACGGCTTGCTTTCGGCTGAGGCGGGCGTGCATCGGCTCGTGCGCATCTCGCCATTCAACTCGGGCGGCAGCCGTGAAACGAGCTTTGCGTCGCTGTTTGTCTCACCAGAGATCGACGAAAATATCGAGGTAAATATCGAGGATAAAGACCTGCGTATCGACACATATCGGTCGTCGGGAGCGGGCGGGCAGCACGTAAATGTAACGGATTCGGCGGTAAGAATCACACATATTCCGACCAATATTGTTGTAACATGTCAGAATCAGCGTTCGCAGATCCAGAATCGAGCCGTCGCGATGCAGGTCCTGCGATCGAAATTGTATGAGGTAGAACTCGAAAAACGCCGCCAGGGTGCCGCCGAACTCGAGTCCACAAAACAGGACATCGCTTTTGGTTCGCAGATCCGGAATTACGTTTTGCACCCGTACAAGCTGGTCAAGGACACGCGGACCAAGTTTGAACGCGCGGACGTCGAGATGGTCTTGGACGGTGATATTGACGATTTTATTAAAGAGTTTCTGCTGTTTAAGAAAGTGAACAGTGAAAAGTGAACAGTGAATAGTGGAAGGAGCACCGATAAAAAAGGAATCAATTTTGCGGACCAAGAGCTATGCTTTTGGGGTTCGTGTCGTCAGGCTTAGCCAATTCCTTGTCGGTGAACACAAAGAGTATGTTCTCAGCAAACAGATATTGAGATCGGGCACAGCGATAGGAGCATTGATCCGAGAGGCAGAATACGGTATATCAAGAGCGGATTTTCGCAACAAAATGTCCATTGCACTAAAGGAGGCCAACGAGACGGAATATTGGCTATCGATACTTAAGGATACGGATTATATTAATGAGAAGTTATTTCGAAGTCTTACCGACGATTGTGTCGAACTGATCAAGATGCTGATCGCCACAGTCAAAACATCTCGGAAAGACTAGTAACTGTTCACTATTAACTATTAGTTATTTACTGTGAAGATTTGCCCGACATGCAGCGAAGTCTATAAGGACGACGACATTAATTTTTGTCTCGCGGACGGTACGACCTTGCTCAAGAAAAAGAGCGGCAAGGCGGCGGCGCATTCGCATTGGAACGATGTTGTCGCGGTCATACTGGCGGCGGTCGCGGTGCTTGTGTTCTTATGTCTGATCACGAGCAGCCCTGACGACCGCTCGCTGATTTCGACCGGCGTAGGCTCGCCCGGTACAAGGAATTGGGTGGGCTTTGTCGGCGCTAACATTGCGGCCGTTTTCATCAGCGCGTTCGGCTGGACAGCTTATTTGATCCCCTTGCTTATTGCGCTGATCGCCTGGCGCGTATTTCAGTCGGAGAATCTAGTTCCGCGTGCGTCACGGGTCGCGGGATTTATCTTTTTCACGGTTTCGCTGTCGGGCCTGACGGCACTGTTTGGCGGATACGGCGCGATCGTCGGTGAGGCTGCCGCTCAGGGCACGTCACATTTTATCGGCGCGATCGGTGCGGGCATTTTGTTGTTCGCTGTATTTATCAGCTCGATACTGCTAATTACAAATTTTACGCTCGCTGGGTTTCTGAGTCATTTTGACGTTGCGGGCGATAATCTGCGTATCCGGATCGACGAATGGCGCGCGAAACGCCGAGAGGCCCGGTCGGGCGAGATCTCGGCCGCACAGATGCGCGCCGAAAAGCGTCGTGGCAAACGCGAACATCCGCAAGATGCTCTGCCGCCGACGATCGCGGTTGGTGATATCGAGCAGAGAGCGGCCGCGGCAGCGGTTGGACGCTCGACGCCACTGTTTGATGACGAGCCGGTCGAATCAATACCGACGATCGACGCTCGCGACGATACGTATAAAACCAAGAAGGTCATCGATCCGGAGATCGAGAACATTCCGATCGCACCGCGTGGCCGTGCTGACTTTACGGACGGCGAACCATCGATCAGCGACGACGAAGTCATCGTCGAGAATACAAAACCCGTCGCGGCTCAGAACTACGACAACTACAGGCTGCCGGAATCGACTTTACTGACAGAAATTCCAAAACCGCTTACGCACAAAGAATCGGAATTGCGCGAGGTCGCAACGCTGCTTGCTCGAAAGACAGCTGAGTTTAACGTGCCGGGTAAGGTCGTTCATATCGCTCCGGGGCCGGTCGTCACGACGTTCGAATTCAAGCCGGATGCGGGCGTCAAATACTCGCGTGTTACCGGTCTGGTCGACGATCTCTGCCTCGCGCTAAAGGCGCCGTCGATCCGTATCGACCGCATTCCGGGCAAAGCGTATGTCGGCATCGAGGTGCCAAATCAGAAACGCGAGATCATATTCTTACGCGAAGTTATCGAGTCGCCAAAATTCACCGAGTCGGCCTCACTGCTCACTCTCGGGCTCGGCAAGACGATCGACGGCGCAAAATACGTCACCGATCTGGCGAAAATGCCGCATTTGCTGATCGCAGGTGCGACCGGCGCCGGCAAATCGGTCGGCGTCAATACGCTCGTGATGTCGATCCTCTACAAAGCGCGGCCCGACGAAGTAAAATTCATTATGGTTGATCCGAAGCGGCTCGAGCTCGGCCTGTACGCTGACATTCCGCATCTCGCGACGCCGATCATAACCGACCCGAAGCGCGCCGCTGTCTCGCTACGCTGGGCCGTAACCGAGATGGAACGCCGGTACAAGGACCTCGCCGGTTATGGTGTGCGGAACATCGACGGTTACAACATCGAGGCCAAACGCCGCAACGCTCTCGAACAATGGGACGATCAGGGCGAAGCTCATCGCATCCTGCCGTACATCATCATCATTATCGACGAATTGGCCGATCTGATGATGGTGAGCGGCAAGGAGACCGAGGACGCGATCACACGGCTTGCGCAGATGGCTCGCGCCGTCGGCATACATCTCGTGCTTGCGACTCAGCGGCCGTCGGTCGACGTCATTACCGGCCTTATCAAAGCAAATTTTCCGGCCCGGATCAGTTTTAGGGTTTCGAGCAAGGTTGATTCTCGAACGATCATCGACGGCAACGGGGCCGAGAGCCTTTTGGGAAGCGGCGATATGCTCTTTTTGCCGCCCGGTCATTCGAATGTGACACGCGTGCACGGCGCCTTTGTAAACGAAAAAGAGATCAAGGCAGTGGTGGATTTCGTCAAATCACAGGGCCGTCCCGAATACGACACGACCATAACCAAAACGGACGAAGAGCTCGACGACAGCGGCGATCTGCCCGGCCGCCGCGATCCGCTCTTTAACGACGCGCTCAAATGCGTCGTTCAAGCAAAGCGTGCCTCGACCTCTCTGCTCCAACGGCATCTGCGAATTGGCTACGGCCGCGCCGCCGCCATCCTCGACGCCATGGTCCGCGAAGGCTACATCGGCGAAATGGACGGCTCGACCCGCGCCCGTGCGATCCTCTCGAAAGCGTACGAGGACCTGCAGGATATTGAGGAAGGTGCACTTGGCGATGACGTCTAGATTTTTCGACGGTGTTTTCTTAGTGCCACCGGCACAATGTATATTAGCCCGATGCGGTAGCGTCGGGACAAATGGAAGAAGATAGATCACACGCCGCAGCTGTGACGTATATATGGCCCAAACGCATCTCAGCCTGCATGTTCATCTCGTTTTTCATACGAAAGACGACCGCCCGACGATCCACGAAGAATGGCGAAAGCCCCTACACGCATTTCTCGGCGGCTGTCTGAAAACTGCCGGCTGTATCCCCGAAGCGATTGGCGGCACGAACGACCACGTACACATTCTCACGGGGTTTCGAGCGACACATTGCATCGCGGATGTGGTAAAAGATATCAAGGTGGCGGCTTCAAAATGGGTACATAGCGACATGGGGCTTCGGATGTTTGCATGGCAAGGCGGTTATGGAGCCATTACCGTTAGTCCATCACAAATCCCCGGAGTCAAGCGATACATCGCAAATCAAATGGAGCATCATAACGTGAAGTCAGCTCAGGAAGAATACGTTGAGATGCTGAATGCGGCCGGGGTCGAGTATGATGCGCAATATTTGTGGAAATGATACGTCGCACCTGCGGAGCGAGACCGGTTCTGGCCGTCGTATCCCGACGCTTCGCATCGGGCTAATTTCCAATGTGCCTGTGGCACGGTCTCATTTGAAATGGCGGAAATTTGTTTTGCTATTTATTTTGTTGACCGTTTTGACAGCGTGTACGTCGCGGGTGGTTTACGATACGGCATCGACAAAAATGCCTTTTACCGCCGGTCCGATCAACATCAACACCGCCACGGCCGACGAATTCGAAAAACTGCCCCATATTGGCCGCAAGACTGCGGAGGCGATCGTTGAGTTTCGCGAACAGAATGGCCCCTTCCGCCGTCCCGAAAACCTTATGCAGATCCGCGGCATCAGCGAAAAGCGGTTTCTGGAATTACGTGAGTTTTTGAAAACCGAATGACCGGCTCCTATGCCCGCACTTCCCACATCTCCCGATTTCAATCGCAGCCCTATCTTATGGCTATCCGTATCGTTTGCCTGCGGTATTCTTTTCGCAAGCCTGATAAACATTGATCTGCGCCTCACTATTCTCAACTGCGCGATCTTTGCGATCTCGGCTATTGTCCTTCGCAGGCAAAACCTCGCCACGTTTCTGATACTGATCGCATTCGCCTCCGCCGGTGCAGTGTCGTTTGAAGTTGAAAAGTTAAGCATCTCGCCAGATAGAATTCGGGTCCTGTACGACAATGAAACCGTCAGATCCGGCGATTCTGTCGAGGTCGAAGGGGTCCTGCTCGGCCGCCCGGAACCATCCATCGACGGCTTGTTTTTAACTCTCCGTTCCGAAAGACTCGTTTACCAAGGGACTTCGCGAGAAGTCTCGGGCAGCATCCGGTTGTTTCTACCTGAAACTGACGACGAGATTGCAGCAACGGTTCAGATAAGTGAGTTTCCAGAGTTAAAGTACGGATCGAGGTTACGGATAGCCTGCAAGCTGGTACGTGAAGAGGCGTTTCTAAACCCCGGCGTCATTTCGAAAAAGGAGATACTTGACCGGCTTCAGGTCGATGCGACCGGATCGATCAAGAGCCGGCTGCTTGTCGAGCGCGTAGCCGATGAGAGCGTGTTCCTTCCGCTTGCGTGGGTTTACGACCGGCGTGCGGCGCTCATCGAGGATTTTAGAAATAATCTAAGCCCAACGTCAGCGGGCATTATGATCGCTTCGCTTTTAGGCGATAAGTACTTTCTCGATAAGGATACTGCAGATCTCTTTCGCGATGGCGGAACGTTCCATATTCTGGTTATTTCCGGCCTCCACGTCACATTCATAGGCGGGCTTTTGCTCTTATTTCTAAGGCATCTGACGCGTAATCGGTGGACACAGTTCGGCGTCACAACGATCGCCCTGTGGGCCTACACGTTAGCCGTCGGAGCGGACGTTCCGGTGGTGCGAGCGGCGATAATGTTCACGATCATCTCGTTCTCGTTCGTCATTTATCGACAAGGGAGCCTTCTGAATTCGCTTGGCGTTTGCGGGCTGATGATACTCGTTTGGCGACCGTCGGATCTATTTAATCCGTCATTTCAGCTCACATTTGTAAGTGTCGCGGCGATCGTTGCGATGACCTATCCGCTGATCGAAACCCTTCGCAAAATCGGCAGATGGGCGCCGACTGCGCAGGCGCCATTTCCGCCAAACGTTCCCAATTGGTTAAGACGATTTTGCGAAACTCTCTATTGGCGCGAGGACGCCTGGAAAGTCGAATCGAAGCAACAGATCTGGACCGCCAAACTATTCAAAGCTCCGTATTGGCCTAATCGCGCGATCGGTGTCATTCAAAATGCGGCGCGCTTTGTTTTCGAGGGCGTGATCGTATCTTTGATCGTTCAGGTATGGATGCTGCCGCTCACAGTCGTTTACTTTCACCGCGTTTCAGTGGCATCAATTTTGTTGAATCTTTGGGTTGGGTTCTTTATCGCTCTCGAGAGTTTCGCGGCGGTTGCGGGTGTTCTGGCCGGTCATATCAGTGGTTTGTTAGCCGATCCACTCTTTATGTTTGCCGACGGTCTTAACTGGCTGATGCTGTTGGTCCCGCGACTATTTTCAGACAACGGGCTCGCCAGTTTTCGGCTGCCGGCATATTCGGCTGACGGACGGGCGATCTATATTGCGTATTTTGTCCCGGTTTTGTTTCTCGTGCTTGCCGCAAACCGTTGGAAGCCATTCGAAATCAAACGGCCCGATCGGTTCGTTCGTTCTAGATTTGTTGGCGGCTGCTCGGTTGCTCTGGCAATGCTGATTTGCGTGATCGTATTTCACCCGTTTAGTGTGCCGCGTGCGGACGGCCGTCTGCATATAGATTTTCTGGATGTCGGCCAAGGGGACGCGGCGTTGGTGACGTTTCCCGATGGGCGAACGCTGCTGGTTGACGGTGGCGGACGAATCAAGTTCAAGGCCGACGACGACGTTAATGAGACTTTCGAGCCGGACGTTCGTGGCATTGGCGAGGCGGTCGTGTCCGAGTTTTTGTGGAATCGCGGTTTTTCGCGGATCGATCATATTCTGGCGACACACGCTGACGCCGATCATATTCAGGGGCTGACCGA